>Ga0210401_10002605_pt1 | contig 19868 bp, 16 predicted proteins | sample IncBWH32MmetaG_FD_150866 | JGI IMG/M metagenome (GOLD analysis project Ga0210401, IMG submission 150866) | Forest soil microbial communities from Barre Woods Harvard Forest LTER site, Petersham, Massachusetts, United States - Inc-BW-H-32-M | ecosystem: Environmental > Terrestrial > Soil >... | reverse complement strand
TTGGCGATCGGTATCCAGTCCGTAGCGGAATGCGTTCACCAGGGTATTGGTTGGTACAAAGGTCCAGGTGGCCTTGCCATTACGTACAAATACCGAGTCATCGCCGTTGCCGGTGATGGCCGCGCCGGTGGTCGAGGAAAGCCCGGTTTGAATACCATTCGGCGATAGCCAGCGCAGGTAGTTGAAGCTTGCGCTGAAAGTATTGCGCTCATTGAAATGGTAATCGAGACGCCCGAAATAGAGGTCGTTGTCGGCGGTGCGGGGGATCTGCCCGTAGAAGCGGGGAAGCAAACCATTGATGGCCTGGCATTGCGCCGGGGTCGCGGTGCATCCAACCCAGACTTGATTAATTGGATCGAGGACGCCGACCTTGATTTGGCTATCCACCATTGGGAAATTCCGGCGAGTGATATCGACACTCAGGAAGTAGAAGAGTTTGTTCTTAATGATCGGTCCACCGATGGTAGCGCCGGTTTGGATGCGGTGTTCCGTCGGGTTAAACGCAGAGAAGGCGTCCTTGGCGTCGAACCCGGTGCTGCGCAAGAAGTAGAAAATATCCCCGTGGGTTTCGTTAGTGCCACTCTTGGTGACCGTGTTCACCACGCCACCCATGGCGCGTCCGTATTCGGCGGAGAAATCGGCGCTGACTACCTGAAATTCCTGCACGGCATCTTGCGAGATCTGCGACTGAATGCGCGTACGGCCGGCATTTTCGTCGTAGAACTGCTCGGTGTTGTCGTTACCGTCCAGCAGGAATGAATTGTTGCCTGCCACGCCACGGAACGAAAGTAGCCCAAAAGTAGCGTCGTTGGTTACGCCGGGCGTCAAAAGTACGAAGGAGTCCACGCGGCGGCCATTGATCGGCAGTTCAGTGATCTGGCGCGTGTTGACCACCTGCGAAACGTCGGTCTTCGAATCCTCGATCAGTTGGGCGGCCGCATTTACTTCAATTGAAGTGGCGGTCTGCCCGACGGACAGCGTAATTGCCAGATTCAAGTTCTGGCCGACCTGCAGCGTCAAGTCGCCAGCTTCATACGACGCGAAACCGGACTGGTTGACGGTGACCTTGTAACCAGACGCGGGTATTAGGGCGGGCGCGGCGAAAACCCCGGCCGAATTCGTAGTCAGGTTACGAACCAGGCCTTGAGCGTCATTGGACACCACCACCTTGGCGTTCGCGACGACGCCGCCGGAGGAATCCCTGACAACTCCCGAGATCCCCGCGACGCCACCGGCAGCTTGCGCGAATGCGAGCGTCGAAGATGACAAAAGTATAGAAAGCGCTAAGCAAAAACGCATCAACTAACCTCCCGGATACAGTACGGTTTGGGCAATAAACAGTAGTTTATTGCACTATTTCGATTACCTTATCACAAATATGTTAAGGCAAGCTTACAGACTGGTTAAAGTCAGCTAACAGAGCCGCGCGCGTTAGCGAGCGACTTTCTGTGCCAAGCGGCTAGCCGCGCGTCGCACTAGAGGCGTGATCTTGCAAACTATGCTCCAGCCGATCCAAAGTCCGCATTGCCGGCAGACATTGAGCCACGCTGGAATTCGGTTCGCGCTTCTCCCGGATAGCGGCGAAAAACTCGCGATCCTGAAGCTCGATGCCGTTCATGGAAACATCCACTTTCGAGAGGTCGATCGGCTTTTGCTCGCCGTCAACCAGATCGTCGTAATAGGCCACGTAAGTGCCGTTATCGCAGATGTAGCGGAAGAAAGTACCCTGCGGCCCTTTGTTGTTGAACGATAACGAGAGCGTGCAGATGGCGCCGGAGGGCGTCTTCATGCCGATGCTCATGTCCATGGCGATCTTGAGCTCCGGGTGCAGTGGACCTTGGAGGGCGTGGCACTGCGAGACAGTCTCGCCGGTCTGATACTGAAACAGATCAACAGTGTGGCAGGCATGGTGCCAGAGCAGATGATCAGTCCAACTGCGGGGCTTGCCGGCCGCGTTCATGTTGGTGCGCCGGAAAAAGTAGGTCTGCACATTCATCTGCTGGACCTTGAGCTCGCCGGCCTTGATCCGCTTGTGGATCCACTGGTGGCTGGGATTGAAACGGCGCGTGTGGCCCGCCATAGCGATCAAGCCGGTTTCCTTCTGGACTTTGAGAATGCGCTCGGAGTCCGCTAAAGAATCGGCCATGGGGATTTCGATCTGGACATGCTTGCCGGCGCGCATGCATTGCTCGGCTTGGTCGGCATGCATTTGGGTAGGTGTCGCCAGGATCACAGCTTCGACGCCTGGCTGCTTCAGGCTTTCCGCAAGGTCGGATGTCCAATGCGGGATACCGAATTTCTGGGCTACTTCTTCGGTGCCGGCCGGATTGCCGCCCGCCAGCGTCACGACTTCGATGCCGTCGATCTTTGCGATCGCCTCCAGATGTTTTATGCCGAACGCGCCTTGTCCGGCAACGCCGATCTTCATGCTATCGGAGTTCGGTCATGAAACCCGGCACGCTCCACTGCTGCTGCAAGCTGCCCGGCGCCCACATATACTCCGCAGTCATAAACTTCGCGACGTCGTCCTGACTCTTGCCCTCGCGGATCAGAGTGGTTACGCGCGTGCGCAGCTTCTCGACGTTGTCGCGGTAAGTTTGCAGCCCGGCTTTGTTGGTAACCGGTCCGTGGCCGGGAATCACGGTATCGAAATCGAGGGTGCTCAGGACGCCATCCAGCGTCTTGGTCCATTCCACGAGGCTGCCGCCGCCTGGGTAATCGATCAGTGGACTGGCGCCGGCCATAAGGTCGCCTGTATGGACAGTGCGCAGAGCTGGGAAATAGATGACGGCGTCGCCGTTGGTGTGGCCGCGCCCGAAGTAACGCGCGCGTACGTCTTTGCCACCCAGACTTACCGCAGCCTCCGTGGTAAACGTGATTTGAGCGGGCATCACTCCGGGAGGTGCGTTGGTCTGCTTGTGCGCCAGAATGTTGGCCCTCGCGTTCGCAGTGGAGATGATCTCGACCGTGGAAAGGAATTTGGCATTGCCGCCGCTGTGATCGGCATGATGGTGCGTGCTGAGGATGTATTTAATCGGCTTGTCGGTGACGCTCTTCACATTGGCGACGATTTGGTCGTGATCTTGATCGTACTTATCGTCGATCAGGATTACGCCTTCATCAGTGATGTAAACCGCGACGTTGCCGCCGTCGCCCTCGATCTCATACAGGTCATCCTTGACCTTGTTGATTTTCAACTGCGGAGGCTGCTTGTTCTGGTTCTGCGTGTATGCGACCCAGGCGGCCAACAGGAACAAAAGTCCTGCGGAGAAGCGTACGACAAGTGTCCGGCTCATGCCGGTCACTATATCAAATTGGAGGCCCCGGTATCAGATCCGAGGCCCCGGTATCAGCTTACGAACCCCGAATGAACTCCGCGACAACTTCGGGCACACTTGCGTCGAACCCCGCTACGCTCATCTGCAGCGGGTCATTCGGATCGGTCATGTCGCAGCGATCGGCGGCCATCGCGATTATCGCCAGCCTGGTGGCGATGCCGGTGTCCCGACGATATCGCTGGAGCGTTTCACCGTGAGCGCTCTCGCCGGCCTGGGCGTGGTCGGTGAGGATCACGAATGCATCGATCTCTAGGCCGCGAGCGAGGGCGTCTTCGATCGATTGCGGCGCAACGCTCCGGGGGCCCTGGAAGGAACCGATCGAATACCGTGGCTCGCTCTTGGCGTATATCATCGATAGCGCGAGCGAAGCCATGGCAGCCGAAAGCGACGGCATTCCCAGGCACTGCGAGAGCCCCATGGAACAGCTTGCGTCCACCGCGAGATAAATCCGCTTTCCGGTTGGGCGAACGTTGTCGAATGCCAGATAAAATGCGGCATTGAGAGCCTCGATCACGCTCGGGACTGGAGTCCAACCCGCTGGCTGACCGCCACCTTCGCGGTAGGTTCGAAATGCATCCAGCAGCACGAGCGGATGTACCTTCGAATTCGCAACGCGCTTGCGATCGAGCAACCGCGCTACCACTAGTGCCGTAGTTGCGCTTTGCGGGCGCACCAACCCGATAGCGGTCAGTTGACCGAGATTTCGCGCCAGATCGAGATAGGACACGCTGTCGAGCAGCGTCTCCCAAACCCGCGGTGAAGTCTTCCACCGGGACGGGACCATGTCAGCAGTCATCCGATAATCTTCGACGAGCTGCACGATTTGCTCTTCGGTACGGGCTTTCTTCGCCAGTTCGACCGCATGCATAGGCCGCAGTTGACCATCCAGCATCTCGGCGGTGGCCAGATGGCCGGGTCTACCATCCACCACCCATTGGAAAAGCGCGTTGTGGGCGGGGGTCGCCGGCCGGGGATGCGAGAGCCGCAGCAAGTCGCGATGCGACCAGACAGGCTGGTTCTCAGACTCCAGCAATTGACGAGCGAGTTCGCTGGCGGGCTTGGCGACGTACCAATCGGCTACGGCAGACCGCAGGCTCCTTCCCCAGCCACGGAGATTCGTGCAGAACGCGGCGAACTTGCGAAGCTGCGCACCGGTTCGCGCGACGCGCGGCAAAGCCTCCAGCGCCGCAGCGTTGGTTTTGGCATCCGCAAATTTGGGACTCGCGGCCAGAGCGAGCACGAACAACGCCGGATCTCTTGCGGAGCCATCCAGAATTGTTCGCACCACGCGCGGGCCATCGATTTTCAGGCATGCTCGAACGGCGGGGGCCCGCTCAACGTCGAGTTCGCGCACACCGACTCGATAACTATTCTCCTCGCTACCCAGGATCAGAAAGCGATCCAGGAGCGCCCAATTTTCGACACGCATCCTTGCCTCCTTGATAAAAATGTTAAGGTGCGGATAAATGAGGGCCGCCGGCTGGACCCGAATGATTGGCGACAGCACTAGCCGGCGACGAGCGACCCGCACCGAAAAATAAAGCTGGTCGAAGGAAAACTAACGAACGGGGAATGCTACCGGAAGGCAGCGGGCAAATGTCGCTAGTTCATCGAGTCGTTGGTGAAGATCATCACTTACAATGCTCAATAGCTGCCTCCTTTCGCGAGAGAGTTGAGAATCGAAGATAACACGACCTGGTCGAGGCTGACAAATACTTTTTGATTAAATTTATTAACCACCGGAACGAGGTGGCATGCTAAAACGCCCACTGGAATCTTGGTCAAGACTCCAGTGGGCGAACCAAAGAAAAGATGAGCCGCGGTGGTCTACGCCATTACTTTCAGGAAGGCGGCCTTGAACTTATCCATTTCTGGTTGGGTACCGACGGTCACGCGCACATGAGTCGGCCAGCTCGGCCATACGCGGCCGATGTAGACGTTCTCTTTGCGCATGGCTTCGATGATTTCCATACCCGGCCGGTGTACATCCACCATGAAGCAGTTCGACATCGATGGCACGAATTTGAAGTTGTGCTTATCCAGGAACTCGAGTGTGTTCTCGCGCACTTGGCCGATCAGCTTGCGCCGTTCCGGCACGACGTACTTCGCTTCCAGACTGGCGCTGGCGGCAGCCATGCCGGTAATCGGCATCATGGTCTGGCTGAAGCCGCTAATCTTGTCATTCAGATCCGGACGAGCGATGGCCGCGCCCGCGCGCAGACCCGCCATACCGTAGATCTTGGAGAAGGTGCGCAGAATGATGACATCCTTGTCGGCAGCCACCAGATCCGTATTGAACGGCGCGCCCGAGATGTGCGTGTAAGCTTCGTCAATCATCACCACGCTGCCCTTGGGTTTGTTGTTGACCAGCCATTCGAGATCGGACTTCGGGGTCAACGTGCCGGTGGGGTTGTTGGGATTGCAGACGTAGATCAGGCCGGCATTGGGGCTGGCCGCGGCCATCGCCTTCACGTCATGAGCGTAGTTCTTGGTAAGCGGAACCGAGATGACGTTGGCGCCGATGAATTTCGCTGCCCGGGTGCCAGCTTCATAACCGGGATCGCCGGTAACGAAAGGCTTCGAGGGCGAGCAGAAGGCCAGGACGGCTTGATGCAGCGGGCCGCTGGACCCAACGTGAATCCGGACGTAGCTCATCTTGACGCCTTCCTGTTCGGAAAGCAGCTGTTGGACCTTGTCTCCTTCGCTGTAGCGGTATCGCCCGCCGTAGTCCACCATCCGGTGCACTGCTTCCCGAGCCTCTTTGCAGGGGCCTAGCGGGTTTTCGTTGGCATTGATCAGAACCGCGTCCGGGGGGGCTTCGACCTTAGAAAGCTGAGCTAGAGCCGGCTCATTATAAAACGGCATTGCCGCGCCGGCAGTGAGCATGGTAGCAAGACGGCCGAAATTCCGTCGTGAAAAACCACGCTTGAGGAAATCTTGTTGTTGTTCCTTGCTGAGAATAGGTGTCACGCGCCCTCCTTTGGCTTCCTAACAGTATACGCCGAAAAAAAGCCGGTGTGTAGGGGGGTGGTCCGCTAAAAAGGTGGTTGATGACATGATTGGTGTTAGTGCCTTTCCATTTAGGCCCTCACAAACCGAGAGTGGGCCAGTCAGCTTCTCGATCTTCTCGCTTAAGGGGTTAGGTTTCAAGCAGCGGGATTCGGAGCGGGCTTTGTATTTCTTGGCATGCTCCAGCTTTCGCGGGGGCGCATCATGTGTGCGAGCGTTTTCGGCGCAGAGATTGCGTTGGGTGTCGTGCTATTGCTGCTGTCAGCAACTCCATTTTCTTGGATCGAAAAGGGGGCTCGTTGGGTTGATCGCCACTCAGGAGAGCAGTAGTTGCTAGGCTCTTTCGAGCCATTGTTGGCTCCGCCGAGCCGCGGCCGATTGGCTAAGACGCGCGATCCAGCGCCGCGACGACGATGCCCAGCTCCCGTTCGTCGGCCTCACTAGGCGGAAGCGCATGATCGAGCCAAAAGTCCAGTTGAACCTTCCCGCCGTCGGCCGGGGCCTTGTCCAACGTGGCTCGATATGTGAATCTGGCGGACTCATGATAGGTCTGGGAGGACAGCGGCACTCCGTCGGCAGCGGCATGCAGCGTCAGCGGACCATAGCGCTCGATCAAGGCCTGCGGCACGAAAAATCGCAGTTCGATCCGAGCCGGGCGCGCGGAGCCGGCATTGAGGCGCGCCGAGAATCGCTGTTCCGTCCAGCGCCATCCGGCCGCCTCGGCCGCGTGCCAGCCGCTCAGTAGTTGGACATTAGAAAGTGAATAATAGCGGCTGCTGATCAGGCACCAGACACGTTGGTCGCGATCCAGGCTATTCGGGTCCGACTCACCGCTGCCGGCGACATGCCAGTCGCAGATCTCCCAGCGGGTCCGTTTCAGAAGCCGGCGCAATCCGGCTTCGGAGAAGATCCAGTAGTTGGTGTCGTCATCATTCAGCTCGTCCTCATCAAGTAAATAAGCTACCGGCGCGTCGCGCAAATTGAGGCTCTGACCCGGAAGAGTATTCGCGATCCGCGTGCTTAGCACACAGTAATCGCACTGCCGGGCAAGCATCTCCAGGATGTAAAGAGGATTCTTGAGATGATAAAGCACGCCCAGCAGGAAGACCAACCGGTAATGGTCGTTGGGCAGCATGAATTGCGAGTCGAGATCGACGGTGTGGATGCCAACTGAAGAATGAAGCGCATCTCGCAGCGCCTTCAAACCCTGCATGCCGTTGTGATTCGCAACCGGATGATCGATGGCTTGCACCTCACACCCCAGCGATTCCAAAAAGAATGCCAGGTCGCCGTCTGAACAGCCGATGTCCGCTACCGGGCCATCGCCGATCAGCTTCAGCAAATCCCGGTTCGGGCCGGTGAGCAGCTTATTAAGATGAAGCACATTGGCAAGCGAATCGTAGGGGTACCACTCGAACGGGCGCGGGGCAAGGCGCGCCTTGAGGGACTTGAGCCTGGCATGGAACTCGCGCGCGCGTTCGGTGATCTGCTGAATGTCGGGCTGTATGCCGAGCATCACACAATGGTACCCTGCAAATTCCTGGAGTCGTACTGATTACCGATGCCTAATCACGGAGAATACTTTGTGGCCATCGTCGGAGGCGCGATCGCGGGATCCGTCGCCGCCGAGATTCTAGCGGACCGCGGAATCCGAGTGGCCGTTTTCGAACAGAACAAGAGGCCCTACGGAAAGATCGAAGATGGTCTGCCGCGCTGGCACGTCGAGCAGCGCAAGCAGGAGTACGGCAACATCGACGCCCGCCTGAAAAAGCCCGGTGTCTCCTTCATTCCTTCAGTTAAGCTCGGCCGCGACGTGCACTTTGCGGAACTTTGCGATCAGTGGGGTTTTTCGGCGGTGATCCTGGCCAATGGCGCGTGGCGCGATAGGGAACTGGGAGTGCCGGGCGCCGGGCAATTTGTCGACAACGGGTTGGTCTACCAGAACCCCTTTATCTACTGGTACAACCACAAGAACGAAAAGAGCTACAGCGGGCCGCGCTACGATGCTCCGGACGAGGCTTTGGTGGTGGGCGGCGGCCTGGCATCCATAGACGTGGTGAAGGTTCTGCAAATCGAAAACTACGAGCGTGCGCTCAAGGCTCGCGGCATCCAAACCAACATGCATGAGCTGGAGAAGAAAGGCATTCCGGCTATTTGCAAACTTCATGGTGTCCGGCCGGAGGATTGCGGCGTGAAAGGCTGCCTATTGATTTACCGCCGGCGGGAGCAGGACATGCCGCTGGCACAGCCTCCTGAGAACGCCACTCCAGAGCAAATGGCGAAGACCGAATCGATCCGTCAGAAGATGCTTCGCCTGGCGCGCGATAAGTACCTCTTTCGATTTCAGGAACGCCGGATGACGACCGGGCTGGTGATTGAGAATGGCCGGTTGGCGGGGCTGAAAGTGGCTGAGACGCGAGTGGAGGGCCGGAAGGCGGACCCGGTTCCAGGATCGGAGCACGAGCTACGGGCGCCGCTGGTGATTTCGTCCATCGGGTCGGTGCCGGAGGTAATCCCAGGCATCGCCACAAAAGGCGAATATTACACTTTTCAAGGCGAAGAGTTGCCGAGGTACGCCGGCTGTGAGCGCGTCTTCGGCGTCGGGAATGTCGTAACCGGGCAAGGCAATATCCGGGTGTCGCTGGTGCATAGCCGCGAGGTCACCAATCAGCTCATCGAAGACTATATGGGCGTCGGTGAAGGTAACTCTGATTTGGGTCGCTTGCATGCTCCCGCCGAAGCTCGCGGCGCCGCGCAGGCCGAAGCTGTGGAGGAACGGATTCGAGCGCTGCCGCCTCTATCTGAGAGCGATCTCGCGGCGCTGGAACAACGCATCCGCGCCGTGCAAGAGCGGGTCGGCTACACCAGCGATTATGATTCGTGGATCGCGCGGGAGACGCCGCCGGACTTGGAGTAGGCCGCTATTGTCCCCCGGCATTCAGGTTCTCTGAAAGCCTACAAAGCAGGGTGTCGGCGAACATCATCGCTAAGACTGGAGAAGGCTTCGTCGACCGTCTTTCTGATTTGACTCGTTGCGAACTCCTGACAACCACGATAAAGCGCGTCGACCGTCTGCCTAAGAAGAGTTCGGTCACCGCGACACCACCGCAACGATGTCGGATACCGGCTGCGAAAGTCGGCAATTTTCTGCCGAGCCTTCTTCATGCTCTCCGACCGTTCCGATGCGTCCGGCCAAACCATTCTCCAATAGCGACATGTATTGCAGGCAGCCTCACACCGCGTTGAGTCATGCGAGAGAAAACATTCCCAGCCGCATTCCGCAAGCGTGAGTTGAGCCAGTTGGTCGTCGCGACGCTTTTCTCCATTGCATCGTTTGCATGCGAGAATCACATTCCCCGGAATATGTAGTCCCAAACGGAACCGGTTCATGCCGTCAAGATGCTCGACAGAGGTCCGATCCTTTTCTAAGGGCTGGTCGCAGTAGCAGCAATCACTCCCAAATGTAGCCTCCACAGCCTCGGCGTATTGTGCGTCCGTAATACTGACCTCGAGTGAAGCACATATCTTTCGGCTGAGATCGTGCAGGAACATGCTGACGAGTTTATTAGCCACATCGGATTTTGCCCGTGAGGTTGCCGTCCGCAAATACGCTGACGCCGGGAAGTTCACGCACGCGCCTTCTCGCGCTGAGTTGTTCTGTTCCCGCTCGGCGGACTACCAGCATCGATTCCCAAGAGCCAATTGGCGTCAACTTCCAGCACGGCGGCCAAGCCCTTCACTTCAAAATCGAAAACGGAACGGAGGCCACTTTCAACCTTCGCCAGGGCTACTCTGTCTAGTTGGACTCCCTCGCGCGCCAACCTCCCGGCCAATTGATCTTGAGTCAGGCGTGGATCAAGCCGATGACGAGCTTCTCTGACCCGCCTCCCGATAATGTTTCGGGATACCCGCTTCCTGAACTTCACCGGCATTTCCATTCTGTGTAGCAGAAGGAATAGGGAACTAGTGTTCCTTAAAAGAACATTTATCGGAGGAGGTTCCTTCAGCTATCCATAGGCATATGCGCCATTGGATGGCAATTTGTCCGCCGTCTAGGTGGTGTCCGCCTGACCAACTCCGTCGCGCTGTACCGGAATACGGAAATGCTGCTTCGCGCACGCCGACTGCGCTATGCAGTGATTAAGCAGTCTCCGTGTGAATATCACGTTCACCGGTTGCTTCGCTACCCTAGTTAACCTGGTTGGAGACTTCCTAATGACCGAAGAACAAAAGCATATTCTTGAGCGTCGTTTTCGCGGCGCCGCCGACCAACAGCCTGATCTCGAGGTGCTGAGAGCGCTACTCCTCGGCCTTGGGGGCACACATCTGGTAGCGCCCCCAAGTCCGGACTCAGCGGTGTTTCTCCTAATTGATGCGGGCTTCGTCATGGCCGGACCGGTGGTACGTACGAATATGAAGAAGAGTGGATGTCACCGAAATGTTGCCGCAATCTGGGCTAGGAGGCAGCACGAACTAGTCGGGATCGGCATTGGATACTCGCTCAGTGATGACGGCCTCTGGCGTCAGCACTCATGGGGCTTACGGCGCGAAGGGATTCTCGAAACAACCGTGACGCGTGTGAAGTACTTCGGCGTTTTGCTTCAGCACGAAGATGCAGATTCGTTCGCAATGGCAAATTTGGATAGCTCCTACGCGCTCTATTGAGGGTGTGAAACGAAACGGATGAAGGACCGCGTCTGCCGGTAGTTCTCGTCTCGCCCACCCGCTAGCTTGCATTTCCCGAGGCTTCCCATGTTCATCGATTCCACTGAATCCGAACCCAAGTTGAGGAGGAATCGACGTCGCGACGAAGAGAATGCTCGCACACTCCGGGAACTCGGTTGGCGAGTGTGCGTGGTTTGGGACTGCGAGCGAAAGACACGGGGAAGCTCTCTAAACGGCTGACCCGGTTCCTTCGGGTTTGAGTGAGGATTTAGATACCCTTCGCCCGTGGAAAGCGCCGCCCTAGCTTATAATCGGATTGTGAAAGGCCCAGCTATTGCCGTCGCCGCACTTGGTCTCTCCATCGCCTTGCTCGGCGGCTGCAAGAAAAATATTCAGAACGACGATGCCGTTCGCCAAGGCATCATGACTTATCTCGCCAAGCGCCCCGACCTTTTGTCGATGGACGTCAACGTCACCTCGGTGGCTTATCGCCAGGATCAAGCTACGGCCACCGTCCGATTTCAGGCCAAGGGCAACACTTCACCCGCCGCCAGCATGACCATGCAGTACACGCTGGAGCGACAAGGCGATCAATGGAACGTGAAGGGACGCGCGGGGGCCACCTCACATGGCGCCAATGGCCTTCCTCCAGCAGAATCGGGCGCCGGTTCCATGAGCGCAATGCCGAATACCCCGTTGCCGCCCGGCCATCCTTCCGTTGGAGCGCCCGGGAGTGTGCCATCGGGCGCCCTGCCGCCGGGTCATCCGCCTATCAGTTCCGACAAGAAACCTGGATCATCCAAATGAAACGCATCGCCGTCCTGGGCGGCGGCCCGGCCGGAGCATTCGCGGCCGAACGCCTGGCGAGAGCTGGTCTGGAGACTCGCGTTTTCGATGAGAAGCTGGCCTGGGAAAAGCCGTGCGGCGGCGGTCTCACGTACAAGGCCTATCGCGACTATCCGTTTCTGATCAATAACGATACTCCGAAGAAGATCATCACCGACACTTTCCTGGCCGCGCCGAAGGCCGGCGAGGTGAAGATGGCTCTGAGCCGTCCTTTGGTGATTTACTCACGCCTGGATCTGAATCGCATGCTGCTCGACCGCGCAGAAGAGGCCGGGGCTCAGTTGGAGAAGACCCGTGTATTGGATATCGAACGTACCGGGCGGGGTTGGTTGCTCAGGACCCAGCACGGATCGCTCGAGACCGATTTCTGCATCGTGGCTACCGGAGCGCGCAATCCCCTTCGCAATGTCGGAACCCAGTGGACCGCTGCCGATACGATGTACGCGCTGGGCTATTACGTCCCGTCGCAGCAGGATCACATCGACATCCAATTCCTGGCGAATCTCGAAGGCTATATCTGGGTCTTTCCGCGCTGCGGCCATCTTTCCGTGGGGATCTGCGGCAAGGGCGAGCCCGCCCAGGCGCTGCGTGCGCGCTTGGAGCGCTATATGCAAGAGAAAGGCATTGCGTACAAGGGCGCGGCCTTCTACGGTCACATGCTGCCCGCGTTAGAGACGCCAGGATGGAGGTCGAATCGCGTCGCGGGCGACGGCTGGCTGGCGGTCGGCGATGCCGGTGGCCTGGTGGACCCGATCACTGGTGAAGGGCTGTACTACGCCATGCGCTCGGGCGACTTGGCCAGTCAGGTGGCGCTCAACGAATCCCATTCCTTCGCCGAAAAATCGCAAGCCTATCGCAATCTGCTGCGGCACGAATTCGCCGCCGATCTAGAATTTGGCGCCGCCATCGCCCGGCGCGTTTTTCTGGGCCGCTTTTTATTCAGCACCGTGCCCGCCCGCATGGTCGGATTTGTTCGCCGCAGTCCCCGATTTCGCGCGCTCATCGAGGACCTGTTCGCAGGCACCCAGCCGTACCTGGGGCTGAAGAGCCGGCTGCTGAAGAATCTAAATGGCACTTTGCAGGAAGTGATCATGAACTTCTTCCTTCAAAAGTTGATCGCCGAAAGAACCTGACCCGCCACGGTTATGAACCGCTGCCGATCCGAAGCCCTTTTTGCTCGTGCGCAGAAGCTGATTCCCGGCGGTGTGAATTCGCCGGTGCGAGCCTTTCGCAGCGTGGGAGGCACGCCGCCATTTATCGCTCGCGGAGAGGGATCGAAGATTTACGACGTCGATGGCAACGAGTACATCGACTATGTTCTGTCGTGGGGCCCGCTGATCCTGGGCCATCGCCCGCAAATCGTGACCGACGCGCTGCGCGAGGTCCTGGAGATCGGTACCAGCTTCGGCGCGCCCACCGAACGCGAGGTCGAGCTGGCCGAGCTGATTCGGGAATGCGTCCCTTCCATCGAAATGGTTCGTTTGGTGAGTTCCGGAACCGAAGCCACCATGAGCGCGATCCGTGTGGCACGGGGATTCACCGGCCGCGACCTCACCATCAAGTTCGAAGGCTGCTATCACGGCCATGTCGATTCGCTGCTGGTAAAAGCGGGCTCGGGCATGGCGACGCTTGGAATAGCCGATACGGCCGGTGTGCCGGAGTCCTTTGCCGCCACTACGCTAGCGTTGCCGTTCAATTCCATCGAGGCCGTCGAAAGGGCATTCCGCGAACGGGGCGACAAGATCGCCGCGGTGATCGTTGAGCCGGTAGTCGGCAATATGGGCTGCGTGCCGCCACTGCCCGGCTATCTGGAGGCCTTGAGAAGCCTGAGCGCGAAACATGGCGCACTGCTCATCTTCGACGAAGTGATGACCGGCTTCCGGCTCGGGCTGGGCGGAGCGCAGCAGCGTTTCCAAATCAAACCGGATCTGACTACGCTCGGCAAGATCATTGGGGCTGGATTGCCGATGGCCGCTTATGGCGGCCGCGCCGACGTGATGAGCAAGGTAGCGCCCACCGGTCCCATCTATCAGGCCGGGACGCTGTCGGGCAATCCGCTGGCGGTCAGCGCCGGGATAGCCATGCTGCGCTACCTGAAGTCGCACCTGGAGGTCTATGAAGTCATTGAGCGCCGCACCGCGCAGCTTACCGCCAAAGCGCCTCCCGGGATTACAATAAACCGGGTCGGATCGATGTTTACGTTCTTCTTTTCAAGCGAGCCGGTAACCGGCTGGGAATCGGCCAAACGCTCTGATACCGGGCAGTTTAAGCAGTTTTTCCACTGGATGCTGGACCGGGGCATCTACCTGGCGCCATCCCAGTTCGAGGCTGGATTCGTTTCCGCCGCCCACAGCGAGGAAGACATCGCCCGGACGGTGGCCGCCGCCGGGCAGTTCTTCGATCAACTAAAATAGGAGGTATATGAACAACAGCACGGCGCACCCTGCCGAACTGGGGTTGGGTACGATTGGCCTGGACCTGCCGGCTTGGAAGAAAGCCCTCAGCGCCACGGCTGCCATACTGCTTGCCTTCCTCTTTTTCGTCTCGGGCGCCTGGAAGCTCAGCGATCCATTTATGTGGGCGCAGGCCTTGACCGAGTTCCGCGTTCCCGGGGCTCTGGCGTTGCCTTTCACGCTCGCCCTGGGCGTGGGCGAAATGTTGGGCGCGGTCCTCATTGCCGTGCCGCGTTTCAGGCGCTGGGGAAGCTTGCTGGTGGCCCTGCTGCTGATTGCATTCATGGTCTATATCGGCGCGAATTATGGCGCGCTGGCCGGCAAAGACTGCAGTTGTTTCCCGTTGGTGAAGCGTACCATCGGTCCGGGATTCTTTATCGGTGATACGGCGATGTTGCTCATGGCCGGCTTGGCCGGGTGGTGGGCGCGGCCATCGGAAAATCTCCGAGGCGCGCTGGTAATACTGGGCGCGGTTGCGGTTTTCGCGGCGGTTTCGCTGGGCATCAACACCACGCGCCAGAGCGGCCTGAAGGCGCCCGATTCGATCACAGTGGATGGAAAGCCATCCTCGCTCGGTGATGGAAATATTTTCTTGTTCTTTTATGATCCTGAATGCATGCATTGCGACGCGGCCGCGCGCAAGATGTCAAAGCTGAACTGGAAAGACACGAAAATAGTCGCGATCCCGACGCAGGATCCACAATTCGCCGCGTCTTTCTTGAAGGACACCGGACTGCACGCCGGTACCTCGAACGACCTGCAACTATTACGTTCGACGTTCAAGTTCCAGGACGCCCCATACGGTGTGGCCCTGGTACGCGGACGTCAAAAGGTTGCCATCCCCACGTTTGAAAGCGGCGAACCCGATGCAACTCTGCGAAAAATTGGGTTCATCGAGTAGTCGATCAACGATAAGCTAAACCCCCGTCAGCATCGGCCGATAAGTAAATCAGGATGGTTGTTGAGATAAAATCCTCAAAGCCCGGAACGTGCCTGGTGTGCCAGTGCGACTTGGGATTCTTCCGCAGACTGACGAAAAATCGGTTCTGTACAGACCAGCATGAGGAACAGTACATGGCGGAGTTAAAGGAAGTTGCGCTGGGGCGTCTACGCAACGCCGGCTCCCGGCTCGCTCTCCACGATAAGACTCCCGTCTGAATCGGCATCAGTGCGCGAGTCGAGCAAGGCCTCGGTGGCAGCCTCCAAAAGTACCGAAGCGAGTGCACTGAAATCGCTACTTGGATAAAGCCGGCGTAATTGGAAGTGCCACTTTTTCCGGAATCCCTTTAGTCTTTTCGCCTGTTCCCGGGCGGAAAGAGTTCCCAATCCACTTAAGTCAACGACGGCGTCTACCAACGCGCTTTCGCACCGGACCAAACGATACAGGTAACGGCGAGGGACGCTCAACCGCTGCACGGATTGGATAATCTCCAACGTCCGTTTAGATGAATAATGAGCCGCTACGCCCGCCTGCCCTTCCGCCCGTAGCACAGCCTCCGTTTGCTCCAGCAACGGGCCCAGGTTGCCCTTCGCCCGGCGGAACAGAACAGCCATCAACCGCGGATTCAGGACATCATAGGTAAGCTCGGTCCGCACTCGTCCGCGAAAAGGGCGGCTGGCCTGATAGACCAGCATCGGGTAGGCCGATTTCCAGTCGCGGAAACGTTCCAGGTTCTGGAAGTAGAGCGGCGGGACGCGCTCCCGCAGAGTCGATTGCAGAGCAACGGATATCCGGGCGAAAATAGGCAGAAATGCGGCGCTCCGCTCGGCTGGTAATGAAAGCCAGCATGGATCTGGCACTGGACAACTGACATTTGGAATAATTGCTTGCATCTCCGCCCGTTTGGTTCTGTTGGCAGTATACGAGCCGGAGTCAACGTTTATTAGTAATTTCCGGCGAACGTGGCGGTGTGCGGACGTTGAAAACTGAACGAACCATGGGAAATAGCGGCGGCTAAACATTTCCGCCCTGTCTTGTGACTGGCTGAGGCGTCTTTTGGCGGCTGTCACTCTAGCGCCTAATGCGGCGTCTCCTCCTGGGGCGGCTGGAATACCAAAACAATGCGGAAACCAACGGGTGGCGTGGAAGGACTACTGCGGAAATGGTTACGGGGCGGCGAAAACCTGGACGCACACAACCATGTCAAGCACCAGACTTATCCCTGGTATCTGGTCATTTGGCTGACGGGCGTTGACTATTTTTCAACGCTCGGCTATCAGCCGGGAATCGCGTTGTTGGCCGCCGGCGCCCTATCGCCCATCGCTACTACTGTCTTGGTAGCGGTGACCCTGTTCTGCGCGTTGCCCATTTACATCCAGGTCGCTGGCCGTTCCTACGTGGGGCAGGGCTCGATCGCGATGCTGGAGAATCTCCTGCCCGGCTGGGCCGGCAAGATCCTGGTGCTTGTCCTGCTGGGCTTTGCGGGCACCGACTTTATCATTACCATGACCCTTTCGGCCGCCGATGCAGCCACGCACGCCGTTCACAATCCGTATCTGCACCGTTTCTTGGGCGATGCGCATTTAAAGATCACGCTGGGGTTGCTGGCTCTCCTGGCGTTGGTATTTCTGAAAGGCTTCACGGAGGCCATTGAGCTGGCCACCACGGTCTGCGTACCCTACTTGATGCTGAATGTGATTGTACTGGTTCGCGTGCTGTTCGTGACTTTGCTTCACCCAACCCTCTTCCAAGATTGGAAATCGGCCTTATTCCGCCAACACAATGATTGGACCGGGTTGCTGATCGCGTCTCTGCTGGTCTTTCCGAAGCTCGCGCTGGGATTGAGCGGATTCGAGACTGGTGTTTCCGTGATGCCACTCATTCACGGCGGCGAGGGAGAAGATGAGGATTCTGAGGCGCGCCCGCGTGGCCGGATCCGTAACACCCGCAAATTGCTCACCAGCGCGGCGTTGATCATGAGCGTGCTGCTGATCGCTTCCAGTTTCGTGACCGCGCTTCTGATTCCCGAGCGCGCCTATAAGGATGGCGGACCGGCCAGTGGGCGCGCCATCGCCTACCTGGCGCATGAGTATCTGGGCAACGCCTTCGGAAGCTTTTACGATATCTCGACCATCCTCATTCTTTGGTTCGCCGGCGCATCCGCCATGGCCGCCCTGCTGCATCTGATACCGCGTTATCTTCCGCGCCTCGGAATGGCCCCGCATTGGGTGGCATACTCCCGTCCCTTAGTCCTGCTTCTGTTCGCTTTCAATGTTTTCATCACCCTCATTTTCCGCGCGAATGTGGAAGCGCAGGGCGGCGCCTACGCTACCGGGGTTTTAGTGCTGATGTCTTCGGCCGCGATCGCCTCGGCGCTCTCGCTTTGGAAGGAGCGCGACTACAGACTCGGTCTATACTGTTGGCTGGTCACGGCGGTCTTCGCCTATACCACCATAGCCAACACTATTGAGCGGCCGGACGGCATTATCATCGCCAGTTGCATTATCTTTTTCATCCTGACGGTAAGCGGCGTTAGCCGCTACATCCGCTCCACCGAACTGCGCGTAGCGGGCACTACTTTTGCCGACACTGAGTCGGAGAGTCTGTGGGAGTCCATGGCCGGCTGCAAAGTGAATCTCGTCCCGATTCGTAGCCTGGACCCCGACACGCGCAAGGATCGCACCGCCAAAATCCGGGCGCACTACAAACTGCACGGCCCGCTGGCCTTTTTGCACGTTGGCCTGCTCGATAATCGCAGTGAGTTTTTGTCGCCGTTGTATATCAAGGTGACGCGCGAGGACGGGATTTATTTAGTCGACGCATCCCAGGCGGTCGCTATTGCCAACGCGGTTGCTTATCTGAGCGAAACCTTGCACCCCATCAGCATCGTAATCGGGCTCAGCCGGCAGAATCTGATGCGGCAATCCATCCGGTACTTCCTGCTGGGCGAGGGTGAAACAGGCCTGATGGTTTACGCGGTCCTACAGAAATATTGGGCATCCACGCCAAAAGAGGACGAGCGGCCGGTGATTTTCCTGATGAGCGACTAGGCTGGACAGTGGACTAACGGCTGGCGGCGAAAGTGGGGTCTGGGAGCTGGTTCTGATCGTGGTCACCAATGGCGAAATTAGCCGTGAAATTGAATGCGCTGCCTTTTCCAGGTTCACTAGTCACCCAGATCTTTCCGTGCATGAGCTCCACCAGCCGCGCGGAAATTGTGAGCCCCAGACCCGTCCCGCCGTACTTTCGAGTCATCGATCCGTCGGCTTGCGAGAACGGCTGGAAGATAACCGCCTGTTTATCGCTGGGGATGCCGATGCCGGTGTCGATCACCGCGAAACGCAGGCACATCTGTCTGGCGCACACCTGCTCGGGCTCCACGGAAACGTGAACTTCGATACTACCCGAGTGCGTGAACTTGACTGCGTTTCCGAGCAGGTTGATAAGCACCTGACGGAGGCGGCCAGGATCGCCGATGACCTCGGCCGCGACCGCCGGCTCAATGTCACAGGAAAACAACAAACCCTTCTGCCGGGCCTGAACGCCGAAGACCTTGGCGGTTTCAGAAACCACCTTGCGTACGTCAAATGGGATTTCTTCGAGGTCGAGTTTCCGCGCTTCGATTTTGGAAAAGTCCAGCACATCGTTCAGCATCTCAAGCAGCGATAATGCGGAATTTCGAGCTGTGCCCAGCAGGTCGCGCTGTTCTTCAGAGAGGCTCGTCTCCAGCGCCAACTCCGTCATACCGATGACGCCGTTCATGGGCGTGCGCAGCTCGTGACTGATGTTGGCCAGGAAGCTGCTCTTGGCTTCGTTGGCGGCTTCGGCCAGTTTCTTGGCGGATTCGAGCAGCCGCCGGTCCGTGACAGCCTTCACATAGTCCTGGTTCAGGTGCCTGCTCTGCACCAGCAGAAATGCCATATACACGGTCGCTACCAGGGCCATTCCATAACCCTGGCCGCCGATATAAAGGTCGATTACAATCGGGGGCCCGAGCAGCGGCAGAATATGCCAGTTGAGAAAAAGAAGCCGCGGCGTAAGCGAGACCAGCCCCCCCGCACTGATTCCCATGAGACAGATAGTCAGTAAAAGGGAGTTCCAGTGCGAATAGCCATCGCTGAGATAGCTATATCCGCTAATCCATGCCCAGGAAGCCGAGAAGATAAACAGGCATCCGCAAAACGCTATACGCCAGCGCCGAGGATTGCGAGGATAAAGTTCGTCCTTCCTGAGCACCAGCAATAAGCGTGCGATGCAGGCAGTCATGGCAGCGGACGCGAACATCGTAGTGCTGAGCGGATGGTCCTTGACGAGCGTACCGCCTAGTAACACGAACTGCACCGTCGCCAGGCTAGCCCAAATCCCGGGCAGCGCTCGGCGGGAGATGTCGGCGTCCTGCTGTTCCAGTAGATCGAGAGTTCGGGCCTGGGGTGCCATTGACACTGCCCGTCTATCGGCAAGTGGCGGCAAAATCTTGAGTTAGCGCCAATGTCATACCCCTAATTCGCCGTTACCTGGACGCTCTCGGTACCGCCTTCAGGGATCTGGACGCGGACGCCGTGAGCCAGGCAAGCAGGTAAATCGTCAGGATTATGGACCTCGCAAGGCGACTGGTCG
>Ga0210401_10002604_pt1 | contig 19868 bp, 13 predicted proteins | sample IncBWH32MmetaG_FD_150866 | JGI IMG/M metagenome (GOLD analysis project Ga0210401, IMG submission 150866) | Forest soil microbial communities from Barre Woods Harvard Forest LTER site, Petersham, Massachusetts, United States - Inc-BW-H-32-M | ecosystem: Environmental > Terrestrial > Soil >... | reverse complement strand
CGTGATCCAGCAACATCAGCAATCGGTTTTCCGACAGCTCCCATGTGCGAATCAAACGCTGCAATGATTCAGCACAATAGTGGCAACCCCACAGGCCACTTCTTCTACGAAGCGCATGGTAGACATCTTTGCTGGTTTAGCCTACTGTCAAACTTAACAGGCTGACGGTTCTTGCCCGCCGGGACAAACCGAAGGGTGAATGTGGCCCGCGTTTTTTAAATGCTAAGTAGGGATGATGCACAAGACACATCTTTGGGATAAATCTAAGTTCTTACTTAAGGACTTGACCATCAACCTAAAGTCGGCAGCACCACAACAAGACCGCGATTAACCGCTCGCTGCGTCATCGCCGCTACTAGGTTCTCAAGCTGTCTGCACTATTAAGGATATGGAATCACGTATGGCTGTCATCTCCTCTAACCCGCGAAATCCCAGAATTCAGGGGTTCAGAGTCCACGTGATGGGTGTCATTCCAAAGCCTGATCACAGGTCGGGAAAGATGCTGTTCGTAGCCCAATGCGCTGAGGCTCGCTGTGCTCAGCATGAAATACCTACTATTGGCCGTAGGTTGCAGCCCGAGCCAACAGGCTGCCAAGACCCGGATGAAGTGCCCGCTGGTGAAGAGCAGCACGTCCTTTTCAAGGGTGCGTACACGACGCACAACCCGGTCTGCTCGCGTGGCAACCTGGCTGGGTGATTCCCCTCCGGGGCAGCCATCCCGGAAGAGGTTCCAGTCTGGGCGTTCCGCACGGATTTCGGTACCACGGCGACCTTCATATTGTCCGTAGTCCCATTCGACGAGGTCCGGATCAATTGCGGCCACCGATCCGAAGCCAGCCAGCTCGCACGTCCGGTGGGCCCGCTTCAACGGGCTGGTGAACACGTGAGCGAACGTCATGCCTTGCAAGCGTTCACCCAACCGACGAGCGGTGTGCTCACCCCTCTCGGTCAGCGGAAGATCGGTAAGTCCGGTGTGCTGACCTGTCAGGCTCCAGGCGGTTTCGCCATGCCTTGCGAGATAAACGATCGGTAGTTTGTTGTTCATGGCCCTGACTTCCGTGCAAGCAAATGACTAACTGATGAGTCCCCTACCTCTGAAAATGGTGCAACTCCTTTTCGCAGTGCTTTCGTTTCACGCGAAGCTTACCAGTCTCAGCTCGTTTCATTGCGAACACCCATCTGACAGCCAGGTTTGAACGAAAGAGTGATCGTTGGTTCTCTTGCGATGTTCTTTGCATTCTCCTGATAGTGGAGCCGCCAAAAACGGAACACTGGCAAAACTACTAGGCAGGCAGGAAAGTAACAAAGAAGAAGCGAAGGGGCACATGTTCGATCACTCGAATTCTAGTTACCCTTAGCAGGCGGCGAGTTCCTGATAGTTTTGACAGTTCCCTAACGTTTTTGGAATACCTACCATCAGTCACCTGTGAGCGCTCTCGACCAAATGACGGGCAAATGTCTGCCGGGCCTGACCTCACGTGTTTCGCATTTCGTGGGGAATCAACCTTCCGGGTCGAGCGCCGCACGCCTCCCCGGAGCGTCTTCCATGCAAAGCAAAAGAATGAAAGTTGCGGCGATTTTTCTCACCGTGGGCACAGTGCTTTCCACTGGTTGCGGAAAGATGGGGCTGCCGCCAGCGGGCCCTCCCGAAGTTGAAGTCGTCACAGTGGTCCAGAAAGATGTGCCAATCACCAGAGACTGGGTGGCGACCCTTGACGGGCTTGTTAACGCCCAGGTTCGCGCTCAAGTCGCGGGTCTACTGCTCAAACAGAACTATGCCAACGGCGCGTATGTCAGGAAGGGTGCTCCCCTTTTCGAGATCGATCCAAGACCTTTTCAGGCTGCTCTTGACCAAGCCAAGGGATCTCGTGAGGAGGCTAAAGCGAGTCTACAGCAGGCTCTGGCGAAACTGGGCAAGACAGAGATCGATGTGAAACGCTACACGCCACTTGCCAAGCAGAACGCCATTAGCCAACAGGAACTGGATGACGCTGTGCAGGCCGATCTCGCAGCGAAGGCACAGGTCGAAGGAGCTCAAGCCGCTATCGCGGGAGCTCAAGCCGCAGTAGAAAAGGCCCAATTGAATCTCGGCTTCACCAGCATCACCTCGCCGATCGACGGCGTGACGGCGATCGCCACTGCCCAGGTCGGCGACCTGGTGGGCCCCCAAAGCGGCGCTTTGACGACAGTTTCTACGCTGAACCCTATCCTCGCGAATTTGACCGTAAGCGAACAGGAGTACCTCAACGCAATGAGATCTATTGCGAAGGGGAGCGTTAGCGAATCTGCGGCCCTGCGAAAGCTCAACTGGAACCTCCGGCTCACGGATGGCACCACCTATCCGCTCAAGGGCCAGTTTCACGCTCTTGACCGCCAGGTAGATGTGAGAACCGGAGCAATCATGGTTCAAGTCGCATTCCCAAATCCTGGTAGTGTTCTTCGTCCTGGTGGCTTCGGCAATATCAGCACAGTGGTCAGAATTCAACAAAACGCGTTACTCGTACCGGAGCGTGCGGTGAGCGAACTGCAAGGTGGCTATCTCGTAGCGGTGGTGGATGAGGACAATAAAGTCAGCATCCGGCCCGTCAAAATGGGCGCGAAGAGTGGCGACATGTGGATCGTTGAGGATGGTCTGACGGCGGGCGAACGAGTCGTCGCAGAAGGCGTGCAGCGAGTGCAGGAAGGCACGCAGGTGAATCCCAAGCCTTACAAAGCCAGTACCTTAACGCTCGAGAAACCCGACGACGGTAAGCCGTAACCCACAATCATGGCCAAATTCTTTATTAACCATCCTGTTATGTCCATGGTGATCTCAATCGTCATGGTCATCGTAGGTGCGGTTGCCATATTGAGTTTGCCCACGGCGCAGTTCCCGAACATTGCCGACCCACAAATCCAGATTACCGCGACTTACCCCGGAGCGGACGCGCTCACTCTGGACCAGTCCGTTGCCACGCCCATCGAACAACAAATGAGCGGCGTGGACAATATGGAATACATGTATTCGCTGAATGCGAATAACGGCCAGTCCAAGCTGACAGTGGATTTCAACATAAAGACAGATCCGAACACCGACCTGATTCTCGCCCAGATGAGGCAGTCGCAGGCGGCCTCCCAGCTCCCGGTCGAAGTGAACACTCAAGGCGTCACCGTACAGAAGTCCACTTCCGCCCCGCTCATGCTGTTCGACCTCTACTCCTCAACCGGGAAGTACGACGCTCAATTTCTCGCCAATTACGCTTACATCAATCTTCTCAGCCCCCTCACTCGCTCTTATGGGATTGCCAGCGTCACAATTTTTGGTGCCGGTCAGTACGCCATGCGTTTCTGGGTGAACCCCGACCAGTTGGCCAAACTGCAAATCACTGTTCCCGAGATTATCAACGCGGTCAAAGTGCAGAACACCGTGAACCCCGCGGGGCAGGTCGGCGGCGAACCGGTGCCGCCGGGGCAAGAGCATACATACGCTGTGATTGCGCAAAGCCGCTTGGTTTCGGAAAAGGAATTCGGTCAGATCGTCGTCCGTGCTAATCCAGACGGCTCGTTCGTGCGATTGAAGGACGTGGCCCGAATCGAACTTGGCACTCAGATTTATAACCTACAGGGTCGGCTGGATGGCAGTCCTTCCGCCGTCGTGGCCATTTACCAGCTTCCCGGATCCAACGCCATTCGGGCTGCCCAAGGCGCCAAGGATCTGATGGCCGAGGCCAAGAAACGATTCCCTCCGGGCCTCGATTACGCAATCGCTCTTGACACAACACTCCCTGTCACCGAGGGCATCAGCGAAATCATTCACACTCTCATCGAGGCCCTTGTCCTCGTGATCGTCGTTGTTTACATCTTTCTTCAGGGCTGGCGTGCCACGTTGATACCTCTGCTGGCCGTACCCGTGTCCCTGGTCGGCACTTTTCTCATCTTTCCACTGCTCGGCTTCTCCATCAATACCCTTTCGCTGTTTGGCCTGGTCCTGGCAATCGGTTTGGTGGTGGACGACGCGATCGTCGTGGTGGAGGCAATCGAACATCACATCGAACACGGGATGTCGCCGAAGGATGCTGCCTTCAAAGCCATGGAGGAAGTTTCTGGCCCCGTCATCGGTATCGCTGTCGTCCTATCGGCGGTATTCATACCAACGGCCTTCATTCCCGGCATCACCGGTCGGCTCTACCAACAGTTCGCAATTACCATTGCCGTCTCTGTCATCATCTCAGCCTTCAATGCCCTCACGCTAAGCCCAGCGCTCGGCGCGCTGTTGCTCCGGCCCAAGAAAGAGTCCCGCGGACTCTTGGGGAAATTTTTCGCATGGTTCAACGGGGTTTTCAATCGCGCGACGACCGGCTACGTCGGCTGGTGCGGGGTACTGATTCGCAAATTGGGAGTCACTGTTGCTCTGCTACTCGTCTTTGCCGTACTGGCTGGCTTTTTTGGCAGAAAGCTGCCCCGCAGCTTCCTACCAGAAGAAGATCAGGGTTACGTCTTTGTCGCCTTACAACTACCCGATGCTTCTTCGTTACAGCGTACTAGTGCGGCCGCTGCAAAAGTCGAGAGCATTTTAATGAAAACCCCCGGCGTGGACCATGTAACCACCGTCGTCGGCTATAACATGCTGAGTGGTGTGCAGAATACCTATAGCTCTTTCTTTTGGGTGACTCTCAAGCAGTGGAAAGAACGCAAGGCGCCCGAGGAGCAATACTGGGCCATCAAGATTCACTTGAACTTGGCGCTTCGCGAAATCTCTCAAGGCACTACGATCACCTTTCCGCCGCCATCGATACCCGGTGTGGGGGCGTCCGGCGGCGCCACATTCGTGCTTGAAGATCGTTCTGCAAGGGGGCCCGAGTTTCTCACTGAGAACCAGGAGAAGTTTATGGCCGCGGCACGCAAGCGGCCTGAGTTTGCTGCCTTATTTACTACGGCGCTCCCCTCGGTACCCCAACTCTCGGTCAAGGTGGATCGCGACAAGGTGCTAAAACAGGGTGTCCCCCTAAACGATGTCTATCAGACCTTGCAAGCATTCATGGGGGGCGCGTTTGTCAACTTCTTCAACCGCTTCGGACGCGTTTGGCAGGTTTACGTGCAAGCCGAAGGTGACTATAGAACGCGGGCGGAAAACGTTGGCCGCTTCTACGTCCGTAACACTGCCGGCCAGATGGTTCCGCTGTCCACGGTTACAGCCATCGAGCCTCGGGTCGGTCCTGAATTCACCATGCATTACAACCTGTATCCGTGCGTTCAGATTAACGGCATCACGAAGCCGGGTTTCAGTTCTGAACAGGCTATGAAGGCGCTGGAAGAAGTCTTTGCTCAGACCATGCCTCCCGGGATGGGCTTTGACTACATGGGCATGTCTTTTCAGGAACAGAAGGCGCAGCAAGGCGTGCCGCCCGCAGTTATCTTCGGATTCTCAATCCTATTTGTCTTTCTCATCCTGGCGGCAATGTACGAGAGCTGGACGCTGCCCTTCAGCGTGCTGCTGAGCACGCCCGTCGCTGTATTTGGGGCGTTCGGCGTTCTCTTCTTCCGGCGGATCATAGGCCTTCTCGTCTTCCACGATTACACAAGTCTGGCTCTGGAGGACAATGTCTATGCGCAAATCGGTCTCATCATGCTGATTGGTCTCGCCGCCAAGAACGCCATCCTGATCGTGGAATTTGCGAAGTTAGAATTCGAAAAAGGAAAATCGCTCACGGACGCGGCATTGGAAGGAGCCAAGCTGCGGCTGCGACCGATTCTGATGACATCATTTGCCTTCATCCTGGGGTGCGTGCCCCTTTGGAGGGCATCGGGTGCCGGCGCGGCGTCACGACAAGTCATGGGCACGGCTGTTATCGGAGGGATGTTAGCGGCCAGTTTTGTGGCCATCTTTATTATTCCGGCGTTGTTTTGCATGATCGAGCGCCTAGGCGGCACTGAGCAGCCGCGGGTGGAAGTACCTCTCACAAGACCGGCTCCGCAGCCAGGAGATTAGCACCTTCAAGCCCAAGGCAAAGAAATAAGGACGCCTCATGCCGATGAGAAGCACGACTCTGACCAGCCCCGATTGCCGCGAAGACGGGCGGTTATCTTCATTCTCGACGAGGTGCCTAGGGAACGGAAAAACGCGGCCCAGATTTTCTTCCCGGTTGCTCTTTGTGGTTCTTGTGTCATTCGCTTTTTTGCCCGGGTGCGCGGTTGGGCCGCACTACAGGCGCCCCAAAGTAAATATTCCTGTCGAATACCGAGGTGCTGAAGGCGCAGCGCAGCAGGCATCGTTTGCCGACCTGGCGTGGTGGGAGGTCTTTAAGGACGAACGCCTTAAAGAGCTCATCCAGACCGCACTGGCCAACAATTATGACTTGCGCGTCGCCGTGACACGCGTAGAGCAGTCGCGGCAAATCGCTGCCCAAGCACGCGCGCAATACTTTCCGTTCGTCAATTATTCCGTCAATAGTAGCGATGGGAAAAACGAGTTTGTGGGCGCTATCGCTCCCAATGGGGGCAAGACGCAAGGAGCTTTCTTGGCAGTGGCAACCGTTGCATGGGAAGCGGATGTCTGGGGCCGCCTCCGGCGTCTGAACGAGGCCGCTCGTGCCCAGTATCTCTCGACGGAAGAAGCGCGCCGCGCCGTCATGCTCTCTCTGGTGAGTGACGTTGCGCAAGCTTACTTCCAGCTTCTTGCATTGGAGCTCCAACTCGATATCGCTAAACAAACAACGGATTCGTTCACTCAGGCTCTAAATCTTTTCACTGAACGGCTTGAAGGAGGAGTTGCTTCCAAGCTGGAGACATCCCGCGCTGCAGGAGCCGCGGCGACGGCTGCCGCAAACATTCCCGAGCTAGAACGGGAGATTGCACTAGCGGAAAACCAGATCAGCGTGCTGCTCGGCAACAACCCTGGCGAGATCAAGCACACTTCGAAACTGCTCGATCAGATCGTGCCGCCTGAGGTTCCCGCTGGCTTGCCTTCCGCACTGATGGAGCGTCGCCCTGATGTGCTTCAGGCGGAACAACTGATGAGAGCTGCTAACGCCCAAATTGGAGTCGCCACGGCCAATTATTTTCCTCAAATCGGGCTTACGGCGTTGCTTGGGCGGGCCAGTTCTCCACTCTCCGCACTGTCTTCCGGACAAACAAACGTCTGGAGCATTGCGGGCAACGTTGCCGGCCCTATCTTCCAAGGCGGTGCTCTCAAAGCCCAAAAGCGCCAAGCCGTCGCTTTCTGGGAACAATCCAAATTGCAGTACGAGCAGACGGCCCTCAGTGCTTTCCAAGATGTATCAGATGCCCTGATCTCGCGCCAAAAATACGAACTCATTCGCGTGAAGCAGACCGAAGCTGTGCAAGACTACCAAGAGTCTGTCAAAGTATCCTTCCAGCGTTTCCTTGCTGGTAAAGCCAGTTACTACGAAATTCTTGAGGCCCAGTTGCAACTTTTTCCTGCCCAGGTCGCACTCGCCCAGACCGAACTCAACCGCCGTACGGTCGTAGTTCAGCTTTACAAAGCTCTTGGCGGAGGGTGGAATCTGGCGGATCCGGACTGGATCGGACCCAAGTCACAGGCTTCTTCGAGTACACCTTGAGTGCATGCGTACCGGTCTGCAGGAGTAGGGACGTTTCTTTTTCGAACTGAAGTGGATCGCCAGGGAAAGTCCAGCGAAATTCATGTGTCGCCGTCACCCGCAGAGAGCTGTTCGCTTTGCTTCGTCTCGTCTCCGGTTCATTTCGCTAACTAGCCTTCTTCTCTTGCCCGTGCAACGTTGATTGGGCCATTCCAACTTCAGCTTTCGATCCACGTCCGAGAAAGAGTGCCCGAAGCTCTTCTTCGCCAATCATTCTGCCCAACTCTCTGAATGCGAAGAACGGTATCAACATCACGAACGCAAGCGCGCTGATTGACACGATACCTATCAACGTTCGACCGCCAATCTCGGAAAAGCTTTCACTGAGAGTCTTGCCACCGAGCACTCCGGAAAATGTTCTTTCCACGACATGAAAACCGGTCAATAACGCAGAGAAGACGAGACACTTATACAACACCGGGTAGACCAGTGGCTTATGCTTAAACCGGTCTCCCAGACGCAAATAGTCACCGACAAGTAAGACCTTGGCAAAGATAAAAGCATTGATTACCGCAAAGGTGTGAGCGCCATAATCCAAATGGTTCTGCGCCCGGATGATCGTCTCATGGATGGAAAGCAACGCAAATACAACCCAAAGGTATACGAATACTGCCAGAAACCTCTTAAATTCAGTGTATGCTTTCCCGCGCAGATTTCGCGCCTGTTCACTCAGCGTGGCCTGCTCAGCCATTTGCGAAAACTCCTTGCGCGCCCCACAATATTAGATCGCAGGCCGGAGCCACACATCTGTTAGTTCTGACAGTAGGTATAAGAAGCGAGCCCGAATACGTAGGAATGCCAATCCGGACTTCAGTGGCGCACGGTCTTCCGGGTTTTCCGTGGTTTCCCCAGCGTCATCGCCCGTTCGCCTGTCAGAATCGACTGCGGTTTCTCCTGAGCCATCCCACATCGGTTCCTCCCGAAATCATTCTTGCGAAGGCAGGCCAATTGTTCGCACTCACGCCTGGGCATTTCAAGAAGCCATGAGTGACGACATGTTGCCCAGTGCCTGCTTGTTCACCCTGTAAGTTCTGCCAGTATCCGCCCCTGTGCGCACCTGCTAACTTGCTTATTGGGGAGACTAGGTGTACGGGAGTTCAACCCAGCATTTTTTGCATTTGCGCGGCATGAGGTCGGCTCTTTGCCTTACCCCGACGTCTTTACTGAGGCCCAGCACGGAGCCCAGTTTGCGGCAACTCCAGTGGACCCGGTGCTGGGCTTTCCCACGTTGTGGAGCAACAAATTGCGGGGACGCAGACCGGAATCAAGCAAACCTGCTCTTGGCCGGAGTGATATTACCCAACTCCTCGAAGCGTGTTGCCTGAAGTGTTGCTTCCATCGATGGATGGTAGGCCTTGAGCCGTCGAATGATTCCGTTGAGGGCTCCCCCTTCGCGAACTTCAGAATCCTCAAGGCTTGGATATAAAGGGAGAGACGTATGCATCGCTATCCAACGACCCTTTTCCCCGTCGCATTGCTTATTTGTGCTGCTTGCGCTGCTGCGGCGCAGTCAAAACAAAACGAGCCAGCCGCCGGCCTAATCAGCAAGTCCACAACCGCGATCGGTTTCACGGTCGGCGGCGGCAGTACCAAAGTTGATCTGAAGGCCACGGAGTTCATGCCCGATGCCAGTGGCGAGGCAAAGGTCGAGGCCAAGGCTAAGACGGGCACGACCAACATCGAGGTGACGGCCAAGGGCCTGACATCTCCCTCAAAGCTGGGCGCGGAGTATCTGACGTACGTGCTTTGGGTCGTCACGCCGGAGGGGCGCACCGGCAATTCAGGAGAACTTCTCATCAACAAAAACGGGGAGGGGAAACTGAGCGCCACCACGCCAGCCCAAACCTTCTCCATGATCGTTACTGCGGAACCGTATTTTGCCGTCCGCGTGCCCAGCGAGATGGTGGTCCTAGAGACTGAGACCCGAAAAAACACGAAGGGGAAGCTCTTTCCTGTCAGCGAGTACAAGCTGATGAGGCGCGGTCAGTACGCGAAGCTGGGAAACCCGCTTGCCATGACACCTGATCTCCAGCGCGTGCCGTTGGAGATGTATGAAGCGCGCAATGCAGTGGATATCGCCAAGTCGCGCGGAGCCGCCCAGTACGCACCAGAGATTTTGTCCAAGGCTCAAGCCAGTCTGGATGAAGCAGAAAGCGCTCTCGCAAGAAAGGCCGACAAAAAGGAAATCGTCTCCACGGCCAGACAGACGGTCCAATTCTCGGAGGACGCGCGCACTCTCGCCGCGCAACGCCAAGAGGAACAACGCATAAAGGCGGAGCGCGATGCCGCGGCCGCCCAAGCCAAGTCCGAGGCGGAAGCCAAGGCACGGGAAGAGGCCAGCCGCCAAGCCGAGCTCGATGCCGCAAAGCAGGCCCAGATGAAGGCGGAGGCGGACGCTCTAAAAACAAAAGAGGAGGCTGCCCAAGCGGAGGCTCAGCGAGCCCGTCAGGCCACGGCCGACCTGCGTGCCCAACTGCTCGAGCAGCTCAATCGTATTCTGGATACTCGCGATACTCCGCGTGGGCTGGTAGTCAACATGGGCGACGTGCTCTTTGACATCGGAAAATACGATTTGCGTACACAGGCGAGGGAAAAGCTCGCAAAGCTATCAGGGGTAGTTCTGGCGCATCCTGGATTGAACCTTGCGGTGGAGGGGTACACGGACAACATCGGCAGCGAGGATCTGAACCAGAAGCTCTCTGAGAAACGCGCCGATTCTGTGCGTACATTTCTCGTCGCTCAGGGATTGGGTGATGGCAGCGTGACCTCACAGGGTTTCGGCATGTCGACGCCCGTGGCCGACAACGCCACCGCAGCCGGCCGGCAAGAAAACCGTCGCGTGGAAATTGTCGTTTCGGGTGAGGTCATTGGCGGAAAGATCGGGAAATAGCGCTGAGTCGTTGGGGCGAGCGTTCTAAACGAGACGGACTCTCAGGATATCCGCTTAGGCTTAGGGGTGGTCACCCGGCCGCACGCACGGAATCGCCTCCCGATCTGAGCGGCACGCGAGCGTGGATCGTGGTGCCCCGTTGGGGTTTCGCCTCGATGGAAAGCTCTCCATCCACCAGTTTCAACCGCTCCTCCATGCTGATGAGGCCAAGGCCTCGGCTTTGCTTGGCCATTTCGACGTCAAAACCCAAGCCGAAATCCCCCACGGTGAGGTGAATCTCGGCTGACGTTGCCCACAACCGAACTTCGAAGAGCCGTCCCCCGCTGTGTTTTGCCGAATTGTGGAGGGCTTCCTGCAGAACTCGGAAGAGGCAAAGAGAAGTGTCCGCCGACAAAGGGCTTGGCAGATCGTGGGATCTGAACTCGATGTTCACGTTCTCCTGCTCGCCGAACTCTCTGCAAAAGCTTCTCATGGCCACAGCCAGTCCCAAGTATTGCAATTTTGACGAGTGTAACTCGTGCGACATAGATTGGATATCGGTCGCGATCTCGGCGGTCTGCTTCCCTAGTTCGCCCACACGGTTCCGAACCTCAGCAGGCAAATGGCGAGAGTGTTGCTGGAGTTGTTCCAGTTCAGCTGTCAACAGCGCGAGACGTTGACCGATGTCGTCGTGAAGCTCTCTTGCAATCCGAGCGCGCTCCTGCTCTACTGCGTTGATCAACTTGCGCCTCACATTTGAGAGGGCATCTTCCGCCCGCTTGCGTTCGGTGATGTCAGCTACCATTCCTACCATCCGCAGCATCTTGCTTTGCTCGTCGAAGAAACCTCGCGCGTTTTTCTCCAACCAAACAAGCGAGCCATCAGGACGCACTACGCGGTAGCTACTCTTGGTAGTCGGGTTCTCGGGAGTAAGTTGGTTATCTGAACTGATAAACAGCGCTCGGTCGTCTGGATAGACTCTGGCCAAAAGTTCTCGACGAGTGAGTCGCCTCCCCTGGTCGCTGAAGCCAAGGATACTCGGGTGCTCCTCGGATTGAATAACGACATCGGTGGCCACGTCCCATTCATAGGCGTACATCTTTCCCACCTGAGCCGCCAAGCTCAACCGCTCTTCGCTCTCGCGCAGTTCCGCTTCGGCTTGCTTGCCATCGGTAACATCAACGCCGATCCCGATGTAACCGACAAATGAGCCATCCGGATTGAACCGCGGGACTCCAATGTCGAGAACCCATCGATATTCTCCGTCGTGGCGTCTGAGCCGATACTCCATTCTGAACTGCTCGCGACGGTCAAAGGCTCGCGTATACGTATCCATGCATCTCGGAAAGTCTTCCGGGTGAATCCCATCCGCCCAACCGTTTCCGAGCTCGGAATCTATTGATCGCCCTGTGAAGTCCAGCCAAGGCTTATTGAAGTAGCAGCAGAGTTTGTCGATAGTTGACATCCAGATCAGCGCCGGCGCGGTATCAGCTACCAGTCGAAAGCGTTTTTCGCTTTCGCGCGTTGCCTGTTCTGCCCGCCTGCGCTCCTCCACAAGAACTGAAAGAACCATGAAAGGAGTCGCAGCGAAAAACAAGAACAGTTGTAACGACAGCACGTTGCTGAGTGCCACCGACCCGGTGAACGGACCACCTCCATGAACCGCACCCCAAGTGGACAGAACGTCAACGATTATCATCGTTGTGCTGATTCCCATTAACCCAAATCGCAAAGCGGACCACAACAGAAATGGAAGAAGTGAATATAGGAGCACGGGCGCGCTGTTCCGCCCAGAAGTTACGAAAGCGATATAGCACAACGGAACCAACCCAGAGATCAAAGCGATTGCTTCCAGATAATGGGCACGTGACCTCTGTGGCCATGCCTCTCTCAACCTCGCCCAGGTCAGAATAGCGGGAGTCAGAGTCAGAAGGGCTAACGACTCGGTAAAGTAACTGATTCTCCACCCTGCCCAGTAGTTTTCGCCGACTAGTGCCGCGCCCACAAAGGCGGCTGAGACGGGAGCGAGGAAGACCGCAAAGAATGAATACTTGGCCAGGGACTCGACGCTGTTCAGTCGAACATCACCGGCAAAGGAATAGCTAACGCCCAAAGCGGCGATGAGAACTTCGACCGTATCGGCCAGAACGAGTAATGCCATCGAACGATGCGGCAAGCCTGCCCGCAGATCGTAGAGAACAAATCCCGCAAGCCCAGCTGCGATAAAGATCGGCCAGACCTTCCGTGGCACCAACAGCAATACCGCAACCAGCAAGGCGCATCCGGGCCACAGCGGCCACACCATTTGGGGGCGCAAAACTACGGCCCCTCCTACTTTCGCGGCGAGATAGCATAAAACGGTAACGAGGCACGCGAGGATCCCTGTCCGGAACGGGGAATCGAGATTTGCGATGCGGGACAAGCGACTCTGGAGGAAACTCATACGGACCTACGCCGGGGGAGTGTTAACCAAAACCTTGCTCACGCCTAAATCCATCAGCAAGGATAACCTTCTGATGCCCAACTGAGCAGCGACGTGGCACCCACCGGACCCGTCACGGATGTTATACGCGCATGCCTCATGCTGGACAAACTGAACTCGATCTGCCCACGTCTCAAACCTAGCAAAACTTGGAACGGAGAACGACCGTGACACGCCGATCGGAAGCACCAGGTCAAGGTGAAGGGTACATTGAGAGAAATGCGATTCGCTGATCTCGATCCCGCTCTGCACTGTGCACCAGCGTTGCCTGGGCCCCTCGGCGTAAGGGGAGAAACGAGAACATCTTAGAACGGCGGGTCGCCGACGCCTGGAAAGGGGCATACCACTGGCTGCTGAAAGGCAGCTGGGCTTTGAATTCTGCTGTTGGCTTCCTTTTTGTCTTTCAGACGACTTCTGAGTCCAGGTAACGGGGCGCAATACCTGTTCTCGAGATCAGGAATACACCGATTCTGAGCGGACGCTCCCCGCTGGGATTTCAACGACTGGTTTGTCGTAAGCGACGCTGGCCGTACGCGCCAGCAGATCAGCAGGCCGCTTCCGGGTACGTTCTGTGTTAAGGAATCAGGGGAATTGCAGCCGCCAGTTGCAGGTTGACCATTAGGCTGAGCCGATTATCCACCTGGTAAAACTTTGCGGCTCGCTTCGCTCCCAAGGCTTTCATGAATTTCGGCCAATAGTCTTCCCGCAGGTTCAGGGTCTTGTCCTCGAAGTTGATCATCCGCTGCACCATATCCTTCGCCTTCGAGTCGTCCAAGCTGTCATAGTTCGCCGCGTAATCCTTGATCACTTGCACCCGCTCGTCGTTGATCGCCTGCTGATCGCGCACGTAGTTGCGATAGACGGGCCAGAATGCTGCAGATTCTGTATCGGTGAATTGCATCGTGTGAGCAATGATCTCATTCTTGTCCGACTGGACGTCTGAGCGCAGTAATTGGATGTCGGAGTCGGTCAGGGGCTTTGCTGAGACATCCGCAGTCTGAGCCGAAGTAACTACACTCGACAGAGCAAGCAAGGCGCAGATAGTCATTGACATTCGCATAAGATCTCTCCTCTTGGTCTTGCCATTGAGTCTATGTAACCTTCATTTCATTTCGAAAGTATTCCCAGCCGATTTAATTGCATTTGCAAGATCGCATTAACCGACCGATTGTCGTTTCTTCTGAGTGCGTCGGCTCGGGTTCTCTTTCCGGCGTGGGTCGCCGGGGGAACGAAGTCGGCGTCACTGAACGGAGTATCCGCGGGCATCCATGCATGCGGAAAACGCTCTTTTGAAAGTGTCGGATGCGCCCTTTTGCTGGGATTGCGCCTGAGCCTGGGCTTGCTGTTGGGCCTGAGCAGTCTGCTGGGTCGCTTGCTCCTTGGCTTTCTCCTCTGCTGTCCTCTGTTTGCGCCTGCCGCTGATAGCACCCACGGTTGCTCCGATGGCAGCACCTTTCCCGGCATCACCAGCGATGGCTCCAATCGCGGCACCTCCGGCGGCGCCTCCCGCGGCACCCTTCACCGTTCTCCCCTTGCCCACGTCTTGCTGGGCTTGTTGCGCAGCCTGTTGTTGGGCGGCCTGCTCTTGCTGCGCACTCGGCCCTGCTGGCGGCGGAGCTTGTGGATCGATCCCAGTATTCTGTTTTGCGGAACCATAGCATTCGCTCTCGTCCTTGAGCTGCTGGTCGGCATTCTGTTGGTTCTTGGGATATGCGAACATGCCAATGCTCTTCGCCGGTGACCATGCGGGGGCCGGAGCAGTCTGTGCCGTGACCTTAGGGATCAACCATACGAGCGGCAGAACCATCAAAAGATATTTCATCCCATTTCTCCTCATGACTCGTTGAAAACCAGGGCCGCCTCCCGATGGCTAATAGGGGCCTCTAGCCCTCCCCCGACTGCTGCGGGATGATTCCTCGGTGCATAAAAAGGGTCTCTTCCCTTGTTCAGTTCAGAGTTCAATTCCGAACGTGCGGCTGGGCTACTGGCAAAAATCCCACTCACAAACGAAAGCAAACGACTTCAGAGGAGGAGTTGCCAACCGTCAAGCGGGCAACTCCTGATGGTCTTGGTCGCTCCTGCCCCAGGGACGCGAGGAGGACCCTGTCGTTGGATCGCGACCAGAGCCCAGGCTCGCTCGAGGCATTTCCTCCCCAGGATGCTAGCGACTCTTCCGAGCCGTTCGCAACCCGAGCGAAGAGGCCAATGACAGAAGACCCAGCAGCCCAAACAGGGGCACTGGACTTGCGGTCTTCGGCAGTGCCGCTGGAGCCGGAGCGGCCTGGGCCACTTCTACAGGAACAGCCTTTTGCTCGACGACCAGGATCGGCTGGTCGGCAGGTGGCGGCGGTGGCGGTGCAGGCGCGGATCCCGTCAACTTCTGCTCGTGCTCAACAATAGTCTCGGGAACCTCGACGATCTTGGTGGCGGAGACCCTCATCCCCTTCTTCAAGCCCCAAGCATCCACCATCTGCCCATCTATGTTGAACTTCTGATTTTTCGGGATCTTGAATTGCTGATTGCTGCCGTCTTCCAGAGTAAGTATCACAGAAGTCGGCGGCATGACTTGCCACACTTTACCGGTGACGCTTTGCACCGTAGTAACGGTTTTCGGAGTTGTGGTCACGGTGACTGTTTTCTCCAGCTTCATACCGACTTTCGCATCACGGATCCCGATCTCCTTCCCGTCAACTGTGGCTCTCGCGCTGTCCGGTACGTTGTTGAAATGCCGGAGGGTACCGTCCTCCATCTTGATGACCAAATCATTTCCCGAAACGTAGACAATCGTGCCTCGCTCGACTGTCGTTTTACTCGATGGGGCTTGGCTCGTTGTATTTGTTTGTGTCTGCACCTGTGCGTTCAGGGTCAGAACAAAAACCAGGCAAACAGCCCCCAACACGAGCACTAAGCGCGCTGCTTTTGAGTTCATTGCTTTTCTCCTTGTGGTTTTTTGGAACCATGAATCTGGATCCCTTAACTCTGTTCTTTCAAACGGCTCATCTACCGTCGGCTCGCTGGTCAAAGGTCGCCAGTTCGGACTGCGCCTGCCCGCTGCCATGAGCGTTCGCCGGAGCAGAATCGGCGACCGATGCCTGAACGATGTAACGTTTCGGGGCGCTGCCGACAAAATAGAACGGGTAACACGTGATGAGTGTCAGCGACGCATGCGGACGTGGCTGCAGCACTGAGACATCGCTGGGATCAACAATAATGATCCGATCGATGACATAAGTCTTGGTCTGCCCCAGTGCGACCACTTCAATCGTGTCGCCCAGGCCGATATCCTTCAATCCGCGGAAGAACCCATCTCGATGTCCCGCAATCGCGCTATTGCCGTTCTCTCCCGGATACGCCGTGCTCGCCACGTGCCCGACTCCCCGGTTCAGGCTCAGATCATCGGTTCCTTCCAGGATGGGAACTTCGACATGAATCTTGGGGATGCGGAGGATGGCGATGGCAGGCGAGAAATGTGCCGCCAAACTCTCTTGGTAATCCCTTATGCGTCGCTCCGACCATAAGCTGAAGTCCGGAGTCGCGGTGGTCAGACCCGCCTGATGAAGTTCGTCCGCTGAAGCCGGTTGGCGAGCCTTGAACCGCTGTAATTCAGCACTGGACAGAACGCTTTGGTGGATACGGGCCCCCACAAAGAGGCCGAGCATAAGCACTCCTACGATCATCAGCAGACGTTCGAGTTTGTGAAGCCAACCCATATTCGGTCTACCTGACTGCCAGAACCCTAAGTCAACAACTGGACAAAGTAGGCACTCGAGCTGACCCGTCTGCGGTGTCCCACCGCGAGCCGGGGCATCACACCGTTTCCTGCGTGAACAGTAAAAAGGAACGAGACGATTGGGGAAACTGTCATAACTGACAGTCGGCCATGAACTGTGATGACTGGCTAAGGCCAGGGAGGGTACACCGCAATCACAGAATGAGAGCGAGACCCCGCTTATGGTTCGTCTGGAATCCAGGTTTGAGTCGCTGCCAGTGACCTGGCACAGTTAGAGGGCCGTTCTCCAGCAAGTGGGTCCCGCTTCAGCCGAGAGTGTACAAGAGGTTTGGAGAGACAAAGAGCTTGTTGGAAAGCACTGCATTGACGGCGGAGAACAGGTCCAGGCTTAAGCGTGATTTCACAACATAGGCTGAACCACCTGCGCCCATAGCGGCGTTCACATAGTCAGTGTCTTCGTGCACGGTAAGAAAGATGACCTTGGCACTACATCCAGAATCGCGCAACTGCCGCGCGATATCTATCCCGCTCTCCTCCCCCATGGAAATGTCGAGAATGACCACATCCGGTCGGAGTCGCAGGTATTCGCCGACAACAGCTGTCCCGTCGGAGACGACAGCAACGACTTCGTACTTCTTGTCCCTTTGAAGCATCCTGCCAACGTGATCGAGGACTGCAGGATTGTCGTCGGCGAGAAGCAGGGTTTTCGGCACAAAAGCCGCCTTTCGAGGGGTGATGCTGCGGAATTGCCCCTCGGACAGCTGAAATGAGGTCGTATCCGGTTGCCGACCTCGCTGCAATGCTACTTGATCCAGTGGGCCCGACTACTGTCAGAACTAACGGGCGACACGAGGGCTAGCCCCTAGGCCGTTTTATCAGCTGCGGCTTCCCCAGTTCTGCGAACTGGCCTCGTCTTCGCCGGCACCGTCCCCTCCACTTGCGTACCAAGAAGTGGCTTCGACCAGATCGAGAACTCGCCCCCAGCGGACCGCAGACGCTCGCGCATGCTGACCAGTCCAAGACCGTGGTTACTCGATGCGTATTGTGGATTGAATCCAACTCCATCGTCGGACACAAGGAGACGAACCACAGTCGATTGGCACGTCAATTGTACCTTCACATGACGGGCTTGGCTGTGCTTGACTACGTTGCGCAAAGATTCTTGCACTGTGCGGAACAGGCTGAGAGAGGCGGTTTCCTCGAGGTCCCGCGGCAGATCCCGCACCACACACTCGACTTCAATTTTGTGTTGCTGGGAAACCTCATGGCAGAGATCACGTACGGTGGCAGCCAGTCCGAGGTAGTGCAGCTTGGATGGATGCAACTGATGAGACATGTGCTGGATGTCAGTCGCGATTTCATTGATCAGCTGCCAAAGGGTCCGCAGTTCCCTCGTTTGCACAGGATCGTTTTTCGCGGATGCAGCCTGCTCACATTCCTGGACTCGGTTTGCCAGCAGCGCCAGCCTTTGGTTGATGTCGTCGTGCAACTCGCGCGCAACACGCACACGCTCCTCCTCTCCCGCTTGGATGAGCCGGCCACTGAGTTCGACGAGAGCAGCCTTCGCGTCCTTTTGATCGCTGATGTCCATGCAGCAGCCCACGTATCCCGCGAAGGTACCGCCGTCCAGGAAACGAGGCGCAGCCTGATCGAGCATCCAGCGATAAGAGCCGTCGGGCCGCCGCATGCGGTACTCGCTGATGAATTTCTCTTTCTCCTCAAAAGCATGAGCGTAAGTCTCCAGGTATCGATGCAAGTCATCAGGATGTATGTTCTCGGTCCACCCTTCTCCCAACTCTTGTTGCATAACGCGACCCGTGAATTTTAACCACGCCTTGTTGAAGTCGGTGCGGAATTTATCCGGACCGGACAACCAAATCAGCATCGGAGCCGAATCCGCCATCAGCCGGAACCGCCTCTCGCTCTCCAGCAGCGCCTGCTGTGCCACTCTTCTATCGGTGATGTCCGCGACTACGGCTAAAATACACGGCTCGCCATCGATTTCGATCAACTCTTCCGACGCAGACGCGACTAAGGTCGAGCCATCCTTATTGCGCCATTCACACTCCACATCGTGAACCGAGTTCTCAACCAGCAACCGCTGTGTCAGCCTGGTTCTTTCGGCAGGATTCACCCAGAGTCCTATCTCAATGGCGCTTTTTCCAATCATATCCGCGCGCGCATATCCCGTAAGCCGTTCAAAGGTTTCATTGACGTCGAGATAACGATGAGTTTTGGCACCAATAAGCGATAGCGCCATCGGGCTTTGCCGAAACGCCTTGGAGAATCTCTCCTCGGACTTCTTCAGGTCCTGTTCGGCTCGTTTGCGCTGTGTGATGTCACGTGCAATTGTGGAGGCGCCTACAATCCTGCCGGTCGCATCTTTCAACGGAGACGTGGTCAGCGACACGTTGATCTCCTGTCGCCCCTTCGTCACTCTGACCGTTTCATAGTGTTCAACCTTTTCACCTATTTTTGCTTTTTGCCGAATCGCTTTCGCTTCCTCCCAGAGTTCGGATGGGACAATAATATTAATGGACTGGCCCACCGCGTTCGCCTCACTGAATCCGAAGATGTGCTGCGCGCCCAGATTCCAACTCACGATGATCCCGTCAAGGGTCTGGGAGATGATCGCATCGTCCGAGGATTCCACAATGGAAGCAAGATTGAATCGCGCCTCATCCGCGTGCTTGCGCTCTGTGATGTCCTGGATCGTGCCACGAAAGTTGGTCACACGGCCGCTGCCGTCGCGCAGTGCTTCACCACCGACCGTGACCCACCTGTTGCTGCGATCGGCGCGCACCAGTTCCAAGTCGAGTTCCCGAACCGTGCCCGTTTTCAAAGCCTCGTCCAGCGTGGCGCTCAGCTGAACCCGACTCTCGGGACTAAAACTCTGTTCTAAGTTTTCGTAGGAGGGCAGGGACAACTTGGGCTCAAGTCCGAGGATACGGTACAGTTCTTCCGATCCGGTAAAAGTGCCCTTCTTTGGATCCCACTGCCAGTTGCCTACCCGCGCGAGGCGCTGCGCTTCTGCCAGTTCTTTCTCCTTGCTACGCAGTTCTTCTTGTGCGTGCTTCCGCTTGGTGATATTGCGAAGCAGCAAGACGATTAACAAGGTTTCGATCAACACAAGTGTGGAGAGCCCCAGGATTCTCCACCGGTAGAGCTCCCATGGGGAGTATTCCCAGT
>Ga0210401_10002603_pt1 | contig 19880 bp, 17 predicted proteins | sample IncBWH32MmetaG_FD_150866 | JGI IMG/M metagenome (GOLD analysis project Ga0210401, IMG submission 150866) | Forest soil microbial communities from Barre Woods Harvard Forest LTER site, Petersham, Massachusetts, United States - Inc-BW-H-32-M | ecosystem: Environmental > Terrestrial > Soil >... | reverse complement strand
GACATTCGCGGCGGGCTCAATTCCCAGCACCGGCACATTCCGCCGGGCAAAATACTGCAACAGATAGCCATCGTTGCTGGCTACTTCGATCACCAGAGACTTTTCGTTCAGGCCGAATCGCGTTGCCATCTTGTGGCAGTAGTTTTCGGCATGTTTCAGCCACGAATCGGAGTAGGAGGAAAAATAGGCGTAGTCGCTGAAGATGTTCTCCACGCTCTCGTACTGCTCGAGCTGCACCAAAAAGCATTCTTCGCAGACGTACACGTGAAGCGGGTAGTAGACTTCGCCGCGATTGAGATCAGCTGCGGAAGGATAGCTCTCACACAAAGGGGACATCCCCAGATCAACAAAAGTTCGCCGCAAGGTTGTGCCGCAAAAGCGGCACGGAGCGGTGGCGGCTGGTTGCTGAATACCGGATGGAAGGGTCATGGTCGCCACGTACTATGCCTCGTACACCAAATTCAAGGAACTCAGGAGTAAGCCGCGTCGAACAGCAGTAGATAAGCTACCGCCCCGAGAGTCACAAACCGTCCTAGTATCCTTCCAGTGAACTTTGCAATCAATCGGCCAAAGTTAGGGGTGTTCCATGCAGGTAGACATGCCTCGCCACGGAGCTAAGTATATGTATTTACATGACTTAGCGTGGTGATGGCATGCTGGTGCTAGGTGATGTTCGTGCCAGGGAAGGTGGGAACTCCGGCCTTCGGGGGAAAAGCATTTCCACTATCTGCCCAGTGCAAGGAAGAATCCAATTCTCCGGATTTAATGAGCTTTCGTATCTGAGTGATCCGCGTATAACGGCCGGACTCGATGTCGTTGAGAGTGAGCCGGGCGGCCCGGTACGCATCGTAGAGCTCTTGAGCGCCTTTGCGGGCGGTCCACTGCGGCCGAAAGCCTGGCAGGAGGCGATAGATTTTGTCGCAATTGATGCGATAGCAGCGTTTGTCCGGGCCACCGCCTGGCGCGTACTCCACGTGACTGCCGGGAACCGTCTGGACAACAATTTGTGCAAGTTCGCTGATGCGGTAGTTTTCCTCGGCGCGGCCAACGTTGAAAACCTGGTTGTGGATCACTTCCCTATCAGCTTCGAGCGTGCTGAGCATCGCGGCGGTAATGTCGCGAATGTGGATGATAGGCCGCCAGGGCGTGCCGTCACTCTTGATATAGATTCGGCCAGTGGTATAAGCGCCTGCCACGAAGTCGTTCAGCACGATATCGAGCCGAAGACGCGGAGACGCACCATAAGCCGTGGCATTCCTCATGTATGTGGGGCTGAAATTCTCGTCTGCCAAGAGTGAAATATCACGCTCGACAAAGACCTTGGATTCACCGTAGGGCGTGACGGGGTTGAGCGGAGCAGTCTCGTCGTGGATGGCATCTCCTGCTGCGCCGTACGTGCTGCAGGAGGATGAGAAAACAAACCGCTTGATACCGGCCTGTTTGGCTAGCTCGGCGAGCCGCACCGAAGCCTTGTGGTTTATGTCATACGTGATGTTGGGATCGAGGTCGCCCAAGGGATCATTGGACAAGGCGGCCAGGTGCACTACGGCGTCGAAACCGTGCAGATCCGATTTTTTCAGGTCACGGAGATCTTTGCGAATCTCGGGAATCTCGAGGGTTGGTTCGCCGAAGTCGCAACCTGCGAAAAGATCGGTGTCCAGGCCGGTCACTTCATGTCCGGCGGATTGCAGCATAGGCGCTGCAACGGCGCCGATATAACCTTTGTGGCCGGTCAAAATGATTCGCACGGTGTTTCTCTCCCAATATGATTTGAGCTTACCACAGCGGGATTGCGGCCTGCAGGTGCCATCACAGGACAACCTTCGAGGGACTAGCGTGCTTCATTTCTTCGCCGATCCGCTCGGGTACACTTTCCAGCAGTTTGTTTTGGTATAACACTTCTGCTGCGTCGCTGACTGTCGAAAATGGAAGGCCGGAACGTTCTGCGATGTCCAATAGAGAGTGCTCTCCGTCTGAAAGATTCAGAACCCAGAGGCGGGCCGAGACATCCATTCCTGGTGTAGATCCGCCGAAGGTGTGATAAAGGTTGCGACGCCCCAGTTGTGGTTCGCAGAACGGATTCAGGCTGCGGTATCGGCGGTCGTCCTCCAACACGTCCAGAATCGCAGCGCAAACTTGAAGCGATTTCGCTAATTGTTCCGGCCGGATGAAATCGAGATTGTCGGCGGAGGAGTGGTACTCGGGAAACTTACCCCAAACGCTTCGCATCAGGCAGCCGACGGCAAGGTTGAAACCCGGGGAGCAATACTGTCGCTCGTCGTAGCCATCCGGCGAAAACTCCAGTAATTCGGACGGCTCTTCAGAATGGCTGAGGACATGCGCCGCGGCCCGGTCAATCTCAGCATTCCCTTGGCGGCTCCGCTTGTAATGGAATCCGTCAGTGTCTCCGAGGCATGTCAAAACCAAGCCGTGACGAATGCGACCGGCAGTCGCGCGGTTTTGCGCGAGCCAAGCAATCGCTCCGATCGTGCCGGGAAGGAAAAGGAATCGGTAGGAGTAGCGCAGATCTCTGCCTGCCAAGAACTGCGCGAGAAAAGTTGCAACGGTCAACCCCGATAGATTGTCGTTCGCCAAGGAGGGATGGCACGCATGGCAAGAAATTAGAATCTCTTCGTTTGAACGCCCGGGTACGTAGCACTCCCCATAAACCATGTTCCCGTTCTCGAGCGTCGAATCAATGCACACTTCGTAGCTGCCTTCTTTGAGAGCGAGCATTTGATGATGGGAAAGGCAGAATCCCCAGTTTTCTTTGTAGTACGAGGTGCGATAAGGAATCCAATCGGGATGCTCGGGCGAGGTGAATAAGTGCGGCTTCAACTCGTCAAGCGACATAGTCTTTTGAATTGGCGTGCTGTAGTTAAGTATGTGCAAATTGTGCTGACGGAAGTCGACAATCTTGTTGCCATCGGGCCCCTTGATGCAGGCATCCCGGATATTCCATTCCTTGGGGACGATCCAGTCAAAAATTTGTGTTCCCGTTGGCAGTTCCGTGATTTGAAGCGGGATCCGGGCCTGGATCAGAGCCAGAGTACGCCGGATGCCGTCGCCGGTAATGCTGCGGCAAATAGGGTAAAGCTCCGTGGCGAAGTCGTGCAGCTTCCGGCCTGTTTCAGTCAGGTCACGCTGATCGAATTCTTTGAGCAGGCGCATCAGGCTTCCACGAAGTCCGGGCAGGTTTGGTCGCGTTCGGAAATTTGTTCTACTTTTGCCGGCCAGGCAATCTGGAACGCGGGATCATCCCAGCGAACGCCGCGGGCTGAATCTGCGTTGAAGATTTCGGACATTTGATAGAACACCTCGGTATTGTCTTCCAAAGTCAAAAAACCGTGGGCGCAACCCTCCGGAACGTAGAACATGTTGCGCAGTTCAGCGGTCAGGACCGCCGAGACCCAGCTTTTGAATGTCCGCGAGTGCGGGCGCAAATCGATTACTACGTCGAAGATCGCTCCTCTGGTGCAGCGCACTACTTTGGCCTCCTGGTAAGGAGCGGCTTGATAGTGCACGCCACGGAGCGTTCCCTTGCGGGTGTTGAATGAAATACTGCATTGCTCGAGCCGGGGATTTAATCCGTGGCTCTCGAATTCCTGGGCGCACCAGCTACGCGCAAAGAAACCGCGCTCATCCGGCTTGGGCTCAATCCAAATCTCGAAAACTCCAGGAATTGTTGTTTCTGAAAACTTCATGTCATTTGCTCGTGGAAGATCCAATACACTCTGGCATTAACAAATTCAATCGGAGTTTCGCCAAACGACAGCACACTGCCCTCATGCGCGCGCCGCCGCTGCTGGGCGCGCTCTTTCCTGTTTCTCGAGAAATATCAGCAGCAGCGCCATCGGAACAAGCGCAATCAGGAAGAATAGAACTCCGCCGTGATGGTGGAGATTGCCGGTGAGGAATGCAGGATTCACGTAAATGGCCAGTGTGGAAAGCGTAGCAATCCGCAATCCGTTTTTCACAATCGCAATCGGAACCACGACGACCAGCAGCAACAGCCTTCTCCAGTTACTTTTCAGGAAGAGGGCGCCAGCGAGAGCCGTGGTGATGAAAAGAGCAAGGGTGGAGCGTATGCCGCTGCACTCTTCGGCCACTTGAATGGAAACTCCTGGCAAATCAAAGATGAGGCCTCGCCGCAGATATGGGACGCGACCCAGAGAAAAGAACGCTGCGGCCGCATCCGCGCTCTCTTTTTGCAAGAAGGCAATCAGTTTCGAAAGAAGAGGCTCAGGAATCGGAACCGCGAATAGCAGAAAGAGCAACGGAGTGCGCGCAGCTCGGAACGCGCGCGTCCCGAAAAAAAGCGCGAACGCGCCCATCCATATGAGCACGATACCAAACATGAAAACAGTGGCTTGATTCGCGGAGCCGAGTTGACCCACGTCGAGCCGGGCCGCGATGAGAAATCCGAGGCCCGGTGTGATTAAGGCGGCTCCCGTAATCCACCCAAAGGAAACTTCTGAGAAGATCTCTTCTCTACTTCCGTAGACCAGGAACAGGCTAACCAGAGGGATGAGAGGAATCTGTGAGAATGTATCGTTCGTCCATACAAGCGTGGCCAATGCCCTCGTCAAATCCCAGGCCAGAGCAAACGGAAACAGGCACAACAGAGCGAAGCCAAGCGCAAGAAGAGACGTTGCGGGCGACGGAGCCGCTTGGATTTCAATATTTTTGTTTGTGGAATTCATGGGAACTATAAGCGCGCACCCTCATGCGCAGGAGCAGGAGCAACTTCGTAGGCCAGGCGATCTCCTTCGCGGACCGCGTAGGCGATCCGCGCTCTCTCTTTTCCGGAACCTTCGATTTCCCAACCGCTACCCTTTTGGACCAACGTCAATTGGCTCCGAGTTCTCCACCATTGAGCTACTTCTCCGGGCAGTGCAGTCCATACTTTTTCGCGATCAATCATGGTCCTCAGGTAGCCAAGCAGCGACTCATACACTTTCCGCGCCCGCCGTTCGATCAGATAATCGGGATGTGTAAGGAAGGTCATCAGGCCGTTCCGTTGACGGATCAATTCGAGCTGTTTTTTCCAAAGGTCAATCGAATAGTCGTTCAAAATGTGAAAAATTGAATAGTCCTGGCTGGTGGTCAAGGGGAGTTCAAGTATCTTGCCGAGAAAGAAAGGAAACACGGTACAGCAGCCGCCGCGCTTTGGCTCAAGATGGGCGACATTCGTCAAGGACATGTCGTAGGAAAATTCGTACGCATCGTACCAGTCGAGCATGCGATACATCGAGCCGGCGCGAAAACCCCGAGCATTGTATTGATCAGCGTAGTGATTGATCTTCTTCGCCCGGCGGAGAAATTCGTCTCGCTGCCGGTACAAACGCCCGTCATGATTCAGGTCGTGAATATTAAACTCAAACCCGCGATTTCGGACGTTGGCGACAAATTCATCCGGGACCGCGTAGCGACTTTCGGGGATAACCTGGAAGGAAGCTTTGAGGCCGAACGAGTCATCGAGATCCATCAATTGAGGAGCGAAATCGCGGCCGGCTGTCGTCTCCACGTCGTGCGTCAGGATCAGGCAATTGGGCGCGCCGTCCGGCCAATACCAGATGAACGGAACTTTTTGAGAGTTAGCCGCTTCCATCACAAGCCGTAAGATTTCTTCATGGAGATTATCCACTGTAAAATCCACCGGCCAAGCAGGAAAGGGCCTGATTTTCCAGTCGCTGAAATAAACGCGTTGCATGTGCCGACGAACCGAGACGGGCAAGCTTCCTCTGAGGAAATAATAGGCCTTGAGCATCCATTCTTGAGTGACCAGTTTCTCGCGGCCCGGCGTCAGACCTGGGACGTAACGCTCGCGACGCAGATTCTCAACGATCTCGGTAAGGTCGAACGGCAAGCGAATATCCGCTCCATCCATTTGGATATTCTGATGTGCGTCGTATAATCCCGCGTCCTCGACCTTGGTCGCAACACCCGATTTGCTTTGTCCGTAGCAAATCACCTTGGGCCCAAATCTAAAGTATCCGGCTTCGCCCGATCTATCGGCCGCCAGGACGTGCCCCAGCACAGATTCGGGAATGCGATAGTAGTCAGAGAGGGTTTCAATCACCGTTTGGCTCGGCCCCGCTTTGTACGGTCGAAAATTAATCAAATAAGAATGCCGATTGAAGCGCTGCGCGGTTCTATCGCACCGTTCCCTTCCCAGAATTCTGAGATACTCTGCCGGCTAGGCACGAAGCCGGTGCTCTTGGCGCGCTGGGATACGCGAAGGGCGTCTCCATATCATTATTTCACTATTACCATTTATCCGATATGGCGGTAAATCAGACTTCCAGTCAACGCCATTAACTTTCTCGGCATGAAGGAAAAGACGCGTTTCGCCAGTTTCATTTTCGAGCCCTCAACGGACCCCACCGCTGAAATTCCGGGATAATTCCAATACACCAACGGTTTAGGCACCGGGACCCAGTGATTCTTGAAGGTAAGAAGCCCTGTGTTGCCTTCTTCCGTCCGTCCCATGTCAAATTCATTTGCTCCTGTAAGCTTGGCCGCTGAAATGGCGTTCCACAAAAGCCATGGCGTCGCACCCAATTTATGGAGCCGTGCATCGGAGCATCCGTATTTGTAATAAAGAACATCCCTGAACCGCAAAGTGAGAATGGCCGCGGCAGGAGCGCCGTCCTTGTAGGCTATCCGGATCTCGAGTGCTTCACCCAGGGCTTGAATTAGATTCTGAAACCAGGCGTACGGAGTAGGGGGCAGCTGATGGCGGTCGCGCGTGATCACAAACAGATGGTAGAACTCGTGCAGCAAATCCTCAGACCTTCCGCATTTTTGAATCAAGCCGGCTCGTTCGGCATGCTGAATCCGGCGCTGGACGGAATTTTTATCGAGGCTCGTGAACACCTCCTCTATGCTTGGCCGCAGATCAAGTCTGTGGAGAAAGAATTTGGCGCCGGGGAGGAAGCCAACCCCCTCAGCCAACTGGCCGAAAATCCCGTTGATCGGACGAACTTCCACATATCTCCAGTGTTGCTGCTCGCGGGCAGCCTGCAGATAGCGGAGCAGGAAATCCAGCTCTTCGGTTGAGTCGCAAAGTGGCTCACAATGATCTGAAAATGGCAGCGAGACAAGACGACGTCCAGTCAACCAGCTATTGACGTAACAGAATGCTATTCCATTCTGTAATTCGTCGCTCGGAGGTGAAGTGGTGAACGCAAGCGGCTCATATCCATATGTGCGCTGGAGAGTCTGCAGCCAACCCACCGTATGGAATACAGATGCCTTGGGATGCAGCTCGACGAATTTTGACCAGCGTGCATCCCGTGTCGGATCAAGTTGGAAACAACAGAGGCGAGAATCGCGCCAGAAGTCTTCTGCTGGCAATGGCCCGCTCATCTTTGTTTGCGCTGGGTCGTGTTAGCTGGCCCTCTTGAGCATCTTTCTCAACATGACCGCGGAGTCACTTAGAAAGCTGGTTCTGGCAAGATAATCGTCTCTGAATTCAGAAAGCATTCGCCGCATGGCCACAGACAACTTGTACCGCGCTGACCGTTGTGCATTTCCGGCAAGCGCCGGCTCGTCGTAGAGCACGCGAAACCGTTTTTCGCCATGCGGCGGTATTTGGTCGCCAAATAAAAGGGATTCGTCATCGGTCATCCACTTCATTGGCAATGCATCGCAGCGTATCTCGGAAACGGCTTCGTGCTCACTTTTTCTTTTACGAATGTTCACTTCGATCGGATGATCCGACGGGTTTCCAATCAAAAGCTCATTGCCGTACATCTCCACTTCTTCCGCGTCTGCCCCATTGGGGCGGCGCCGACACGCCCTTCTGATAACTTCGCCGAGTGGGCGCCAATGTAGGGAACAGTTGAGGGATTCTATTTTCTGAATCAGCCCGATTAGCCCGTCACCGCCATCCTTGAAAACGTCATGGTGCGCCACGATCAAGCAGGGTTTCCCGAGCAGAAGGTCAAAGGCAAAATTCTCAAGACCATGGAAAGCATACCTTCGTGTGAAAATCGGAAAGCCCCCGTAGCTCATGATCGCAACGTCCCAAACGTCTCTGATTCGTGTCCGGGAATTTTGCGAATCTATCGGTACCGTCTCGGTATTGACCACTGCAAGAAAACCGTTGTGCTTGAGAACTTCGGGGCACGCCGACGAGAATACTCCCTGCGGAAAGACCATGACGGAATCGTGTCGAATGCCCGTTCGCGTCTCATGATTTCGCATTCTGGATTGAGCTAGCCGTGCTGTCATGTGCAGGATCTCAGGTGACGTCGCTCCAAATTCCCCTGCGGTGTGATCGCACCCATGAATCGATATCGAGAAGTGCGCCGATTCATTTCTGAAGAAGTTGCCGGCGGCAACCGAGGTTCGCCGCCAATTCCATGGAATAAAGGCAATGTTCGTCGTGAACCCATGTCTTCGCATGAGATCGCGCAGTTTCGCAAAATCGCAAAAACCATAGCGGGCTCGCAGCAGGGGATCATCAATGATCAAGCAAGCGCCAAGTTCCTGTGGCCGCCAGGCAACGTCTGGGAAGATAAATCTGCTGAACATAACGAGAGGCACGACGGAGCAGAAATGATTTTTGATGTCATAGAAGCCCGGGCCTACCGGCTGGTCGATGTCAACCATTCGCGAGCTTGCACAGAAAAAAACCGGGATGCCCCTGTTCTCGAACCGAAGGAACACCGTTGCCCCTCCGGCCGAGATGACACTGATGGACTTCGATTCTCCACCCGCCGCTACACCAACCTGGAGGGCGTCTTCGCTTCCCAAACGCAAAGGAAGTTCGAGGCCCGACATTGGTCCCGTCAAATCGCCAAGGTCGCTGGATACGTTGAGTACTACACTACCTGCTGGCGCTTCCTGGAGCGACAAGCTTGGATCCCCAACTAAAGATTGGAGCGCATGCGTGCAACCTTCCCGCTGGTCGTCTGCATATGCGTAACACGCAGCCAGCTGTGAAAGCGGGAGGTCGGTTGCTTGTCGCTGCTTCAAAGCGGTTGCGACTGTCTGAATACTTCCGAATACGGCATATTGCTGGGAATCACCATCCGCGGCCGCGAGCTTGGAAACGTCGAGCATCTTCCTGGGCACGCCGAAGAACTCGAGGATGCGGCTCAGCCGCAACTCCCTGGGACCGGGGCTGCCTTCATGCAAGATGATTGCTAGTTTCGCCAAGAAGAATTCCTATGGAACGAACCTGAAGCTGCGCATGGTCCTAGGCAGGTTTTCGAGCTACCACCAACGAACGCATTGCGCGACTGCGAGCCACAAGATTAAGGAAGGGACTCGCTATGCGACAGGAGAGCGTAAGCGCGGCACCCGCCGAGTGGGGAACCCAGCAGAAATGTTCCTTCCGGATGATCTCGAATCCGGCGATCTTAAACGGTGAGGCATACTCCTCGAGCGAAGGCGTATAGGCCTCAATCGGGTCCTCGGCTGGCCCCTTCTTGAAACGACTGCGAAAGACAGGGAACCGGTCGTTCATGTCGATGTTGATGCACACCCCTCCGGGCCGCAGCAAGCGATGGATATCTGCGGCACATTCCCGTTCCTTTCCGAGACGATGGCAATAGCGGAATGTGTTGACTCCCAAAATCAGGTCGAAGTATCCATCGAGGTCTTCGACCGGCTTGCCACGCGCTGCGGCCAAATCTTGGACCAACAGCTCGTTGTGGCCGACATGGAAGGACAGTTTCCCGGCCAGGCCGGGTGGGAGAGAAGCCTTGGCCTCTTGAGTGGCGGTTTCCACCAAGGTTTGGGAAAAGTCTGTCCCGTACGCGCGCTCAACCGGAATGCCCTTTTCCTCAAGGAGCGAGACCAGGCTCATGATGTTCATCCCGGCACCACAACCGAACTCCAGCAGCCGTAGAGGTCGCGCCGGGGAGGTCCGGAAGTAGGAATTTATAACGCGGAGATACACATCGGCATAGTCGTGGCGCAGCAGATAGTTGATTCCGAAACCCGCTGTCGCTGTGCTGTATTTTCGCACCGCGGCTTGAGAGCCATATTCCTCTTGAAACTTCTCGTACATCTCGGCCGTCTTTGGCATTGTCTTTCCTCGCATCGTTTGAGTTCCTTGGAATCTGCCTTGTGCTGGTAGATCACCGCGTTTTTCAGCGTACGTCGTTGATTCAGATAATGGGGGAACGCTATCTTCGTGTCTTGTAGCTTCCAGACACATTCAACCGAACCTGCAATAGCCGTTGACTTTGGATAATAGGTCAGGGTCCACAGCAGCGCAACCCACTGCTGCTTGGTTGACAATAGGGATGAGCCTCCGTCAGTTCGATTGAGTTTCGCATTTAAGGGTTCAAGTTCGAGCGGTCGCGAACGAAGTCCAGCTACCCAGCGGTCTAGACGGCGGGATTGGGCTGTCGCAAATCGCTTAATACTTTGCTGAGAGACATGACCTCTTTTCGGACGGGGGGTATCAATGCCGAGAGCGCGTAAGCCGTTGCGAATCCCAGACCAACAACTGCCAATTGCATGATGATTCGCTGTGGCGCGATAAAGTGAAGGGCAAGAATTGAAATAAAAACGCCGGCGAGGCACAGCGAGATCGGATACAAAAGGACTCGTCCGACCTGCTGCAAATTCAAGTCAGTACCGCGAAAAGCGAATTTGAGCGCCCAAGGAAGAATAGCGAGCAGCACCAGGGAGGACGACAGCGCCACTCCCTTAATGCCGAACGGGAGGCCTATTACAAAGCTGGCTACTATGATCGGAGAGATGATAAGCAAGAGTTTGAGAAGCCGCTGCGATTGTCCCCGGCTTATAAGCAACCAGACAGTGGTCTCGAGGAGCATTTGCCCCAACGCAGAGATGGCAAGGATTTGGAAAACTGGCGCAGCGTCCTGCCACTTGGCCCCAAGCACCAGAACGATCACCGGTTTTGCCGCAACGAAGAGAAAACCGAACAGTGGGGCGCTGATCCACATGATCAAGGATATAGCGCGCAAATAATATCGTGCGAAACGTTCCGGGTCGCTTTGGATTTTGCTGAAGGCGGGAACTGCGACGCTGGCGGCTGGGGCGCTGAGCTGGCGCACCGGAAGCATCAGCAAGTTATAGGCCCTGGAATAAAGGCCCAAGGGAGCCGCTCCCCAATACCAGCCAATCAAAACGTTATCCACATTGCGATTCAGATTAAAGATGAGATAGGAAGCTGCAACGTTGCCTCCAAAGGCGACCATAGAACCGACATCGGCATCGCGACGAGGCAGGCTCGGCCTCCAACTCACCATCAGCCACGAAAGCACCATCTGAGAAAAATTCAACGTCAAGGGTAGAGCTACCAGCGCCCAATACCCAGCTCCTCGCAAAGCCATCGTCACGGCAACGGCAACGCCTAACGCGTACGAGCTCAAATCCCGAACCGCTAGAGCTGAAAAGCGCATCTGGCGCTTGAGAAGGGCGTCCGGCTGCACTCTTAAACTGCCAATGAGAAACGTAACTGACAGCACGAGCGTGATTTTCACGAGACGTGGTTCACGGTAGAACTTGGCCAACACAGGAGCGATGGCCGCGGTGACGAGCGTGAGTCCCAATCCAACCGCGAGATTAATCCAAAATAGGGCGCTGACTTGGTGATGGGTGATTTCTTTACGTTGGATGGTCGCCTCGGAAAGGCCAAGATCCGCAAACGCGGAGGCCAGTCCTGTGATCGCCGTCACCATGGCCACCATTCCGAATTCCGCCGGGACCAGCAGACGCGCCAGCACCACGGTGGAAATTGACTGCAGAACGAACTGGCCGCCCTGCGACGTCAGCGTTACCAATCCCCCGCGAACAGACCGGCCTTTCAGGTCTGCATGCAAATGATCGGTATTTAGCGCGTCTATCGATTCTGGTTGGGCGGGCATGCTTGCATTCCTGAGAATTGGACAACTCGGGTCATCGGACCTGATCAATCTGATACAGAAATGCTCGGCGCATCGCTGTCGGCCATTTTCCGAGTGCCGTTTCGAAGCAAGCCTGCGTAAACGCTCATAGTCATCCGGCCAACTTCATCCCAGGAATGCCGTTCCCTCGCGTAGTCGTTTATGTATTGGCGGCGGGCGTCCAAATCCGCGTAGAGATCGCTCGCGAAATACTGTTCGATGGCCCTCGCCAAATCGATCGGGTCCTCAGGCCTAAATATAAACCCGTTCTTTCCCTCCACGATGTCATCCTTGAGAGACCCTACATCTGCCGCAAGAACCGGGAGACCAAAACTGTATCCAAGGAACAGGACGCCGCTCTGGTAAATGTGCCGGTAGGGCAGAGCCAGAACGTCCGCGGCTTTGAAATAGACCTCAGTCTCGTCATCTGGAATGTAGTCTTCCTTGAGCAGTACTCGTCCTTGCAGCGTGTCCCCCTGGATCATGCCTCGCATTGCGCTCCAGTATGATTCGCAGTTCTTTGGCCTGCCGGCGATGATCAGCCGATAATCGTTATGCTGGGCCAATAACCGCTGAAATGCTTCGACAAGGTATTCAAGCCCCTTGTACGGGGCGATGTTGCCGAAAAACAGAATCGTTTTTTCAGTATCACGGATGCCGAGTCGCCGCTTTGCCTCGATCGGCGTAAGAGCGGTGCTCGGAACAGAATTGTTGATTCCGAATGGGATCACAGTGACTCGGGTGCTTCGCACGCTAAACTCTTCCATCAGTTCAGACTTCATCTTCTCCGTGTGAACGAAGGTATGGTCAGCAAGCCGATATTGGATTCGGAGGGTGATGCGATTGAGGGACGAATCTGTGGCATCTCGCCTGCCTGCATTCACATTGTGCAGGGTAAGGACGATTTTTTTTCCCAGCAGCTTGTAGTAAAGCGTGAGCAGCGTGCGATCGAAGAACAGGAACTTGTTGTTCCACAGAATGTGGAAAATCTTCGGCTCGGCGGTTGCGGCATAGCGGATGAGTTTGGCGTAGTACAGTAACACCCGAGTCATCTTCTTCACCAAGTTTGCATCTGGACGTTGATCGCCTCGCAGGTTAAGAAAGTTTACTCCGGGTACACCATGAAAGTCCGGGCAATCGAGCTCATCGCTGGCAATCAAATCTAACGCGGCGCCCTTTGCAATGAGTTCCGTAGCCAAACCGAAGGCATAGGGCCTGTCGCCACCACCAGTAAGCAGCGTCACTGCGATTTCGCACCCCGCGCCAGATCGCATCGAATCCGCCACGCCTGGAGCTACTCGATGATCTCTAACAGACTTGTTATTCATCTCGTATGTCGGTCAATCCCGCAGCCAATCGTTGCCGGAATTCTGCTGACTTCTATCAGATTTTCGCGAGCCGTTCTTCCACAAGCTCGCAGATCGCATGGCCAATTGTGATGTGCATTTCCTGGATTCGCGGCGTGGAACTGGACGGAACACACAAACAAAGATCGCACGCCGTGCGCATCTCGCCCCCCGATCCTCCGGTGAGCCCAATAACCTTCACATTGCGCTGACGGGCCATTTCAATGGCACGCAGGATATTCCGGCTGTTGCCGCTGGTAGAGATTCCCAGCAGCACATCGCCCGGCCGGGCGTGAGCAGAGAGCTCTCGCGCGAACACATACTCATATCCGTAGTCGTTCCCTATGGCTGTGAGTGCCGATGTGTTGGCGTGCAGTGCAATCGCTCGGAAAGACTGGCGCTCGAGGAAGAAGCGGCCGGTGAGTTCCGCAACAATGTGCTGTGCGTCTGCTGCCGAGCCGCCATTCCCTGCAGCAAGCAACTGACCGCCGGCAGACAAGGAAGTGGTGATGATGTCAACCGCGCTTGAAACAGCCGCGGCGAGCGTGGGAAGCGCCTTGGCAACTTCCAGGTGCTCGCGCCAGATCGCCATGATCCTATCTGTTTGTTGGTTCGGATTTGCCACGCTTGAATTCTCCTATCCTAATCGTGCTGGGCGACACTCGCCGAATTACTCGGACGGTTAGTCGACGCTTCGGAGTTCTCTAACCGGTACATTGCCTTGTCCCAACGCCTGATCATGGAAGCCTTCATCTGCGGAAGCGCCATCTGCGCCCGTTTCGCGGCCTTGAATCCGAAGATTGGTGCCATCCAGGCAAATTTCCATCGCAAGCGCGGCGGCTCCAGGTGCCCCTGAAGCTGCGCCGCCATAGCTTGCAGTTCCGCGACGATATCCGGTCGTTCTGGATAAAATTGATCCAGCCAATTCTGCATGTAGATCAAACAAGCTTTTCGCGCACGTTCGCTGTCATCAAGCGATCGCAAGTACTGAACGTGCAATCGCATCGAAAGAAGCATCGCGTCTTTCTTCTTATCAGACATGCCGATATGGCTTACGCGATTCGCCGCGGGTGTGATCCTATAGAAGACCTTCGCTTCGGGCACAAAACGAGTCCCCTCGGAAGCCATCAACACGCGACAAAAATATTCGCCGTCGTCATCGCTGACGAGCCGCGTGTCCCAAGGTCCGGCAGCTTCGGCCAGTTCCCGGCTCGTCAGCCACGTTGAGGTTTGCATATGCAGGTTCTCGCTCATCTTCCTCACGAGCCACTCAGCCGGCGACAGGTCGTGCCACAACGAGCTCTCGATGAAGCGCGCACGCTCGGTCCGGTAGTTGAAGAAGGCCCACGATGAGGAGAGCAATATCCGCTTGTTCTCAACTCCCCGCAACGCCGTCAGTTGGCTCTCAATCTTTCCCGGCGAAAGAAGGTCGTCGGCGTCGAGCCACTGTATGTAATCCCCCTGGCTCAGCTGTAGCGCGTGATTGCGGGCGGCCGCAGAACCTTGGTTCTCTGTGGACACCACCGTGACCTCTTTCGAGGCGAATCGCCGTGCAGTGGCCGCCGTCAAGTCCCTGGAACCATCGTCCACGACGATGATCTCCTTGCGCGGCCAGGTTTGCGCCAGGGCGGAGCGGATCGTCTCGGCAATCCACTGCTCGGAGTTGTACGCGGGCACCAAAATTGATACCAGGGGTGTCCTCATCCGTGCACTCCGAACGGGTCCAAATGCACGGCCAAAATCCTCCCGCCGCCGATGCGCGCGGTAGCGGATTCCGCACTCGCGCATGCCTCGAGGTGTGTAAACGTGACGGACATTTGTCGTGAAGAATCGTCGACTCTTGCGTGCATGGGAAAGTTGTTCTGAACTCCCATCAAGGAGTGTTCCTTTGAAAGTACAGTGGGACTACCTCGGCTTGCAACCTTCAACAACAATGGTCTCGAACTGATTAATATCCTCGGCTTGTATCTCTCGTCCGTGGGATTCAAGTTTCTGGAGGTTCGGGTCCTCACTGTCTCCCGCCTTGTAGAACCTGATCTCACGAAATCCCGCGCTCCTGAGCGCCAGATCTAAGGTACCTTGGTCATACAAAAAAAGATGGCCCCAGAAGCGGAAGGCGTTGTTGATCACGAAAACGTCCTTGCATTCCCGGACTTCTGGCATCAAGTTTGTGGCAATCCAGTTGATGTAATGGATTTGAATCTCCGTTTTGTCCTTCGAGTGCAGCGCCAGTAGAACTCCCATATCCGGCGTAGAAAATCGCGCGCGTCCTCCTGGCTTCAGAACACGATAACACTCCTGCAGCATCGTCTGCCCCTCATGGTATTCGATGTGTTCGATCATGTGCTCGGCCATGACGTAATCGAACGTATTTGTATCAAACGGAAACTTCGCTGTCGCATTCAGATATACAACCGAGGGATCGTTAAGAACGGAGTCGGTATTCAGCCACCCGTCGAGAATGTTGTTGCTGGTTCCGATTTGGAGCTTTTTCACTTGATGGGCTCTTAGGTATCCGGCGATTTTGACTTTTCGCGTGGCTAGCCAAAGTAGCACGCGCACGTCCATTGTCAGTCCCCGCAGGGCTCTGTACTGACCTAGGATGAACTGTGAACGCTTTAGAGTCGCAAACTTCTTCATTGTCTTCACCTCGGCAGGAATATTCCGACGAGCAATGCCGCCGATTCGCGGCCGCTATGCTCCTTGAATGCGCGTATGATCTACGGGTTCGGCATCTACCTCAATGCCACTGGCGCGAGTACGGGACTAGGCCTGTTTTCACGTCGTCTCGGGTTCTTACTAGTGGTATTCCGGTCGCGGAATATCGAGGTCATGGCATCAGGACAAGCTATTCCTCCGAAGTCATTGAACCAGCGGCAGTTGGAAAGATACGACACAATCAGCAATACTGGGGTGATGCGACACCCTGTCCCAAGACTGTCCGTCCGTACAGTGGATTCCGTTGTTGTTTCCCGGCAACATGGATCTGAAAGAGAGACTATACGGGGTTTCACCTGAGAGGAACGGTGCCAATGTCCGGACTCATAAAATCGCTTTCGTTCGTGTTTCTGATGATTGTTCTATTCTGTCCGAGAACGAGCGCCCAAACCATCAATGCAGCTTCGTGAAATGAAGGCGATGTAGCGGCGGCCCTGAACAGCATTACAACTGATGGAACGACTGTGAATGTCCCCGTCGGGAATTGCACTTGGACGACCTCCCTGTCCTACACTCAAATCAAGTCGTTCACGCTCCAATGCGCGGGAGCGGAATCCTCGGGCTACCCCTCCACAACCCCAGTAGGAACCGACCAAACCATCATTCAAGACAACATCAACCGCAGCAGCTCGGACAACCCGCTTCTGGGAATCACTTTAATTTCAGGCAAATCCTTTCGGCTGACCGGGTGCGCTTTCCAAAACAGTTCGAACAACTCTACCCAAACATTCAACGGCTCGCTTCGTATCAGCGGAGTATCCACGTCCTGCCGAATTGACCATAATCACTTGAACTCGCTCAACTTGATCTTCCTCTCGGTGAGTGGCTGGGTTGAGGGTGTGTTCGATCACAACCAGATGGATCTCCTGCACAGCGACAGCAACGGCGTACGGGTCGGCGACCAAGCGTGGAACAACGAAACAGGCTCGGGCGGTCCCGTCGGCAATAATTCCTGGGCTGACAACTCCTATTTCGGTTCGAGCCAGTTCTTCTTCATGGAGAGCAACACGTTCAATTGGATAGGCGCAACGAGCAATCCTAGTTCCAATTTTGCGGCCGTGAACGATTGCAACGCCGGGGGGAGGTTCGTATTTCGCTATAACGTGGTGGTAGGAATCCTTTATGTGCAAACGCACGAAATGGAGGGCGATTTCCGCGGCTGCCGCGCCATGGAAGTTTACCAAAACACCGCGATTGTGAGCACGAGTCCCGCCACCAACTTCGCTTTCTTTGTTCAGTCCCGGATGGGAACGGGACTGGTGTGGGGTAACACGCTTACTGGCTACCAGCAAGTGACTAACTTTGCTCAAGATCGCACCAATGTAGGCGCCGGAGAACCGCACCCATTCCCAGTACCGCCAAATAATTGGGGATACTGTGGAACACTGACAGCGACAGCGGAGGGACAGATCGCAAGCCCTTGGGACCAAAATCCGATTGCCCCGTACGGCTATGCGTGTGTAGACCAGGTTGGCCGCGGTAAGGGACAGCTCTTGACCGGCTACTTCCCCAATAAAATCAACTCGGCCACCGGAACAATGGCTTGGCCGAACAACGCCCAGGAGCCTTACTATCTTTGGGAGAACACTTTCAACGCACGCACGGGAGCCAACGGTTATGCCACGAGCAACGATCCGATAACGATTCTGGAGAACCGTGATTACTACTTAGAGCTCCCCAACTTCAGCGAATCGGCAACATTCAACGGGACTGTGGGAATCGGTGAAGGTCTTCTCGCGGCGCGCCCTTCCACTTGCACGCCGATGACGGCATATTGGGCAACGGACACGAGTACGCTTTATCAATGCGCGACTACGAACACCTGGACGGCCTATTACACGCCCTACACCTATCCGCATCCGCTTACCACGGGCTCGCAAAGTTCAGGAACTCCGGCTGCCCCGTCCAATCTTGCAGCTACGGTAAGTAATTAATAGTCCAGTGCCGTCAAGCATCAAATTTGGAGCCGGCGGGAGGATTTGCACGCTCCATCTGCCGATTACGATTCGGCCGCTCTAGAATTGAGCTACACCGGCTAAGCCACTGCTTAAAATTGTACCATCTCGCCCGCGCCCCAACACCCAGCGCGATCACTCTATGAGGAAGAATGCCGTGCAATCCATGGTGGAGATTCAACTTCAGGCTTAGGGCTCCCTTGGCCGTCAGCGGAATATAAAACCGGGGCACCAGAATCTCTTCGAATCCGTTGCGAGCTTTGAATTCCCGCAACGAGCTGTCGCGCTTGTTGCCGTAGTTAAACAATCCATAGATCAGACATGATATCCCTTTTGTTTCACAAAGCTCGACGGTTTTTGCGAGTAACGCGTTGGTGGGTTTCAGATCGTGATGGCTCGCCTTGGGAAGGATTTGTAGGATGGCTGCAGTATCTCCCTTGTAAACGATTTTCAAAAAGCCGATCAATTCGCTTCCCAGATACGCGCACACGAAATCGCAGCGGCCCGCATAGGTGGATTGGTCCTTCTTAACCTGATCAAACGTCTTGCCAAAGTGGACGAAACGCCGTCCCTGGCGTACAGGGGAGTCATTGTTCACTTTGACGATTTCTCGCACTAGGTCGTCATGGAGTTCCTCGACCCTCACCACTACCCCGCGCTTCTGTGACCTCCTGACGTTCTTACGCGTTTCCTGCGACAGCCCGTCCCACCACGTCTTGAAGGTGGTAAGACGGATCGCCGCGACGCTATCATATTCCTTGCGATATGGGTACCGCGGATCGGACTTGTAGGGCTTCTGCGAGAACGTGAAGATATCGGCGCGCAGCCGGTGCGACTTGTGATCCTTCAACATTTTCACGCACAATTCAGGATCTTCCAGATCATGCTCTGCCCACTCCTCGTCATGGACAAAGGCCAGCTTGACCCATCGTCCATTGGCGATTATGAACTTCCCATTGACATCGAGCGCCGGGACTGTGACCCACTTTCCCTTGGTGCTTATTTCGACTGTATCTTCCGCCATGACTTGAGTGTTCTCCACAAACGCTAACGAAAAGCGTACGAGTGAAAGTACCTAATCGAGAAAAAGGCGATGGATGAGTTCCAGGGTAAGCGTCTTGTGGATCTCGTTGGTGTAATTCCGGTCGCCTTTCAAGTGACCCTGAACCACCTCTTCCAATCGCTTCCGTTCAATGTATGGCCTGCTCAAACTCCGCGGGTCCAGCAGCATCTCTCGCACGTAACTGGCAAGGGCGTCGCGGTACCAGATCCGGAAATGGAAGACTTTGTGCCTTCCTAAGAACAAGCGTTCGAGGTGAAAGGCGGAGAAGGCGTGATCTATCCGGGCCACCCCTTGGGGCATGCCCATGTCATATGCGTACTCCGCCTTGAACTGGAATTCAAGGAAACCGCGGTGGGCCGCACCCCACAGGCGTCCCCGCCCTCCCGCCAAGCCTCGGTCGGTCGGAATCCGCAGAAGTTCCTTTTTCCCATCGGAAATCAAACGCAGGGAATCCTCGTTGCCATTGAGGGCGGACGCGCGCGCCCGAAACACGGTGCGAATCAAGTCATTGTCAAGGAACGGTGTCCGCAGAGCGAGTTGCGTCTGTTCCAGCGCAAGTATGCCGTAATGATTCCACGGACTCTGTTTGAAGACGGCAAAGGAGAGCGCGTTTCCCGTAACGTGCCTTGCGTATGTCTGCTCTGCCTCACGGACGTGCGAAAGTACTTCCGATTGGAATAGTCCCGGCAGAGGCGACACGGGCTTGAACGTACGAACCCGACGGAGTATCTCACCTCCGAGGTTTCCCGTCATTCGGACTGTCGCAATCTCGCGCGCCCTCTCATTCAAATAGACGTCGGGAGCGCGGTTCACCTCCACGCATCCATCGGTGAGGTACACCGCCCGTTCGGCGTAGTGCGCGAATCGCGAGAGGAATTCCTTTCCCGCCTCGATTACCTGGTGGGGCTGGCCACACATGCTGGCC
>Ga0210401_10002600_pt1 | contig 19886 bp, 14 predicted proteins | sample IncBWH32MmetaG_FD_150866 | JGI IMG/M metagenome (GOLD analysis project Ga0210401, IMG submission 150866) | Forest soil microbial communities from Barre Woods Harvard Forest LTER site, Petersham, Massachusetts, United States - Inc-BW-H-32-M | ecosystem: Environmental > Terrestrial > Soil >... | reverse complement strand
TGCGGCGCGTGAGATATTGAGAGGGTTGAAGGGCTAGTTCGTCGCTCGGGTCGACAAAAAGCCTGAACCACGAAGGGCACGAAGGTACACAAAGGAAAGCTCTCGGTGAAAAACTCCGCCATCCTGCTCATCTCGTGCCCTGATCGCAAGGGCGAAGTCGCGGCCATTGCCGACTTCGTGTACCGTCACAACGGGAACATTCTGCACGCCGATGAGCACGGCGACGAGGAATCCGGACTCTTCCTCATGCGCGTGGAATTCGATCCGAAAGATTTCGACATCCCTCTGGCAGATTTCGGGAAGCACTTTTCCCCGGTAGCCGAAGCCTTCGCCATGACGTGGCGTCTCGCCCAGTCGTCGTCTCGCCCACGAATGATTGTCTTCGTATCGAAGTACGACCATTGCCTGATTGATCTTCTCTACCGCCATCAAAGTGGTGAACTGGCCTGTGACATACCGCTGATCGTCTCCAACCATCCGGACAATCAAGCCGTGGCCGAATTCTATAGGATCCCTTATGCGGTCCTTCCGGTTGCGAAAGATAACAAGCAGGCGTCCGAAAAGCGGCTCCAAAGCCTGATTGACGAGCACAACCCGGATTTCATCGTGCTCGCCCGCTACATGCAGATCCTGTCCAACGACTTCGTCCAACGATATCCGCAGCGCATCATTAACATTCACCACTCGTTCCTTCCCGCCTTCGTTGGCGCCCGCCCCTATCATCAGGCCTTCGAGCGCGGCGTGAAGCTCATCGGTGCGACCAGCCACTACGTCACAGAAATCCTCGATGACGGGCCGATCATCGAGCAGGACGTGGTTCGCGTCTCGCATCGCGACACTGTCGAAGACCTCATCCGCAAGGGCCGCGATCTCGAAAAAGTCGTGCTCTCACGCGCGGTACGATCGCACGTGGAGAATCGTGTGCTCGTCTACGGCAACAAAACTGTAGTGTTCTGAAAGCAACCTAACCAGCTTGTCATCCTGAACCGGGCGCCAAGCCGGGTGAGGGACCGTGCGACAGTGGTACCAACGATGCAGCGGGCAGGATCCAAATTGCACTGACGACAGCTTGGGCATTCCTCTCGACAGCGCCGACGCTGCCCGCCGACGTACGGTCCCTCGCACCGGCTGCGCCGCTGCTCAGGATGACAAGTCGTTTGAGACCCGCCGCAGAAGTCCATGTACTTCGGTTTTCACATCTCCGATCCGCCCAGGATTCCGCTCCGATGGTAACTTGCACCGTTGGTAACCTTTCGTCTTTACTTGGACATGAGTAAAGTTTTATCAGCATAAGGAGTTGCGGGGGCATTTTTTGGCCGAAGATCTTCGGTTTGAACTAGCGATTCTGGCGACTGTCCAGGGCTTTTATCAGAAGCTCCTGCGGGATACGCTTGGCGGCGACGTGCCGATTCCGAGCGGTCTCGACGAGGACGCCCTGCGCCATTCGGAGCGTGAGTTGCCCAACACGCTCACGCGGATGTATCGCTGGCTGCATCTGCTCGATATGGCGATCACGCCCGCGATGCTGCGCCAGGCTCTCACTCCTGATACCGATTCCGAAGTTGCCGAAGCTCTATTGCGATATTTCGTGCGGCGGCGCGAGCCCAGCGACGTCAATCGCGACAAGACCGACCTGATTGCAACTTTTCTTTACCGCCATCCGCGAGTTCCGGGACAATGGGAACAGAGCGGGTATGGCCTAGATGGCGCGCTGCCGCTCTCTCCATTTGAAATTGCCCTTATCGAAATTCTCGCCGACACCGATGTCCCCTCGCTTCCCGAAGAACACGTGCAACTGCTGCGTCGCTTCGATCCGTTTGTCGAAGAAGTCAGTCGCTTTCGCGATTTCAACGCGCTGATCGACTCGGGCATGATCGGGCGCGTACGCGAGTTGAAGCAGTGGCTCGATGCGTCGTTCTATCACCCCGGAGTCCTGGCCACGGTTTCCGCCTACAACACGGCGTTCGGAAAGAAGTTTGACGAATTGTTCGTGAGGGCGCTCGGTGAGATCAAGAATTTCGGCCAGGCGCTCGAGGAAATGGGCGGAACGATTCTCACCACGGTCGATGGCGTAGAAGTCACCGTCGAGCACGTGGCAGCCATCGAGGAGAAGCAACTCCTGCAGGCGGATTACGGCAGCACGTTCGAAAAATTCCGCCGCGTGTCGAAGCTGAAGAAGGAACTCGACCGGCGCCCGCCGATCCGGCGTTCACTACTCGCTCCGGCATAGCATACGACGCGCGCGGTCGGGAGCGCCGCCGCTGCACCCAAGGCTGCCAAAGCTGCGGCAGCAGCAAAGGCTCCTGCGAAAGTTCCCGTGTTTCAGCCGCCCGCGATTACGGCGCAACAACTCTCGGCCGAAGAGAGCAAACTGCGCCGCGTCGAAGAATCGATTCGTGTGTTTGTGCGCGTGGCCGATCCTAAATATCGCCAGGTGGTCCCCATGCGGTTCTTCAACCTGACACTGACGGCCGCTGAGGCTGACGCCTACAACGCGGCTTTCCTCGAGGAAAAGAGCTTGCGCGCGGATGTGGCCCGCACGCTAATTCGTATCGTATCGATTTCGGCACGTATCAGCACCGAACTGGAAGAACTGAAGCGTAGCCAGAAGATGTCGTCACTCTGGAAGCTGCATGCCGACTCGGTCGTCGTCCTGCTCGATATGGCCAGCACCACCACGGAAGAGGCCGGCAGCGTAGCCAAGAACGCCGAGCAAAATGGCTCCGGCACCGCCGCCCGCGCGGTCCACGAATCCGTCAAGAAGCTGCGCAACCAGTCGGACGTCGCGGTGAAGACCCTCGCCAACGTAAGTTAAAGCACTCCGGCTTTTCAAATCTTCAAGTCCCAACGGCCATCCCAGTCCACATCAGCCGTGCTACTTTGGCCCCGTTTACGGCGAACAGGCAGCGCAAGGTTGTGCAAACCTACTAGGACTAACGCCTATTAGCAACAGCTGCCGGCATCCAGCTTGCTATACTCACTCTGAAATTCCGCTTGGAGGTGTTCTTTGCGAGTTCCCGTTTTGCGGATTCTGGCGTTTTTGCTTGCGTGTGTGGCGGCAGTTCCCTGCCGGGCACAGGATAAAGTGACGATCCTCTATGACGCGTTCGGAGAATCGAAGGAACTGACTAAGGATTGGGGATTTTCCGCTTTTGTGGAGCACAACGGAAAGCGAATCTTGTTCGATACGGGGAATGATGCCGCAATTTTTGAACACAACGTGAAGGCGCTGAGTGTAGACCTGACGAAATTGGATTTTGTGGTGATCTCGCACCGGCATGCAGACCACACGACGGGGTTGAGATATGTGCTGAGGGTGAATCCGAACGTTACGGTGTATGTGCCTGCGGATGGGGGGAACGGATTTGGGGGATCGCCGCTTCCGAAGACGTTTTTACGGGCAGATGAGAGCTTGCCAGCGAAGATGCGGTATTTCGGGGGAGCGGAGCCTGAACATTTCGCATGGGGCAAGCTGTATGACACTGGGAATTTTGTGTTGGTAAATCAATTGACGGAAGTATTACCGGGAATTTTCCTGGTGCCGACAGTTTCGCAGAAGAAAGGGACGATGGAACTGCCAGAACTGACGCTGGCGATCAAAAGACCGAATGGATTGCTGCTGGTGGACGGGTGCTCACACGCAGGGATCGAAGCGATTTTGGAAGCGGCAAGCGCGGTGGATCCGAGGATGGAGATTGTGTTTGGGGGATTGCACCTGGTGACGACGCCGGTGGAAGAGATTGACGTGCTCGTGCAGAATTTAAAGACGAAGTGGAAGGTGCAGAGGATTGCGCCGGGACATTGCACAGGTGAGCCGGCATTTGCGCGATTGAAGAAGGCGTATGGAGACAACTATTTGTATTCGGGGTTGGGGACGAAGATTGAGCAGTGATAATGGCACACCTCCAGGAATGGGGCGAGCTGGCGTAACATCCCGTGGCTGTTGAAAAAGTCCGGTTTCCTTCCCAACAGCCAAAATGTGTGGGATACAAAATGCTCAGAAAATCAAAAAGATTGTTTCTAGGGCATCCTGGCGCAAAGTTTTTTCGGTCATTTTCCAGCGATGGAGTTTTTCAACAGCCACTCCCGATTTCACTCATCTCCCCCGATACGCTCGAAGTTTTTCTCCTACCGTCGTTCCAGGTTTCCCAAATGCTAACGGGAAAAGAAAAAGACGGGCGATTTCTCACCCGTCTTTGCTCATAGCTCATAGCTCGCCGCTCACGGCTAGTTGATATCGAACTGCTCCTGGTGCACGGCCGGATCGCTCTTCACAATGATCGTCCGCTTGGTCATTTCTTCCATCTCGTTCAGCAGCTTCGCATTGTTTGTCTTCAATTCCTTGGCAACGTCCGGATGCACGCGCAGCATGACATCTTCATGCTCCAGATGCTTGGCGATCTTGCGCATCTCGACATAGATTTCGTTGCAGATTGTGGTCACCGATTTCACGTAGCCCGTCGATTGGCAGTACGGACACGGCGCTCCAATCGTACGTTCGAGCGACTGCTTCACGCGCTTGCGCGTGATCGCCACTAAACCGAAATCGTTAAACTGCAAGGTCTTCGATGGTGCCCGGTCGTGGCGAAGTTCCTCTTCCAGAGCCTGCATCACGCGCTGGCGGTTGCGGCGCTCATCCATATCGATGAAGTCGATGATGATAATACCGCCCAGATCACGCAACCGAATCTGCCGCACGATCTCTTTAATTGCGTCCACATTGGTCTTAACGATCGTGTCTTCCAGCCGTTGCGTCTTGCCAACGTACTTGCCGGTATTAATGTCGATCGCGACCAGCGCCTCGGTCTGGTTGATGACGATGTAGCCGCCGCTTTTCAGCCAGACTTTCGACTTGAGCGCCTTGTTCATTTCTTCGGCCAGGCCGAATTGTTCGAACAACGGCGTCTCTTTGGTGTAGAGCTTGACCCGCTTGACCATCGCGGGCTGGAAGCGGTTGAAGAAGCGGAGAATGCGCTCGTATTCAGCTTCCGTGTCAACCCAGATCACGTTGAAGTCGGACGTCACCTGGTCGCGCAGTACGCGTTCCACAACGTTGAGATCGTGATAGATCAGCGCCGGGGGCTTCGAACTTTCCCCACGATTCTTGATGTCCTGCCACAGACCCTTTAAGAACCGGATATCGGCGCGGAGTTCGTCTTCCGTGGCGCTCTGCGCGGCCGTGCGAACGATGAACCCCCCGTGCCCATTCTCGCGTTCGCTGAGAATGATTCGTTTCAGCCGCTGCCGTTCTTCCTCGGACGATATCTTCCGCGACACGCCCGTATGATTGACGGTGGGCATGTAGACCAGGAAGCGTCCGGGCAGCGCGATATGGCTGGTGATGCGTGCGCCCTTCTTGCCGATGGGCTCCTTGGCAATCTGAACCAGAATCTCCTGTCCTTCTTTCAGCAGGTCGCTGATCAAGGGAACGGGCGCCGACTCGCGACGGCGGAAACGGCGTCCTCCTCCACCACCACGTCGGCCACGATCGCCACCTCGCCGTTCGCCCTGACGGTCAAAGCGCGGACGCTGCGTTCGCTGCGTGTACCCGGCGGTCGCGGCTGGGGCTCGAACCTCCGCCCTGGCATCGACCGTGCCGTTGCCACGAGCCTCCGCATCGAGCAGCGCCTCGGCCTGCGCCTGCGCTTCCTCCAGTTCAATTTCCTCGCTGTCTTCTTCACCTTCCGCCGGCGTCGCCTCCGCAGGCTGCTCCACACCCGACTCCGCCAACGAAGCCATGTGGATCTCGGTCACTGCCTCGCGGGCGTCGCCGTTCAGCTGATCGGCGGCTCGTGTTTCCTCTTCGAACTCGTCATAGCCCTCATCGGAGGAAGATTGGTACTGAATCGTGTCCGCTTCCTCCTCATCGATGGTTTCCTCTTCCATCGTTCCCGGAGCGGCAAATACGGGAGTCTGTTCCTCGCGCAAGAATTGGGCAGGCTGATGGATCTCTTCGGCCAGCGGGATCAGGAGGTGATCCTTCTCTTCCTCCGCCTCTTCCTCCGCCGCTGATTGCTTCTCGACGTCCTCGGTCTGTAGCTCAGCTTCAACCGGTGCGGTGCGTTCGGAAGACCACGCGGGGGCAGGAGCGCTCATCTCTTCTGAACGGCGGAATTCCCGATTCCAGTTCGTTGAAGTCGCCGCCGACTCGACAGTTTCCTCGGCCACGGGCGAAACGTCATCGTGCCCTTCATGCAAGGGCTCAGAACTTGCCTCTCCAGCTGCAAAGATCGGCTCATCCTCCGGGAAAGTTGCGGCCACAGCGGCGGGCTGCTCTGTTGAGGACTGGGTACCCTCTTCCGTAGCCGCCCTCGACGGCATTTCGCGAACTGGCGCCTGCTGGGCAAACCGCTGGTACTTCGAAATCGACTCTCCGGGCAGCAAAATCGGTGTATATCCGGCGGGCGGCCCGGCAGGCCGCGAAGGTGCGGCATCCACAGGACGCGAGAGTCGAGGCTCAGGAGCACGCTCTGCGCGTTCGCCGCCCCGTTCGAATCCGCGATCGCGGCGGCCCCCACGTCCCCGGCGACGGCGTCCACGCCATCCGCCGCGCTCGCGCCCAGAATCGCTTCCGTTTGTAGGCTCCGCAGTCTCAGTTCCAGACATCGTCTGCGGCGAGCTGCCTTCGGTGTCGCCATCGACGGGTCCCTCTCCCTCATCGGAGTGGCTCTCGGACTCTGCCCTCCCGGCGGGTTCTGCCGGTTCCTGTGCAGCTTCGGGCTTCGCCGTCTGCGGACGCAGATCGGGCACTCCGCGGTTTGCGGGAACAACATCTGTCAAATCCTCGTCGTGCTCCTCCAATTCCATGAAATCGGAGACATAGAGGAACGCATCGCGCTCCAGCCCGATGTCGACAAATGCGGACTGCATGCCGGGGAGCACGCGGGTAACGCGTCCTTTGTAGATGGATCCCGCTAAGGTGTATTCGTTCTCGCGCTCAAGATAGATTTCCGCGAGCAGATCGTCCTCGACCAGCCCCACCTTGGTTTCGTGAGGGGTTGAGGAGACAAACAATTCTTTATTCATGCAACACTCCGGTCCCGCCGGATTCATCTAGGAAACCGTGCGGGGTTCACCGAGTGCGTCAGAAAGGGTGCGGGAGGATTGAGAGGTGCGAAGCTGCCCCGAATAGGGGACGGCGTAGGCTGGAAGGACTATCTTCTAGCTGAGTCCGCTGCAAAAACTGGAAATTCTTTTGCACGCATCACTTAATTTTCCGCCGGAGTTGTGACCGCACTCTCAGACCATTTCGGTCGGGGGGCCGTTCCCTCCCCGGCTAACCGCTCAATCCTGCCCGGCCTTGACTGCTGACTGGCCGGTGAAATGCCCCCTTTACGCGAGGGCGATCGATGTTTTTGGGCTGCGATTCCGGATTGCACCGGACGAAGCGCAGCAACTGCACCCTACCGTCTTCCCTGTTTCGCAAGTCGTTGTTCCCGACGTTCGCCCGACCGGCTCACCCGGTCCGTTGGCTTAGTTTACAAAGCGGCGCATACGAACGTTCATGACCATCCCCAGCGCCAGGAACATAAACAACACGGAAGACCCACCATAACTCATTAACGGAAGGGGTATTCCAGTGACCGGCATAAAGCCGACCACCATGCCGACGTTGACCAGGATATGGAAGCTAAGCACAGCCACCACACCCATCACCACGAACGTACCAGCGCGGTCGGGCGCTGTTTGCGCGTTCTGAGTCAAACGCATCAGCACAATGAAGTATAACAGCAGAACCGCGAGAGCGCCTACGAACCCGTGTTCCTCGGAAAAAGCCGCAAAAATGAAGTCCGTCTGGGGTACCGGAAGAAATGCACCATGTGTTTGCGTGCCTTTGCCGCCCCAAATGCCACCCGAACCTACCGCAATCATGGATTGCTTAACTTGATACCCAGCACCTTGCGGATCTGAGTCGGGATCCTGATAACTGGTCAGCCGCTGCTTCTGATAACCCTTCAAGACGTGGACCGCTGGGACGTAAAATACCACCCCAAGCCCGACAATCGCAGCCAGGCACACGGCCAGTCCCTGTTTCCACTGCATCCCTCCGAGAAACATGCCAATAGCCGCAATGGGGAGGTAGGTCAGGGCCGTACCCAGGTCAGGCTGCTTCAAAACCAGCAACATGGGCACGCCGACCATGGCTCCTGCCTTAAAAAAATCCCCCCAGGAAAGTTCTCTTTGCCGCATCTCAGCAAAGAACTTCGCCACCGCGAGAATGAGAACCAGCTTGACCCACTCCGACGGCTGAAAGTGGTTGCCGCCCGGCATCTTAATCCAGCGCTTTGCCCCCAGAGCCTTCGTTCCAAACAACAGGACAGCCACCAGAGACGCAATCGAGGCAATGTAAAACCAGTGAATCTGGTCGAGCAACGCCTGGTAATTCACCAGGCTCATGAGGAACATGACACCGACGCCGGCGACGATCCAATAGATCTGCCTGATGTGCGATCCGGCAAATTTGGTATGCACGGTGGCGCTCTGTATCTCCATGACCCCCAATCCGCAAATCAGGAGCACAAAGCCCAGCAGGAGCCAATCAAAATCGCGATATGAAACGTAACGTGACATTCAGAAATCAGCTCTCAGTTGCCAGTTCTCAGTTCTCAGTTCCCCGCCCACCCGTCGCTGTCATCCCCTCGTGCACTTCTCCCGTGATTTGGAACTAATTCATTCCCGGAGCAGCAGTCGCCAGCACCGAGCGTTTCTTCGGGAGATCGATGGCGAATCTGGCTGCCTGCAAGCCGTCCTTGTCGCCGTCATCGCCCGGTGCGCTCCAAAGCCCTCCCATATCGACGGTCCCGTTCTTCGGTTGCTCCACCATCTTCTGCGGCGTTCGCTTCTGCTTGTCGACGTAAGCCTTGATCACCTGCGTCGCCAACCGCGCCGCCAGTCTGCCGTGCTCGCCGCCCTGAAACAGTACGCAAACCACGATGTCGGGATTGCGTCTCGGCGTAAATCCCACGAACCACCCGTTCTGAGCCAGCGCATCGCTGTTCTTGAACTTTGCGCGAGTCGTCAGCGAAACGATCTGTGCCGATCCTGTCTTACCGGCGATATCGATCCCGGGAACATGCGCGGATGGAGCCGTTCCCTCCGGCAACAATACGCGCGACATGGCGTCGGTGATGAAGTTCCATCCATTCGGATCCAGGGGAACGCTCTTCACTTCGGTGTAGTGCCCCGTCTCCACATACCCGGGTGGCATCTCGGTAGGATTGATCACGTGCGGCACAACCATCCTGCCGCCCATGGAAATCGCGCTAATCGCCCGCAGCAGTTGCACCGGGGTGATGGCTACCGCGCCCTGCCCGATGCCCACCGAAATGGTTTCGCCCGCAAACCACTTCTGCTTGAAATTGCGGATCTTCCACTCCTCCGAAGGCATCACTCCGTTGACTTCGTTGGGCAGGTCGATCCCGGTCTTCTGCCCCAACCCAAAATCTGTCGCGTATTTAGCAATTCGGTCTATGCCAAGCTTGTTCGCCAGGGTGTAAAAGAAAACGTCGCACGATTGATAGATCGCCTTTTCCAGGGTGACTGCGCCGTGCCCACCTTTGACCCAACATCCAAAGCGGCGTCCATAAAACTCCGCGCCTCCGGTGCAGTTCACATGAAGATCCTGCGCAATATGTTCCTGCCAGCCGGCCACCGACATGATGATCTTGAACGTTGACCCGGGCGCAAGCTGCGCCTGAATCGCCTTGTTCAGCAGCGGCCTGTCGGGATCATTGACCAGCTTGTTCCACTCATCGCGCGACACGCGCACGGCAAAATCATTCGGATCGAACGTTGGCCCGCTCACCATGGCTAGAATTTCGCCCGTGTGCGGATCCATCGCAACGACGGCACCATTTTTTCCCGCCAGCGCCTCTTCCGCCGCAATTTGCAGATCGAGATCGATGGTCAGTTTTAATTGTTTCCCAGGAATGGCCTCGGTCTCGCCCAGCCGCCCAACCTCTCGTCCATGGCTGTCGACCAGTGCCTGCCGCGAGCCATTCTTGCCCATCAGCAGCGTGTTGTACTGGCGCTCCACCCCCGAAATGCCGACTACATCGCCCGGGTTATATAACTCAAATTGCGGCTGGTTGAGCATGTCTTCGGTGACTTCGCCCACGTAGCCGATCAGATGCGCCATGAATCCGTTGCGCGGATACAGGCGCCGGTGCGCCATGATGGTGTCGAGTTCAGGCAGTTCGTTGCGATGCGCTTCGATAAACTGCAACTCGTCGGGAGTGATGTCTTCCTTGAGGAAGATGGGCTGGTATTGCGGCATCGACGCAAAGCGCTTGATGCGCGCCCGTACTTCATCGGCATTCAGATGCAGTCCCTGCGCAATCAGATCTGCGTCGCCATTCAAATCGCGCGAAGAATCACGTAACAGCAGCGCAGAAAATGACGGATAGTTGTCGACAATGATGCGCCCTTCGCGATCGAGAATCTTGCCGCGGGGCGCGAGCACCGGCACATTGCGAGTGTGGTTTCGTTCCGCTGCGAGCGAGTAGTAATCGCTCTGCATCACCTGCAGTCGCCACAATCCCCACGCCAGAATGAGGAAGATGCCGAGAATGATGTACTGCGACGCCGTCAGGCGAAGCGCGGAAACTTTTTCGTCGCGGCCAAACATCAGTTGTCAGTGGCCAGTTGCCAGTTGCCAGTTAAAACGGTGAAAGCACCTTTGGGCCGCAACGTGTCACTATCCTCGCTGGAATGAAATCGGATTACTAATATTGTACTGCCTTAATCCGCTGGGCCGTTAATAGGAAGGGTAACGGAAGTCACGGGAAGAGCGCTTTTAATGGCCCACTGGCCCCTGGCAACTGAGAACTGTTTTTCACGTTCTCTGCTTGAACCGGTCGAGAATGAAGTACAGGATCACGCCCAGGAACGAATTGACCAGCCCGGCCAACATTCCGGGCCCCCAGTTCCAATGCAGGGTCGAGTTGACCAGCCCGCGTGCGACTGCGAAGTACACCGCGGAATGCACCAGGTAGAAGCCCAAAGTTACGAGAAGACGCGCCCCGGCATTCTCCACGTCGAGCTTCACGCCCAGTGACGATGCTCCATAGCCCACCACCGTCTTGGCAATCCCGTAGATCCCGATCTCCCTGGACCCGATCATGTCCTGCACCAATCCAATAATGGCGCCGGTGAACAACCCGGCAACCGGATTACGTCGGGCCATGGCGAAGAAAATTGTCACCAGCAACGGCAGGTCCACGTACACGGCAAAGCTGGGAAAGTATTTGGGCACATAAGCCTGCACAATGAGTGCCACGAGCGGAACTCCGATCGTGACCGGCAGACTGAACCGGTAGACCTCAACCTGCTCCCCCGATGTGTAAGTGATGGGCACGCTATTGTGGGCTGTTGTCCTGTGAGGGCGGCGGCGTGTCGGGTTGAGCGGCCACTGGGGCCGGCTTCTGCTCGACAATCGAGGGTTGGGCCGGAGGCTGAGACTGCGCACCGTCAGGCTTGGCTTCGGTCGAGGACTTGCTCAGCGGCTTCGGCTTCGGGGCAGTGGAGGTCTGAGCCGAGCTCTGAGTTAACGGTTGAACTGCTGTCTTACCTGGTTGGACCTGTAGGGTAGCCGATTTCGCGGGAGTATTCCCAGACGCACTCTTCACCGCAGCGGCGTTGCCGGCAGCCGTGCCCGCGGGTTTGGCTGCGGTGTTCCCCCCAACGGGCACCGGCGAGGCCCCCTCAGCGACTGCTGGGGGAGTCACGGCAGTCGCCGGTTTGTCCGGCACCGAGGGCAGGCGTTGCGCCAGAATATCCGCCGCGCGAATCCGGACATGGTCGTCTGCCACCGACTCACGCTCCTGCTTCTCGGTCAACACCAGGACTTCTTCAAGTCTGCTCAAGTTCGCCGCCGGCTTGATCCTGATACTCAGGAACAGGTCCTTGCCGCTCCCAACCCTGGTCACCGTTCCAACAGGCAAACCTTTGGGGAATATCTGATCGCCGCCGCTGGTCAGCACAATGTCGCCCGGCTGCACCTGTTCGTCACTCATCACGCGTTCAAGCACGACCTCGCCATTGGCAGTCCCACGCAACACGCCCTGCAGCCGAGACTTATCAAGAATAGCCCCCACACCGCTGCTCTGATCGCTGATGAGTAACACCTGCGCCAGGTTCGGAGACACGAACAAAACCTTGCCCACGATCCCATCGGCCGTAATGACCGCCATGTCGCGCCGGATGCCTGCGTTCTCCCCTTTATCAATGGTGACGATGCGCGAAAGATCGCTGCCGCTGGTCCCAATCACTTGCGCCGCCACCGTTTTGGAGATGAACTGTTCCTTGAAGGACAACAGTGTCTGCAGCCGACGCGCCTGGGCGGCATCCTCGCTAAGGCGGACTTGCTGCAGCCGCATCTGCTCGATCTGCTCTTTTAATTGCCGGTTTTCCGCGCGCACCCCGCGGAGATAGAAGTAGTTGTGCCACACGCTGGCGGTGGAGTTCTGCACCCAGACCAGCGCCCGTTCAAACGGAGTAATCGCCCCCAGGGCCCACACCCGGATCAGGCGAGTATCCTTCTCCTCGTTTGCCCCGGTCTTTACCTGTACCGCAAGTCCAAGGACCTGCAGAAACAACACGCCCACCAGGATGATCAGATTACGATAGCGGCCGAGGAAGGATTCCATAGGAGCTTTGAGCTATGAGCGGTGAGCAATTAGCAAAACCAGGGATGAACCGGAACTCATTAGCTCACAGCTCATTGCTCATTGCTCACTGCTTTATTCGATCGATATCTTCCGCAATAGCTTGAAGTCGCTCAGCATCTTGCCGGTGCCGAGCACCACGCTGCACAGTGGATCGTCGGCGATCGAAACCGGCAGCCCGGTTTCTTCGCGGATGCGCTTATCCAGATTCTTCAGCAATGCGCCGCCACCAGTCAGAACAATGCCGCGATCGCTGATATCGGCCGAAAGCTCGGGTGGCGTCCGCTCCAGAGCCACGCGGATGGCGTTCATGATCGTCGATACGCATTCGCTCAAAGCCTCGCGGATTTCGCCATCGTCGACTGTGATCGTCTTGGGTACGCCTTCGATCAGGTTGCGGCCTTTGATCTCCATCGTCATCGGCTTGTCGAGCTGGTGCGCCGATCCGATTTCCATCTTGATCTGCTCGGCGGTGCGCTCACCGATCAGGAGGTTGTATTTCCGCTTCAGGTAGTTCATGACGGCTTCGTCCATCTGGTTACCGGCCATGCGCACGGAACGCGAATAGACGATGCCGCTCAAAGAGATGACTGCGATGTCAGTGGTGCCACCGCCGATATCGACAACCATGTTGCCGGAAGGCTCGGTAATAGGAAGGCCGGCGCCGATCGCGGCTACCATCGCCTGCTCGACAAGGTGAACTTCGCTCGCCTTCGCGCGGTAAGCCGAGTCCATGACTGCGCGCTTTTCCACCTGCGTAATCTCCGAGGGCACGCCGATCACGATACGGGGATGCACCAACATCTTGCGGTTGTGCGCCTTCTGGATGAAGTAGTTCAACATCTTCTCGGTGACCTTGAAGTCGGCGATTACGCCGTCCTTCATCGGCTTGATGGCGACGATGTTGCCCGGGGTGCGCCCCAGCATCTCTTTCGCCTCTTTGCCGACCGCTTCGACCTCGCCCGTGTTCTTGTTGATGGCGACGATCGAGGGCTCGTTGACCACGATGCCCTTTCCTCGCGCGTATACCAACGTGTTGGCGGTCCCGAGATCAATAGCCAGATCGCTGGAGAAAATGCTGAACAGCGAGCGGAGGTTGTGGTTGCGCGTTGAGCTGCCGTGGTATCCGTTAGTTGACATGACGACTTAGTCCGTCTCTCTCACAATGATGCCCGCCCGGGAATTCCCGGCGGCATCTTATCTTGTTCGGGGTGGCTGCATCTATTCTACGTGATGCAAGCCAACCCTGCTTACCTGTCATCCTGCTTGCCTGTCATCCTGCGGCGCGCGCTTTCTGCGTGCCGAAGGATCTGTCCGAACCGCGCGAAGCGTTGCTTTCCTGCGACGCGTAAATCGCACGCTTGGTTCGCTTCCTTACTGAATCACGATCTTCTTCTGCTGCGTATTCACTCCGCCTTGTGCCGTCTGCGCCGTTACTGTAATCACGGCTTCTCCGGGCGGTAGCGGCGGAGTGAAATAGTGGAACTGGCCATCCCCGGTCACCAGCGGAACTTCACTGCCGTTTACCATCACACGCGCGCCCTTCTGTGTCTTGCCCGTCACCTCGATCACGTGCCCATGCTGAATAAACGGGTCCAGTTCAAGATCGATCACTTCGGCTGACTTACCGGTGGAGATGATATTGAACCGGTTCTTCTCGCTTTCCATCGACTCTTTCCCGGCGGTGTCGTAAGACTGGACCCCCCAGTAGTAGACGCCCTCGCCGAGATTGGTGACGGTCACGGCCGCCGTATTCACCTTTTTGTCAACGAGTGTAGAGGAAAAATAAGGATTGCGGGAGATACGAAGGCGGTAACCAACTGCATTCGCCATCGGCGTCCAGGAAAACTCGACATCCTTGGTCGGCGCACCGTTAGAGAACAGCGGTGCCATGTTGGCCGGTGCAATCGGTGTGGGTGGACCGATTTCTCTGGCCTTCTCCAGATGCGCCTGTTCTCCCTGGAAGCTAACTTTTTCCCAGTTGGCCAACTTCACAGTCTCGTTGCCCTTTGTAACCTCGCCCGTACCTTTGGTCATCAAGATTTCGTGCTGGTCGGCTTTGGGATCGTTATGCACCTGCGCCGCGGACTCCGGAGCCAGTGACGCCGTTGCCCCTGCCACGATCACTTGCGATTTCGATCCTTGGCTGTAGGTAGCAGTCGAAAGATCCACCGTTCCAGTGCTGACTGCCACAGCCACGTTGGTCTGCTGCTGATCATTGGCTGAGTTCTCTTGAATTACGATCAGGGAATCCTGTTTCACGGTGTAACTGGTGCCGTCGTTGAACACGACCTTGGCCATCCCCTCTGAGCCGGTCTGCACCACGTCGCCTTTTTCCAGAGGAATGTGGTAGTCCGCCGCGACCCAGGTGTTGCTGTCGCCCTTCTTCACACGCACTGTGCCGTCAAGTGCGGTGAAGTGCGCCTGCTGCGCGGTGATGGTTCCGGTCCCTGGCGCAGGCGCCATTCCGGCAACTTTTTCGAGCACCCTGCTGGCAACATCGTCGGCTTTCTGAAGGGTGTTCTGCGTGAACTGAGGAAACGCCACCCGCATGGCAATAAAAAAGATCGCACACACCGCCAGGACGAGCAGGGCCACACTGCGGTACGTGATCGTGGTCCACGCAATGTGGACCCCCGTTTTGCGACTGTTGGAAGACACTTTTGCCCGAAAAACCTCGTGAATATCCGCTATAGAAAAACGGTAGCACAGGAAAAACCGCGGAAACACACGAGAGTCAGTCTTGGGGGTTACCGAAGTGTCGCGCCGTGGAACTGCTCAGGTCTTGCATCTTGTATCCCGTTCCCGGCGCCGATGAAACCCCATGCACTAATGGGCCGCACTCGCACGGCGACACCTGGGCCATTGATAACTCCTTACCGACCTCGCAACCGAAATCGGATATGCTGGTGGCCGAAAATGGCTACCTCTCCAGTTTCGGTTGAAGCCCCCAAGCGCGATACCCTGCTATCCACCGGCATGGCCGTCGTCTGGGCCATTGCTCTCGCCAAGCTTCTGTTTCACATCTATTTCAACAACCGCTATGGTTATTTCCGCGACGAGTTCGACTACATGTCGTGCGGCGACCACCTGCAGTGGGGATACGTTGACCAGCCTCCACTGATTCCCTTCCTCACGCACATCAGCCGTGCCGTGCTCGGCGATTCCTTGCGAGCCATCCGCTTCATTCCGGCGCTGGCATCGTCGCTGCTGGTGGTCCAGGCCGCCGTCGTCGCCCGCGAACTCGGTGGACGTCGCTACGCGCTGCTGCTCACCGCGCTCTGCGTCGCACTCGCGCCGCAGTTTCTCTCCAATGGCGGATTGCTCAGCACGAACATGCTTGAGCCCAATCTCTGGCTAGGTTGCGCCTACTTCGTCATTCTGGCCATCAAGCGAAATGACCCGCGCTACTGGATCGGATTTGGCATCGTCGCGGGACTCGGTATGGAGGAGAAGTACACGATCGCAGTCTTCGGGTTAGGAGTTGTGGTCGGCCTGCTGCTCACCGAGCAGCGCCGCACCTTCCTCAATCCCTGGATTTGGATAGGCGGTCTCGCCGCCTTTGTCATCTTTTCACCCAACCTGCTATGGAACCTGCACTACGACTGGCCATTCTTACAGTTGATCCGCGCCATTCGGGCCGAAGGCCGCGACGTGATCCTGGGGCCGCTGCCGTTTTTTTCCCAGCAGCTGTTGGTCGTGAACCCGTTCGCCGCGCCCGTCTGGTTGGCCGGCCTGTTCGCACTGCTTTTCTGGCGCCCGCTTCGCCCGTATCGCGCACTCGGATGGGCCTACCTCGTCAGCTACACGGTGATCTTTCTTCAGCACGGAAAGAACTACTATCTTGCGCCCGTCTATCCCATGCTGTTCGCGGCCGGGGCGGTCGCAATTGATTCGGTGCTCGGCGAGTTGCCCTCGCGTCGTGCCTGGCTCAAGCCGGTGATTGTCAGTGTGGTGCTCCTCAGCGGCGCATACCTCTCTCCCATCGTCGTCCCGATGTTTTCTCCCGAACGGTTCCTGGCTTATACGAAGACACTGCCGTTCAAGTTGCCAGTCAACGAACACTCGCACACGCGCGCACCCTTACCGCAGTGGTACTCCGATCAGTTCGGATGGAAAGAAATCGCGAACGAAACCGCCGTGGCATGGAACCGCATCCCGCAAGCCGAGCGCTCAGACTGCGGGATCTTCGCCCAGGATTACGGACAAGCCGGCGCCATCGACTTCTTCGGCCGGCGCGAAGGCCTGCCCGGCGCGATGAGCGGCGACCGCACCTATTGGATCTGGGGACCGCACAACTATTCTGGCAATTGCATGATCGTGCTGGATGACCGCAAGGAAGTCCTGGAGAGTTACTGGAATCAAGTAGAGTTCATCGGCAGGTCCGCGCCAAACCTATACGCACTCGAACAACAAATTCCGGTATTCCTCTGCAAAGGAAAGACGTTCGACTCCTGGGCGAACGTCTGGCCGCACCTGAAACGCTGGCGCTAGGAGCGTGCGAACTTCCCCAACAGCCCGCAGAGCGTCTCCACATCCGTAACGGTGGTATCGCCCATATGTTTCAGTGAAGCCAGCGAGTGGTTCGCCGCCTCTTCATTGCCGGCGCCACAAGCGTCCTGAACCAGAATCGGCCAGAAACCCAAGTCGGCGCCTTGCCGGCACGTGGGATCGATGCCGATTTCCAGAGCAATTCCTACGATGACGAAGCTTCGAATCCCGCAATCGCGCAGCGCGATCTCCAGATAAGTCCCTTCGAAAGCAGACATCGTGATCTTATCGACAATGCCCTCGCTGGGAAGTGGCTGCAGTTCCGGAATGATCTGGAAGGCAGGATTGTCGCGCAGAAACATCGGTTTGACTTTTTCCATCGAGTCCACACGCTGCCAAGCCATAGCCGTGCGGCATTGAAAAGCGCCCGTCAATTCCTTGGGCAGCGACATGTGGCGCGTGAAAAAGGTGCGCACTCCCGCAGTTCGGGCAGCAGCGAGCACACGGCTCACGCGTTGAGTAATTTCCTGCCCGTTCCGAACTTGCCGCGTGATGCCTGCCTGCATGTCGTAAACGATCAGCGCCGTATTCTGGGGCGTGACTATTTCTTCCAGCGATTCCGGAATCTTGATCCCTGAAAACTCTTGCATCGCAAACCTCTACTTGATTTCAAAACTGTATCATCTGCGCGAAAGTCGTCGACACCGGCCTCCGCGTTCTCAGCGGATCTTCTCCGCGGAGTGCGCAAAGACAACCGTAAACAAAGGCGCTAATTTAAGGCCAACCCGCCCTTGCCGCTCCTTCCCCGCAAGTTGTAGCATCAAAAGGTTTGGGCATTCATCGTTCCGAGCGTTAGGAGATGTCATCATGGCGACCCACACTTTAGCTACCCCCGCAGACCTCAGCAGCACGCAGTCGCGCGTATTCAAGAATTTCATCGACGGCGAGTGGGTTGAGTCCTCGACCGGAGAAACATTTGAGAATCGCAATCCCGCCGACACCCGTGATCTGGTCGGCATCTTCCAGAAATCAAACAGAGCTGATGTGAACGCCGCCGTCGACGCGGCCAAGCGCGCCTTTGCCAAGTGGCGACTGGTTCCCGCACCCCGTCGCGCCGAGATCGTATTCCGTGCAGCCGAGATTCTGATCGAGCGCAAAGAAGATTACGCCCGCGATATGACGCGAGAGATGGGCAAGGTTCTGGCCGAAACCCGCGGCGACGTACAGGAAGCCATCGACGCCGCCTACTACAACGCAGGCGAAGGCCGCCGCATGTTCGGCCCGACCGTACCGTCCGAGATGCCGAACAAGTTTGCCATGGCCGTGCGCCAGCCTATCGGCGTCTGCGGCATGATCACGCCCTGGAATTTCCCGATGGCGATTCCGTCGTGGAAGTTACTTCCGGCGATCGTCTGCGGCAACACCTGCGTGATCAAGCCTGCGCAGGACACACCCCTTTCTACGTTCAACCTAGTTCGCGCCCTCACCGACGCCGGCCTGCCCAAGGGCGTTATCAACATCGTGAGCGGATTCGGCGCCGAGGTTGGCACCCCTCTCGCGGAGCATCCCGATGTTCGCGCCGTTTCACTGACGGGATCATCCGCTGTGGGCAAAATCATTGGCGGCATCGCAGCCCAGAGTTTCAAGCACTGCTCGCTTGAGCTCGGCGGGAAGAATCCAATGATCGTTCTCGACGACGCCAACCTCGACCTCGCCATCGAAGGCGCGCTATGGGGAGCTTTCGGCACTACCGGTCAGCGTTGCACTGCAACCAGCCGCATCATCCTGCAGAAACGTATTTACGCAGAGTTCGTCGATCGACTTGTGGATCGCGCGAAGAAGCTGAAAGTCGGTAACGGCCTCGACGAAACCGTGCAGATGGGGCCCGCCATCAACCAGAAGCAACTGCAGACCGATCTTGAGTACGTCGAGATCGGCAAGAACGAAGGCGCGAAGCTCGTTTGTGGCGGTCACCACCTCGACAAAGGCGACTACCAGTACGGCTGGTTCATGGAGCCAACTATTTTCATCGACGTCGATCGCAAGATGCGCATCGGCCAAGAAGAAATCTTCGGACCGGTGGTTTCAATCATCCCCTGCGACGGCATGGAAGACGCGGTAGAGATCGCCAACGGAATCGAGTACGGCCTGTCTTCGGCGATCTACACCAAAGACGTCAACAAGGCGTTCGCCGCGATTCGCGACCTCTATGCGGGCATCACATACATCAATGCCCCGACGATCGGCGCCGAAGTCCATCTGCCCTTCGGCGGCACCAAGGCAACCGGCAACGGACACCGCGAAGGCGGCATCGGCGCAATTGAGTTCTACACTGAGTGGAAATCCGTGTATGTCGATTACTCCGACAAGTTGCAGAAAGCGCAGATCGACCGCGAGGACTAGATGAAGCACAAATCACAGTTCTGAGCCGTCAGGAAAACTGACGGCTCTTTGTTTTTTAGAGAGAGTTGCCGTCGCCGCGACGATTAAATCAAGTACCTAGGTAATCTTGTTTGATCTCCGGCCGCCACCTACCTTGGCAACGAGGCGTCCCTCCAACCCTCAAATCTGACTCTACGGGTCGCCCATGAATCTCTCTTATCGAGCATCCCGCAGCTTCGCCCGGATCGACAAGCTTTTCGTCATTACTGCATTGATTCTTCTCGTGTTATCGGACCAGTCCCAACACGTACTTGCCCAGGCGCCTGCCAAAACTGCCCGTAACCACCG
>Ga0210401_10002599_pt1 | contig 19907 bp, 19 predicted proteins | sample IncBWH32MmetaG_FD_150866 | JGI IMG/M metagenome (GOLD analysis project Ga0210401, IMG submission 150866) | Forest soil microbial communities from Barre Woods Harvard Forest LTER site, Petersham, Massachusetts, United States - Inc-BW-H-32-M | ecosystem: Environmental > Terrestrial > Soil >... | reverse complement strand
AAAACTCCTTGATCTTGGCCTTCAGGTCCTCATAGCCCTCGGTGTAGCCCGCGATGTACTGCTCGTCGGTCAGCCCCTCGGTGATGATGGTGTTGATCATCGCGTTCAGCATCGCGACGTCGCTGCCCGGCTTGAAGGCGAGATGTTTTGTGGCATGGCGCGACAGCGCCTGCCGCCGCGGATCCATCACGATCAGCTTGGCGCCGCGCTGAGCCGCGTTCTTGATGAAGGTTGCGGCGACCGGATGGTTCACGGTCGGATTGGCGCCGATCACGATGATGACCTCGGCGTCCATCGCCGCCGCAAACGGCGCCGACACCGCACCGGAGGCCAAGCCCTCGAACAGCGCCGCGACCGAGGAGGCGTGGCACAGCCGCGTGCAATGGTCGACATTGTTGGAGCCAAAACCGGTGCGCACCAGCTTCTGGAACAGGTAGGCCTCCTCGTTGGAGCCCTTGGCCGAGCCGAAGCCGGCCAGCGCCTTGACGCCCTTCTCCTCGCGGATCCTGACGAGGCCCTTTGCTGCGATGTCGAGCGCCTCGTCCCAGGTGGCCTCGCGGAAATGCGTGAACGGATTGGCCGGATCGACCTGGTCGTTGGCATCCTTTGGAACGTTCGGCAGCCGCACCAGCGGCGTCAATAGGCGGTTCGGGTGATGGATATAATCGAAGCCGAAGCGGCCCTTGACGCAGAGTCGGTTGTGATTGGCCGGGCCATCGCGCCCTTCCGCATAGATCACCTTCTCGTCCTTGACCTGGTAGGTGACCTGGCAGCCGACGCCGCAATAGGGGCAGAGCGAGTCCACCTTGCGGTCGGCATAGGTCACGCGGCTCTGCGCGTCGTCGAGCATGACGGAGGGCATCAGCGCGCCCGTCGGGCAGGCCTGCACGCATTCGCCGCAGGCGACGCAGGTCGATTCCCCCATCGGGTCGTCGAAATCGAACACGATTTTCGCACCGTGATTGCGATAGGCCATGCCGATGACGTCGTTGACCTGGACCTCGCGGCAGGCACGCACGCACAGGCCACATTGGATGCAGGCATCGAGATTGACCCGCATCGCCGGATGACTGGCGTCACTCTCCCAGCGCTTGGCGGCCGGGAAGCGGCTTTCGGTGACACCAACCTTCTCGGCCCAGTGCCAGAATTTCGAATCCGGATCGTGCGAGGTTTTTCGCGCCGGCTGGTCGGCAACCAGCAGTTCCATCACCATTTTTTGCGCGGCAGTGGCGCGCGCGCTGGCGCTCTTCACCTTCATACCGACGCTGGGCGTGCGCTTGCAGGAGGCGGCGAGCACGCGCTCGCCTTCGATCTCGACCATGCAGGCACGGCAATTGCCGTCGGGCCGATAATCCGGCGCCGGGGAATAGCAGAGATGCGGGATCTCCCGGCCCTGTCGCTTGGCGACCTGCCAGATGGTCTCTCCCGGCTTGGCGTCGACCATCTTGCCGTCGAGTTCGAACTGGATCTTTGTCATTCCGCAGCGTCCTTGAACTCGTCGGGGAAGTATTTGATCACGGAAGTGAGCGGATTCGAGGCTGCCTGGCCGAGGCCGCAGATCGATGCGTCGCGCATGGCCTGGCTCAACTCGTCGAGCAAAGCCACGTTCCACTTTGGCTTCTCCATCAACAGCGCGGCCTTCTCGGTCCCGGCGCGGCACGGCGTGCACTGGCCACAGCTCTCGTCCTCGAAGAAACGCATCAAGTTGAGCGCGGCGCCGCGGATGCTGTCCTGGTCGGAGAGGATCACGATCGCGGCGGAGCCGATGAAGCAGCCGTATTTTTCCAGCGTGCCGAAATCGAGCGGGATATCGTCCATCGACGCCGGCAAAATGCCGCCTGACGCACCGCCGGGCAGATAGGCGCGGAAGCTGTGGCCGTCGGCCATGCCGCCGCAGAACTCGTCGATCAGCTCGCGCACCGTGATGCCGGCGGGCGCGAGCTTCATACCGGGATTCCTCACCCGCCCCGACACCGAATAGCTCCGCAAACCGAGGCGGCCGTTGCGGCCGTGGCTCTTCCACCAGTCGGCGCCCTTCTCGGCGATGTCGCGCACCCACCACAGCGTCTCGATATTGTTGATCAGGGTCGGCAGCCCGAACAGCCCGACCTGAAACGGATAAGGCGGTTTATGCCGCGGCAGTCCGCGCTTGCCCTCGATGCTCTCCAGCAGTGAGGATTCCTCGCCGCAGATATAGGCGCCGGCACCGCGGCGCAGATGCAGCACCGGCCCGCCGGGCGGCAGCTTTGCGATCTCGCGCTCCAGAATCTCGCGGCAGGCCGGATATTCGTCGCGGAGATAGACGTAGACGTCGGGCGCTTCCACGATATGGGCGCCGATCAGCGTGCCTTCGAGAAACCGATGCGGATCGGTTTCGAGATAATAGCGATCCTTGAACGTGCCGGGCTCGCCCTCGTCGCCATTGACCGCCATCAGCCGCGGGCCGGGTTCGCCGAGCACCGCGCGCCACTTGCGACCCGTGGGAAAGCCGGCGCCACCGAGCCCACGCAGCGACGCGTCGTCGAGCGCCTTCAACAGATCTTCCTTCGGAAGCTCGCCCTTGCGGAGGCGCGCCAACAGTGTGTAGCCGCCATCGACAATATAGGCGTCGTAGCCGACATAGTCGGGCAGATGCGCATGCGTATCGCCGCCCCTGGCGGTGTCGAGCACGCTTGCCACGCTGGCGTGGTCGACGAAATTGTGGCCGACCTCGGCTGCGGGCGCGGTGTCGCAGCGGCCGACGCAGGGCGCGCGCACGACGCGAATGCCGGGGCCGGCCTTGCTCTGAAGTGCCTGCAACAACTGTTCGCCGCCGAGCATCGCGCAGGTCAGCGAGTCGCAGACGCGGATGGTCAGCGGCGCGATGTCCGGCTCGCCCTCCTTCACGATGTCGAAATGCGCATAGAAGGTCGCGGTCTCGAACACCTCGGCGAAGGACAGCTTCATCTCGCTGGCGAGAGCCGCGAGATGGGCGGCGGAAACCTGGTGATACTGGTCCTGGATCAGGTGCAGGTGCTCGATCAACAGATCGCGCCGCCTCGGAAGGTCGCCGAGCAGAAGCTCGATTTCTTGCGCTGCGGTCGGATCGACCTGACGTCCCTTGGGGGTGGCTTTGGCACGCTTGCGCCCGCCCCCGGGTGTTCGAACGAGCGAACCTGATGCACATCATGAACCATTGAAGATGTTCCGTTCTCCTCGCCTATACCCAGTATCTAGTCGGTGGCATGCCAGATGCCAAGCAAAACCTTTCAATCAAAGCGTTGAGGGGCATACAGCCGCCGCCGCATGCCCCTCAACCGCAACCCACTACCAACTATCGGCATCCGTTGCGCCAATTCCTCCTCCCGCTCAGCGCGGGACCGAAGGCGCCGTTCGGACCATTAGCTCTTGCTCATGCAATCCTCGATATAGAACCAGCGGTCGTCTCCGGTCAGCCCCTTCGCCCTCACTTCCTGGCGGCAGGCCTTCAGCTTGGGCCGGTTGGCGCTCCACTTGGCCTTCATCTCCTTCAGCTTCTGGACCGTCAGTGTGGCTTTCGATCCTTCAGTCTGCGCCGAGGCGGAGTGAAGCAAACCCGCGACAAACAGCACGGCAGTGGTGCACGCGATAATACGACGCATAAAACACCCAGCTCCCAAAATTCGCACCTGATTGAAGAACCAAGGGCCGCAGCGGCGACCAAGAAGTCGCCCTGCGGCCTTTGCCGATGGATCAGAAGATCTTCACAGCGCTTTCCAGGGTCTTGTAGATACCCCAGGCCAACGGGACGCCGACGAACAGCCAGAACAGCGCGGCCTTGAGATCGACGCCTCCCCTGCCGATGCCGAACGACCCATGCTGGATCGCGGACTCGCTCTTGGCGCTTGCCGCCTGCAGCTTGGCGACCTCTTCCGGACTCATGTTCCATTTGGGATTGACCGGCTTGATCAGGTAGTTGCAGATCAGGCCGGCGACCAGCATTGCGCACAGCACATACATCGTGCTGTCATAGAGCTTGTCCCGCGGCACGCCGGCCGCGAGTTGGAACTCCCGCAGATAGTTGACCACGACGGGACCGATGATGCCGGCGGTCGACCATGCGGTCAAAAGCCGGCCGTGAATGGCGCCGACGAACTGGGTCCCGAACATGTCGGCGAGGTAGGCCGGCACGGTCGCGAAGCCGCCGCCATACATCGACAGGATGATGCAGAAGGCGCCAACGAAGAACAGCTTCGAACCCATCTGCGCGAAGGTCGGCGCCGACGCATAAAGCGCGATCCCGAGCAGGAAGAAACAGAAATAGGTGTTCTTGCGGCCGATATAGTCCGACAGCGACGCCCAGAACACGCGCCCGCCGATGTTGAACAGTGAAATCAGACCGGCAAAGCCCGCCGCGATCCCGGCGATCGTCGCCTTCTGCGTGGCGTCGAGCTGGTTGAAGCCCAGGTCAGGAACCCCGATCAACTTGCCGGCGAAGATTTCCTGCAGCATCGGCGATGCCATGCCGATCACGCCGATCCCGGCCGAGACGTTCAGGCACAGCACCCACCAGATCAGCCAGAACTGCGGGGTCTTGTGGGCGTCGTTGAGATGGACGTGATGCTCGGTGATCATCGTCTTCTTTTCGCTGGGCGGCGTCCAGCCGTCGGGCTGCCAGCCACTCGGCGTCACCCGATAGGCGAAGGCGCCGATCATCATGAAGACGAAATAGATCACGCCCATCGTCGCGAACGTCTGCCAAACGCCTACGTCGGTCGGGGTCTTGAAGTAGTTGATCAGAAGATTGGCCAGCGGTGCGCCGATCATGGCGCCGCCGCCGAAACCTGCGATGGCGAAACCCGTCGCCATGCCGCGGTGGTCGGGAAACCATTTGATCAACGTCGACACCGGGGAGATGTAGCCGAGACCGAGACCGATGCCGCCGATCACGCCGGCTCCGAGCCACATGATCCAGAGCTGATGCACATAGACGCCGAACGCCCCGATCAGAAGGCCGCCGCCCCAGCAGCAAGCTGCAACCGCACCCGCCTTGCGCGGACCGGCACGCTCCAGCCAGCCGCCCCAGATCGCGGCCGATACGCCGAGCACAACGAAGAACAGCGTGAACATCCAGCCCATGCTCGCGACCTTCCAGTCGCAAGTCGTCGTGAACAATTCGTTCCACAATGAAATGTCGGGGCACGCCTTCGGCGCCGAGAGCCCGATCGAACGCGACAGCGGCAGCCAGAACACGCTGAAGCCATAGGCCATGCCGATGCACAGATGGATGCACAGCGCTGCCGGCGGCACTAACCAGCGGTTGAAGCCGGCCTTCGCCACCGTATGTTCGCGATCGAATATCCCCAACTCTGCGCCAGGCATAGTCCTGCCGGCGCTCTCAACTGTAGCCATACGTCCCTCCCTGCAGCCGCCCGCGCCGGGTGTGTCTGCCGTCTACGATGCTAGTCCCCACAAAGTTTCGCACGACCCGGCCATTGCTGCCCGTGCGAACTCCAGACGCGCCACAGCGAATGGCGCATCCAAACCGATAACACCTTGTTTGGGCTGCTATGCCCATCTTGTCCCACTACTGCACCGCGCAGGTTGTAGTCAGCCGACGAACGCCAGCCTTCGAACCTGCAGTTGCACAACCCAGTCCCGCCCCTCCCCATTGGGGAAGGTTGAGTTGTCACGAAAGCACATCCTCTTGTCGATAGACAAAAAGTCGCGGCATTGTTTCAGTAAAACTACGGGAAACGAAAAATTTTAGATATCGGAAACTCACTTTTTTCTGTGGGTTCCCAAAAAACCGCGCCAGTTCGCCCGATCTACGCCCCTTTTTCTGTTCCCGCCATTTGATCGTGATTCTCAATCGAGCGATCACCTTTCTCGATCAAGAAGACGATGCGCCGCTCGTCGCGCTCTGTGATCTCGACCTTGTCGCCGGTCTCCCGAATTAGATTCGGGATGTCGATCACTGACAGCGGATCGGTACAGCACACCTCCAGGACATCGCCCGGATTCAGCGGCTTCAGCGCTTTGCGGGTCTTCAGTGCCGGGAGCGGGCATTTGAGCCCGGAGAGATCGAGCGTCGTCGTCGTCATGTCCCGAACATGGACAAGTGGTTTCCCATCGTCAACTGCGAAGCATTCTCAGCAAGGGATTTTCAGATCCGGAACGAATTCTCAGATCAAACTTGCGTAACCGAGGAAGCCCACAGTCTGTCCGGGTTCCACCGAGCTGACCGATTCGCCGAGTTCCACCAACCCGTCCGTATCGACCAGCGACGACAGCAGGCCAGCGCCCTCACGTGGGAACTTGACCACTTCCGGCACCCCATCGCCAGCCATACGTAGGTTTACGCGGACATACTCGCGGCGCCCGGCCTTCTTCCTGTAGCTGAAGTCGGCGCGGACCGGCATCGGAACGACGGACTCCGGAGCGGCGCCCGCGAGCGCCAGGACGGTCGGCCGCACGACATGGACGAAGGTCACGAAGCTTGCCACGGGATTTCCGGGCAGGCCGATGAAGGGCGTGCCGCCGACCACGCCCATCGCCACGGGACGGCCGGGCTTGATCGCCATGCGCCACAGCACCAGCGAGCCCGCGCTCTCGACCGCGGCCTTGACGTGATCTTCCTCACCGGTGGAGACGCCACCGGTCGTGAGAACGAGGTCGTGCGCGGCCGCGACCTGCTTCAAGGCGAGCGCGAGCGAATCGCGCTCGTCGCGCAAAATGCCGAGATCGCTGACCTCGCAGCCGAGGCGCCTCAGCATCGCCAGCAGCATGAAGCGGTTGGAGTCGAACAGTTGCGCTCCCGCGCGCGGGCTGCCTGGCGAAGCCAGTTCATTGCCGGTCGAAAACAGCGCGACACGGATGCGCCTCTTGACCGCAAGCCTGCTCAGTCCGAAGGCCGCGGCGAGCGCGACGTCCTGCGGCCGCAGGCGCCGGCCAGCCTCGAGCGCGACATGGCCTTGCCGAATATCCTCGCCCGCCGGGCGGACATTGGCCCCCGGCTTCAGCCCTGCCGGCAGCACGACATCGCCTGTTACGTCGAGGCGCACGTCTTCCTGCATGAACACCGTATCGGCGCCGACAGGCATCGGCGCGCCGGTGAAGATCCGCATCGCTTGCCCGACTGCGAGTGGAGCGTCAGCCGAGTGACCAGCCTGAACACGTCCGCGCACCGGGAACACCCCTCCGCCCTTCGGCAGATCCGCGCTGCGCACCGCATAGCCATCGACGGCGGAATTGGTGAACGGCGGCAGCGGCAGCGGCGCCGCAAGGTCGGCGGCCAGAACGCGCCCATCCGCGACATCGAGCGCGACGATCTCGCTCTCTCGAACGGCCGTGACCCTGCTCGCGATGATCGCCACGGCCTCGTCGACCGACATCATCGGCCCGCCGAAGGCAAAACAATCGTCGGACAGTTGCGCCATGTCTTTCTCAGCTCTCGACTGTCGCCATCGCGGAGAGGTCTTCGACCGAAATCGCCGATCGCCGGACCATCGCGGCGACGCCGGCGATGTCGTCGAGATGGGCCGTCGGCAGCGTCGTTTCAACCGCCACGTCGCTGACCACGCCGACGATGCCGGCATCGCTCGGGAACAGCAGCGGCTTGCCATTGGCAGCGCGATGCACCTCGAGCTTGCGATGCGGCTCGGTCTTGTAGCCCTCGACGATGACGAGATCGACGCGCGACAGCTTGGCCAAAAGTTCCGGCAGATGCGGCTCGCGGGCGCCGCGCAGCTCATGCATCAACGCCCAGCGATTGGCCGAGGACACCAGCACCTCCTCGGCGCCGGCCTGCCGGTGCCGCCAGGAATCCTTGCCCGGAACATCAACGTCGAAATTGTGATGGGCATGCTTGATCACGGACACGCGCAACCCCTGCTCGCGAAGCAGCGGAATGAGACGCGTCAGCAGGGTGGTCTTGCCGGCGCCGCTCCATCCGGCGAGCCCGATCACTTTCATCTTACTCTCCGAAAAGCCGGCCTGAGCTCTTGGTCTCCTCAACGTGCTTTATATCGGCGCGCGGGGAATGTCATGCTAACCTCGCCGCCATGCTGAAGATCAAGAAAACCCCCGCTCCGGTGATCCTGCCCGATCCGCATGACCCCAGGCTGACCGCGCGGGTCGCGGGCACCGACCAGGCCGGCGCCAAGGTCGAGATCAACGTGCCGGTGGAGCGGCCGCTGACGCTGTACCTGAACGCCCAGGAGATCGTCACCATGATGACGATCGGCGACTATCCGGAATACCTCGCGCTCGGCTATTTGCTCAATCAGAACATGCTGAAATACGACGAGATCGTCACCGAGGTCGAATACCACGACGACCTCGAAGTCGTCGTGGTGCGCACCGAGCACCACACCAATTTCGAACAGAAGCTGAAGAAGCGCACCCAGACCTCCGGCTGCGCACAGGGCACCGCGTTCGGCGACCTCCTGGAGGCGATCGAGAGCATCGCGCTGCCGAAGGCCGAGCTGAAAACCTCCTGGCTCTACCAGATGACGCAGGCGATCAACACCATGCCCTCGCTCTATCTGGAGGCCGGCGCGATTCACGGCTGCGTGCTGTGCAAGGAGGGACGGCCTGTCTGCTACACCGAGGACGTCGGACGCCACAACGCCGTCGACAAGATCGCTGGCTGGATCTACTGCCACGACGTCGATCCCGCCGACAAGATTCTCTACACCACGGGACGGCTGACCTCGGAGATGGTGATCAAGACGGTGCGCATGGGCATTCCAATTCTGATATCGCGATCGGGCTTTACCGCCTGGGGCGTCGACCTGGCGCGGCAGGTCGGACTGACGCTGGTCGGTCGCGCCCGTGGCAAGCGCTTCATCGCGCTGTCGGGCGCGGAGCGCCTCGTCTACGACCAGAGCCTCGATTATGTGGAGGAAGAATCCGCACGGCATCGGCGCAAGGGCGAAGGCCGTGACGATTAGTGTCGCGAAAATTCCCGGCGTGCTGCTCGCCGGTGGGCTGGCGCGGCGGATGGGCGGCGGCGACAAGCCGATGCGGCAGATTTTGGGGCGCACCATCCTGGAGCGGGTGATCGCGCGGCTTGCGCCGCAATGCGATGGCCTGATCCTCAATGCCAATGGCGATCCTGCGCGTTTCGCTTCATTCGGCCTGCCGGTGATTCCGGATTCGGTCGCGGATTTTCCCGGCCCCTTGGCCGGCATTCTGGCCGGCCTCGACTGGGCGGCCAAAAACCGACCTGAGATATCCCATATGCTGAGCGCGGCGGCGGATTGTCCGTTTCTGCCGCGGGATCTGGTGGCACGGCTCGACGAGGCGTTGATCAAGGAGAACGCAGAGCTTGCGGTTGCCGCCTCCGACGGCCAATCGCATCCGGTGATCGGGCTGTGGAGCGTCGCCTTGCGCGACGAGCTTCGCCATGCGCTGGTCGAGGAAGATGTCCGCAAGATCGACCGCTGGACCGCGCGCTACAGGCTGGCGACCGTGACCTGGCCGGTCACACCGCTCGATCCGTTCTTCAATGCCAACACGGTCGAGGATATCGCGGAAGCCGAGCGGCTGGCGATTCTGGATGGGGGCTGAGCCATTGCAGCGCGGCGCAGGCGAGACGACGACCTTGCGCGGCGCGGTGCTGGCGGTCGCGCTGCTGAACCTCGCCTATTTCGCCGTCGAATTCACGGTTGCACTCAAGATCGGCTCGGTCGCGCTGTTCGCCGACAGCGTCGATTTCCTCGAAGATGCCTCCGTCAATCTGTTGATCGCGGTTGCGATCGGATGGAGTCCGCGGCGCCGCGCCATGCTCGGCATGATGATGGCGGCCATCATCCTGGCGCCGGCGCTGGCCGGGCTCTGGACCGCCTATCAGAAGCTGGTCGCGCCGGTGGCGCCTGCGCCCGTGCCGCTCACCCTGACAGGGGTCGGCGCATTTCTCGTCAATCTCACATGCGCCATGATCCTCGCGCGCTTCAGGCATGTCAGCGGCAGCCTGACGAAGGCGGCCTTTCTGTCGGCGCGCAACGATGTGCTCGCCAACATCGCGATCATTTTTGCGGGCCTCGTGACCGCCACGCTGTGGCGATCGGCCTGGCCGGACCTCATCGTCGGCATCGCCATTGCGATCATGAATGCCGATGCCGCGCGCGAGGTTTTTCAGGCGGCGCGTAGCGAGCACGAGTCGGCGCGGGCGTGAGGAGCGCCCTTCAGCTTCCCTTCTTCTCCGCGTCCGGGAAGAACAGCTGCTGGCCGTCGATCCTGTAACCTGCAATCGCCGCCTGGCCCTCTCCCGAGATCAACCAGTCGACAAAAGCCTGGCCGTCCTCCTTCTTCACCGTGGGATATTTCTCGGGGTTCACCAGCATCACGCCATATTTGTTGAACAGCCGCTTGTCGCCCTCAACGATAATGTCGAGATCGCTGCGGTTCTTGAACGAAATCCAGGTGCCGCGGTCGGACAGCACATAGCCGTTGAGCGCGCTGGCGGTGTTGAGCGCCGCCCCCATGCCCTGCCCGATCGCACGATACCAGGGACCTCTCGTAGCCTCGATATCGATCCCGGCCTGCTTCCACAGTGCAAGCTCGGCCGTATGCGTGCCGGAGCGGTCGCCGCGCGAGATGAACGGGGCGGCCTTTTCCTTGATCGTCTTCAGTGCGGTCTCGATATTCCCACCCTTGACGCCGGCGGGGTCGGCCTTCGGCCCGATCAGCACGAAATCGTTGTACATCACGTCAAAGCGCTTCACGCCAAAACCTTCGGCCAAAAATTTCTCTTCCTGGGCCTTGGCGTGAACGAACACCACGTCGGCATCGCCGCGCCGTGCGGTGTCGAGCGCCTGACCCGTTCCCTGCGCGATCACCTTCACCGCGATGCCGGTCTTGGCTGTGAACAGCGGCAGCAGATAGCCGAACAGGCCGGAATCCTGGGTCGAGGTGGTCGATGCCACCACGATCGATCGATCCGCGGAGGCTGCTGGTGCGAGGCCAAGTGCGAGGCTGCACATCGCAGCGACCGCGGCCTGACGCAAGCGCAAGATCATGGCGTGACTCCCTTTCAGATCACCAGATCGCCGCGCAGGAAGCCGGCCGCTTCCGGCGTCGACGGATGGTCGAGAAAATCCTTGGTCCTGGCCTGCTCGCGCACGGTCCCTCGCAGCATGAAAACGACATCGCCGGCCAGGCGCCGCACCTGGCCGAGGTCGTGCGAGGCCATCACGATCTTGATGCCGCTTTGGGCCGCGCTGAGCACGATCTGCTCGACGCTGCGCGTCGCCGCCGGATCGAGATTCGCGGTGGACTCGTCGAGCAGCAGGATCTCGGGATCGCGGGCGAGCGCCCGCGCCAGCGCCAGCCGCTGCTGCTCGCCGCCCGACAGCCGTCGCGCGGGCCGTTCGCTCAAGTCCGCAAGCCCGACGCGATCGAGCAGCTCAGCGACGCGTGCCGCGCGGGCATGGCGCGGCACACCCGCCCGCGCCAAAGCATAGGCGACGTTCGCGGCCGCGCTCCGCCGCAGCATCACCGGACGCTGAAACACGATTGCGCGGCGGACCGGCGTGCGATCGATGCGCCCGCCCCAACTGATGGAGCCGGCCGACGGGCTCACCAGGCCCATGCACAGCCGCAGCAGGCTGGTCTTGCCCGAGCCGTTCGGGCCGACGATCAAGGTCGGCCCGCCCGCCCTGATCGTGAGCGTGATCTGATCGAGGATTTTGGTCGCGCCGGCCGCGAGCGAAACAGCGTCGAGAACAATCGGAAGATCGGTCAAGGGCGCGCGCACGATCAGCCCGGTCTCTGTTCGGACCACGCCCGCGTGGTCCAGACTGCGGCATTGATCGCGATCACGATGGCCACGAGGATGACGCCGAGCCCCATGGCGAGGTGCAGGTTGCCCTTGGAGGTCTCGAGCACCACCGCCGTCGTCATGGTGCGGGTAAAGCCCTCGATATTGCCGCCGACGATCATCACCGCGCCGACCTCGGCGGCCGCGCGCCCGAAACCCGCGAGCCCCGCGGTGAACAGGCTCACGCGCGCATCCCACAGCAGGGTCAACATGCGTCCGATCGGACCGACATCCATCGCGGTGAGTTCGTCGCGGTATTCGTGCCAAAGATCTTCGATGGTCTGCCGCGTCGGCGCGGCAATGATCGGGATGATGATGATGGTCTGCGCGATCACCATCGCCGTCGGCGTGAACAAGAGACCGAAGCTGCCGAGCGGGCCCGATCGCGACAACAGGAGATAGACCGCGAGGCCGACCACGACCGGGGGCAGGCCCATCAGCGCGTTGAGCAGCACCACGAGAACGTTGCGCCCGGGAAACTGTACCAGCGCCAGCATGGCCCCGAGCGGCATGCCGATCAGCGTGGCCAGCACGAGCGCGCACAGGCTGACGGCGAGCGACAGCTCCACAATCGCCAGCAACGCCGGATCACCGGTCATGATCAGCTGCAAGGCACTCAATTCATTCGACATCGGCCCACTCCCGCCAGTTCTGTTCCGCAGAGATTCCGCGTGTTGTCAATCTGTTGAAGCAACGCAGAAATATGCATAGAAATGCAGGATGGAGTTTCTGACCACCAGCGAAGCAGCGGATTACCTGCGACTTGGCGAGCGCAAGCTTTATGAGCTCGTCACCTCGGGGGCGATCCCCTGCAGCAAGGTGACCGGCAAGTGGCTGTTCCCGCGTCACGAACTGGACCTCTGGGTGCAGTCGGGGCTGGCGCGGCCGAACGGAATGATGACGGTGGAACCGCCGCTGATCGTCGGCGGTAGCCACGACGACCTGCTGGAATGGAGCCTGCGCGAGTCCGGCTCCGGTCTCGCCTCGTTGACCGAGGGCACGATGCGCGGCGTCGACCGCCTGTTGCGCGGCGAAGTGATCGCGACCGCGATCCATTTCCATGGCGAGGTGGTGTCCGCTAATGCAGGCGGCGATACCAATGTCGCCGCGGTGCGATCCATGCCGGCGCTCCATGACGCGGTGCTGGTCGGCATGACCAGGCGCGAACAGGGCCTCCTGCTCGCGCCGGGCAATCCAAAAAGCCTGCGGAGCCTTTCGGATGTGCTCGGCTCCGGCGCCAGGATGGCGGTCCGCCAGACCGGCGCCGGCGCGCAGATGTTGCTCGAGTCCCTGCTGGCGCGTGCCGGCGCGAGCCCGAAAGATCTGCGCCGGGTCGATCCGCCCTGCCTCACGGGTCCGGATCTTGCCGCTTCGGTCCGCGCCGGCCATGCCGATTGCGGGATCGCGACCCGCGCCGCGGCCAGATCGACCGGCCTCGATTTCGTGCCGCTGTTGTGGGAAAGCTTTGATCTCCTGACCCGGCAACGCAGTTTTTTCCGCCCCTCCATACAGGCCCTGGTCGCTTTCCTGCGCGACAAGCGGCTGGTGCAGCGGGCCGCCGAACTGACCGGCTACGATCCGGCCCCAGCCGGACAGATTCGCTTTGCGGCCTGAAAAATTTTTTATCTCCGCTGTCGATTTCGGGATGACAGGCGCGTCTCAGCCCCGATACGCCGCGCATGGCGCAGCGAAAGACAAGGGAAAACACGATGAAATACGCACTCCTCATCTATGAGAACGAAGCCTTCTACGGGACCGAGAAAGCCGGCCCCAAGATCGAAGAGATCGTCGGCAAGCACATGGTGTTCGCCCAGGAACTGGGGGCCAGGCGGATTGGCGGCGCCGGGCTCAAGAGCACGGCCGCCACGACCACCGTGCGAACCGCCGGCAATCGCAAGACGGTTCATGACGGGCCTTTCGCCGAGGCGAGAGAGCAACTTGGCGGCTTCTATCTGATCGACGTGGCCAATCTCGACGAGGCGATCGAACTCGCGAAGAAGGTTCCGGTCCTGCAGGACGGCGCGATCGAGATCCGGCCGCTGCTCGGCGAATGAACGGAGTAGCCCTCGACCGGGTGTTTCGGGCAGCGAGCGGACGCATCATCGCGGCGCTCGCGGCCCGCTTCCGTGATCTTGCGCGGGCCGAGGACGCCTTTTCGGAAAGCTGCCTGCGGGCGGTCCGGACCTGGCCCGCGGCCGGTGTGCCGGATGATCCGGCGGCGTGGCTCTATCGCGTCGCGGAACGGCTCATGCTCGATTCCCTGCGTCGCGACCGCAAGCAGCAGCCCGTGGCCGAGGAAACCAGTCTCGACCCGAGCCCGGAAGACCTTGTGACGGACGATGCACGCATCATTCCCGACGAGCGCTTGCGCCTCATTTTCATCTGTTGCCATCCCGCCGTCGCGGCCGAAGCGCGCGCCGCGCTCACGCTCAAGCTTGTTTGCGGCTTGTCGGTCACGGAGATCGCCCGCGCCTTTCTGCTGCAGGAGGCAACGCTGGCCCAACGGCTGGTTCGTGCCAAGCGGAAGATCGCGGACGCCGGCGTACCGTTCGAACTGCCCTCCCCTGACGCCTGGCCCGAGCGGCTGGATGCTGTGCTGTCGACGCTGGAAATCGCCTATGCAAGGGCCCACGAGGATGCGGCCGGCAGCGGCGCACATGCCGGCTTTTCCGCGGAGGTTCTGCATCTGACAAAAATCCTCACGCACCTCATTCCGGATGATGCGGCCGTCACGGCGCTGGCCGCCCAGGTTCGCTACGCCGAAGCGCGGCGCCCGGCGCGACTGGACGCTGACGGATTCATCGTTCCGCTATCTGCGCAGGACCCCGCGCTCTGGCGCCGCGACCTGATCGACGACGCCAACCGCCTGCTCGCCGACGCGATCAGGATCGCACCTTCGGAGCCGCGAACGCTGCAGGCCCAGTTGCAGCAGGTTTGGTGCGCGCGACAGTCGCTCGCGGATCCAGCTCCCTGGCCCGAGGTGCTGCGCCTCTATGACCGGCTTCTGCTGACCCGTGACGACCCGATCGTCCGCATCAACCGCGCCGTGGCGGTTGCGGAGATCGAAGGCGTGGATGCCGCCCTGATCGAGCTGTCGCGCCTTGAGAGCGCGGGGCTCGAGGAATTTTTGCCCTATCATGCCGTTCGCGCCGACCTGTTGCGGAGGACTGGGCGCCATGCCAATGCATCGCAAGCCTACGCCAGGGCTTTGCAGCTCGATCCTCCCGCGGCCGAGCGGCGATGGCTGGAGCGCAAACTGGCCGAGCTTACCAGCATCCTGAATTAGACCGCGAGCGGCACGGTCCACGCATCATAGGCATAGACCCAGTCGGTGTCGGTCCTCTGCTTCAGCCAGGTGTTGGCGCGCGAGGTCTCCTGCACGCGCGTGGTGCGCTCGCGCCGCGTCGCCTCGAAGCGGCGAAACGCGTCGGCAACGCCGTCACCATCAACGCCATCGAGGCAGCGCGACAAGACGGCCGCGTCCTCGATCGCCATCGCAGCACCCTGCGCCATGTAAGGCGTCATCGGATGGCAGGAATCGCCCAGCAGCGTCACGCAGCCCTCCGCCCAGCGGTCAAGCGGGCCGCGATCGACGATCGCCCATTTGTGCACGTCCGGACAGGCGGCCAGCACGCGCTCGACCTCACGCGAAAACCCGGCGAACGCCGTGCGCAATTCTCTGACGTCGCCCTTGGCCGACCAGGATTCGACCTGAAACTCCGGCTCGGGCTGGCTGGTGACGAGATAGACCTCGCTGCGGTCCGGCTTGACGTAATAGATGACGATATGGCGGTCCTCGCCCCACCATTTGGTGCAGTCATCGATTGTCTCGCCGCCGAGCAGCGCGGCGGGATAGGTCGTGCGGTAGGCGATCCGCCCGGTGAATTTCACGGCTGACGCGCCGAACAGGATCTCCCTGACCACCGAATGCACACCGTCCGCGCCGACCACGGCGTCAGCCAGCGCGCTCGCGCCATTGGCAAAGGTCAGGCGGATGCCGTCGCCTGACGGATCGAGCGCGACCAGTCTGTGGCCAAGCCTGACACAGTCCTCGGGAACGATGCTCGCCAGCACCGCATGCAAATCGCCGCGATGCGCGAGCAGATAGGGCGCACCGAACTTGCGCTCGGCGCTTTCGCCAAAAATCATGTCGAACTTGACTTCGCCGGTCCGCCAATCCCGGTTGTTCCAGGAGCGCGGGTAGAAGGAATGTTCGCGCAACACGGGCTCGAGCCCCAGTTCGCGCAGCACCTTCATGGCGTTGCAGCCGACCTGGATGCCGGCGCCCAATCTCGCGAATTGCCGCGCCTGCTCATAGACCGTGACCTCGATCCCGACCCGCCGGAGAGCGGCCGCGGTCGCCAGCCCGCCCATGCCGGCGCCGACGATCGCAACCTTGAGCGGCTTCTTCATAAGGTCACCTGTCATCGCGGGACGCTGAGCACTTTACCTATGTACCGGATCGCCCACGAGCCGGACAACCGCGCCCCGCGCGAGTCCTTCCATGCAGCGATGCGTTGACGGGAGAGCGAAAATAGTTGCAAAAGAAACCAATCAAGCCGGTTCCCTTCAGTGGAACCGGCGAACAAAAACAACGGCCGACAAGCCTGACCCGACACGGAGGAGACCTGATGTTCGCCAGATCACTGCCTTTGCTGGGCACACTCGCGGCCGCGATGCTGGCCTCGACTGCGGCGCTTGCGCAAATCTCCGACGATTTGGTCAAGATCGGCGTGCTCACCGACATGAACGGCCCGGCGTCGACGCCGACCGGCCAGGGCTCGGTGACGGCGGCGCAGATGGCGGTGGACGATTTCGGCGGCACGGTCGCCGGAAAGCCGATCAGCGTGATCGTCGGCGACCATCAGCTCAAGCCCGATGTCGGAAGCGGCATCGCGCGGCGCTGGTATGACGTCGAGCAGGTCGACCTGATCGTCGACGTGCCGGTCTCCGCGGTCGGCCTTGCGGTGCAGAACGTCGCCAACGAAAAGAAGAAGTTGTTCATCGCCCATTCGACCGGCACCGCGGACTTCCACGGCAAGTTCTGCTCGCCCTATGCAATCCAGTGGGTGTTCGATACCCATGCGCTGGCGGTCGGCACCGCGCAGGCGGTGGTCAAGCGCGGCGGCGACAGCTGGTTCTTCATCACCGACGACTATGCCTTCGGCCATTCGCTGGAGCGCGATGCCTCCGCCGTCATCACCGCCAATGGCGGCAAGGTGCTCGGCTCGGTGCGGCCGCCGCTCGCGACCCCGGACCTTTCCTCCTTCGTGCTGCAGGCCCAGGCCTCCAAGGCCAAGATCATCGGCATTGCAGCAGGCCCCCCGAACAACATGAACGAGATCAAGACCGGTGCCGAGTTCGGCGTCTTCAAGGGCGGCCAGCAGATGGCGGCGCTGCTCGCGCTGATCACCGACATCCATTCGCTGGGACTGCCGGCGGCGCAGGGCCTGTTGCTGACGACGTCGTTCTACTGGGACATGGACGACAAGACCCGGGAATGGTCGAAGCGCTATTTCGCCAAGATGAACCGCATGCCGACGATGTGGCAGGCCGGCGTCTATTCGTCGGTCATGCATTATCTCCAGGCGGTCAAGGACACCGGCACCGACGATCCGTTGAAGGTGGCGGCCAAGATGCGCGAAAAGCCGATCGAGGATTTCTTTGCCCGCAACGGCCGGCTGCGCGAGGACAATTTGATGGTGCACGATCTGATGCTGGTGCAGGTCAAGTCGCCGGACGAGAGCAAATATCCGTGGGACTATTACAAGATCCTCGCGACCATTCCGGGCGACCAGGCATTCGGCCCGCCGGATCCGGCCTGTCCATTGGTGAAGAAATGAAGAGAGCGAGTAGCGAATAGGGAGTAACGAGTAGGTACTTCTTCTATTCGCTATTGGCTTCACTTCACCAGGCCGATCTCGCGGAAATATTTCAGCACGCCGGGATGGATCAGTTCCGTGCGCGGTGCGGCGGCAACCGTATTGACAGCGGTGGTTTCGCAGGCCTGCGCCAGCTGCTTGCACAACGCAGCCTCGGCGCCATGCAGCGTGCGCGCCAGCCGATAGGCGACATCCTCCGGCAGCGTGTCGCGCGCCAGGATGAAGCTCCAGGAGCCCACCGAATTGATCTGACTGTTCTGGCCGGGATAGCTGCCAGCCGGCACCGTGAGCGGCTTCAGAAAGCTGTGCCTTTCGCGGATGCGCGCGATCTCGCCCGCGTCCGGCGCGATGAAGCGTGCCCCTGTCGGACTTGACGCGACCGCAGCGAAACCCGGCCAGCCGATGCCGGCGCCCCACAGCGCCGCGGCGCGTCCATCCAGCACCATGGCCGGGCCGTCGCCGGCGCGATCGAGATAGATCGACTTGAAGTCCCCGTCCTGCTTCAGGCCGAGGCCATCGAGCATGTAGCGCGACAGGATCGGCAGACCCGAACCCTTGGCGCCGAACGCCACCGGCTGGCCAACGAGATCGCGGATGGTCTTGTAGGGGCTGTCGGCCCGCACCACGAACATGCCGGGGCTCGAATACATCGCGGTGAGGATCTTGAGCTGTGTTGCAGGACGCCCGACGCCCAAGAACGCCTCATAGGCGGGCTCGCCGGCAACCAACGCGATGTCGAGCTGACCGGCTTCCAACAGCGGAATGTTCTCATTGCTGCCCTTGGTGTTGCGCGGCGCGATCGGAAGCTGCGGATCGGCTGCATTCATCACTTGCGCGAAGGCGTTGCCATAGAGCGGGAAGCCGCCGCCCGGCGTCGCCGTGCCCAGACTGATCGTGGTCATTGGAATGATCTTTTCCTTTTCTTGCGCCGCGGCGTCACCCGTCGCGAGCGCGACGCTGGCGATCAGGGCGAGCAAATGATTCATGGCCGACATCGAATGGCTCCGCGTCGTGGCGTCACATCATGACGCATCCGAATTTCTAGGCAAGCCGCGGGATTTGTGAAACCATGCGCCTTGCAACACGTCAACCGAGTGACGGGAGGAACAATGATCGCGCAACTGCGCATGGCCCTGTTCGCCTTGGCCTGCCTCGCCGGCATTGTGGCCGGCGTTGTGCCCTGTTCTGCCGCCGGCTATCCCGACCGTCCGGTGCACTGGCTGATCGGCTTTGCGGCGGGTGGCCCGGTCGATATCGTCGCGCGCATCATGAGCCAATGGCTGTCGGAGCGCCTCGGCCAGCAATTCGTCGTGGAAAATCGCGCGGGCGCCGGCGGCAACGTGGCGGCGGCCGCGGCGATCAATTCGGCGCCGGATGGTTATACGCTGCTGTTCGTCGCGCCGAACAACGCGATCAGCACCTCGCTCTACAGGAAGCTGTCCTTCGACTTCATCCGCGACACCGTTCCAGTCGCGAGCATCATGCAGCTCACCAACATGCTCGTCGTCGCCAACGCGATGCCGGTCAAATCCGTCCAGGAGCTCATCGACTATTGCAAGGCCAATCCGGGAAAGATTTCCTATGCCTCCTCCGGCAACGGCACCTCGGTGCATCTGTCGGCCGAACTGTTCAAGGCGATGACCAAATGCGACATGGTGCACGTGCCCTATCGCGGTTCGGCGATCGCCTATCCCGACATCATCTCCAACAAGGTGCAGCTGATCTTCGACAATCTGCCGGGCGCGCTGGAACAGGCGCGCGGCGGCAGCGTGCGCGCGCTCGGCGTGACCTCGCCAAAACGCTGGCCGGGGTTGTCAGACGTTCCCGCCATCGCCGAGACCGTGCCGGGATTTGAAGCGGTCGGCTTCTACGGCATCTCCGCCCCGAAGGACACCCCGCCTGAGATCATCGAGGCCTTGAACAAGGCGGTCAATGAGGCGCTGCAGGACCCGAAGCTCGCGGCGCGGCTTGCCGAGCTCGGCGGGATACCGAAACCGATGACGTCGGCCGAGTTCGGCAAGCTCGTCGCGGACGAGACCGAAAAGTGGCGCAAGGTGGTCGAATTTGCCGGCGTCTCGGTGGAATGACGGCGCCACCGCGGGATCGCCGGGCGTATCGTTTGCAGCTTTCGCGAACGTCGGACGGCCAAGGGCACCGCCAGACTGAAATTTTCGTGCCGCCTTCGATTTGAAGTCCCCCGAAATGAATCCCGCCGGCGGCATTGCAGGGACTTCAAATCGGCC
>Ga0210401_10002598_pt1 | contig 19913 bp, 16 predicted proteins | sample IncBWH32MmetaG_FD_150866 | JGI IMG/M metagenome (GOLD analysis project Ga0210401, IMG submission 150866) | Forest soil microbial communities from Barre Woods Harvard Forest LTER site, Petersham, Massachusetts, United States - Inc-BW-H-32-M | ecosystem: Environmental > Terrestrial > Soil >... | reverse complement strand
GAAAACCTCCAAAGATAAAGCGGTTTAGCGAGGGCGCTATAATGGCGGCATTATCTGCCGTCTGGAACGGAGGAAATTTGCGACTGATCTTTCTAATCACTGTGACGGGCATCGCCGCCGCCCTCGTCGCTGTCGCCACGACGCCGGAGGAAGAGGCAGTCTTTGCGAGTTTCGGAACGGAACAAGAGTTCGAAGAGAAGACGTCGTACCCGGAACCTAGGCGGCGACTTCGAAGAGTTCGTTGACGAACCGATTCTGACGCTGGACGTCATGCCCGCTCAGCCACCGTACTTGACCCTTCCGAATTATGTTCATTGCCTTATAGCCCTGGATCGTTCGTCGCGCAGCCTGGAATTCACGAACCCTTGCTTGGCGTTCACGCGCCGCTTGATCGCGCGATGGTCCTGCTCGATGATGTCGTTCAGATACTGGACGGGTCGGTGGCGGCACCGGCTGCGCAGCCTCTCTTCCTTCTTCATGTCTGCGATGGCCGCGCCGTAGATCGGCGTCAGATCCGTGTTGATGACGCGGGGTTGAGGACGAGATAGATCGCTCAACGCGCTGCGAAACAGCCGTTTAGCGGCAGCGGCATCGCGCAGTGCCGACAAAAAGAAATCGATGGTGGCACCTGCGGAATCGATTGTCGAGGTATAGGTAGCACCAGTGGCCTTTTACCCGAAGGTCGGTTTCATTTACTCGCCACGACTTGTTGGTCGGCTTCAGGTGCCGGTGCAGTCGTTGCTCTAACTCGGGGCCGTAACGCTGCACCCATCGCCACACAATCGTATGATCGGCTTGACCGCGTTCCTCCAGCAGCTCCTCAACATCCCGCAGCAGAGAATATCGAAGATACCAGCGGACCGCACAAAGAAAGAACTCCGGTTCTGTTTGCCGCCACTCCGGCACTTGAAGATCGTAGGTCGCGTAACCATTTTCACGATTCTTTCACGTTTTGTCAGCCGGGGCCTACGGAAGTTGCAACACAACCTCACTTGTGGCTTTCAGCCGTTCAAATCAGTAATCTCTTGCACGTACACACCAGGTGGACGCTCCAGCCCGGCGGAGGAGACGGAGGTGCGGAACATGGGACTTCGTTTGTATCGCGCCAAGCCGACTGAATTGGACGGATGGATCCAGCTCGCCGGTGAAATCCTGGAGATTTGCCAGGATGGGGCGGAAGTGCCGGTTTAGCGGTGGCCGGCGGACAGGTATTCGTACTGCCCGCTCTGAAAAGCCGTACCGCTCGTCAATCCACCGATCAGCTCCGTGAAGGCAATCCGCAAGGCGTAGTCTACGAGCCGGTAGATCCCTGCCGCTAGGCGGCCAGCCGATCTTGTACCTGAAAGCGCACCAACATCGATACCTCGATCGCGGTTCCATCCACGTTGCCACCCATCGCGCCGTGGCCGTCGCCCTGGAACAACAGCGCGCGCGAGACATTCATCGGAAGATACAAATTGGTCCAGAATCAATAAGAAAAATGGATTTGGGACGGGCATGTTTAGAGGCGTTCGGGCCGGGAGAGGGCTGGTGGTGGGCCAATTCGAGATTGACCCACCTGTCACTGCGCGGGGTTGTGAGCTTGCTTCTAATGAGTAGCCGGCACCAATCGTGACCGGTTCGACAGACAAATCTGGTAATACCGATAGACCAGGTACATGAGCGGCAGTATGAACAGGGACAGCTTCCATCCCACTTGATGTGTGGATGAACTAACTGCGCCCGCGATCCCAGCACCGATCAAGTAATACGGGAAGGACCACAGATACGCCTGCCGCAGGATCCGTTCCAGGCTTTCTTTTTCGGCCAGTGAGATCACCAATGAAACCAGTCCGGCGTTGAGCGCGAAGAAAGTGCAAGCGCTCAGGACGAGGCTGACCGGGTTATCCATTCCCTGCGCCAGCAAATTGGGTACATAGAAAGCCGCGATGGTGCTGAGGTTGATGGCGGCTATATTGAACAGCACCTGCAACGGTTGGAGGCGGCGCTTTGGTTTCCAGGTGCACTGCAGCAAGGTCGCGATAGAGCCCAGAACCAGGGTCTGGGCCAGGCTCATGGTGGCGACACCGATGAGCAAGAAGACAAAGAGCACCGACATGGAGCCTTCGATCGTGGGCAGCTTCACTTTCAAGATGGCGGCGATCGAGGTCAGCGCCAACAGGATCAGGAAGCGGGGAGTCTCTGGGAAGGCCCAGCCCGCGGCGATAAACGTCGTGGTCAGTGCAAGGCCGGCCACTGCGACGGTGATGGCGTAGAGTTTCGCTGTTTTAGTCATTAGCGTTCTCCTTATATTGATTAATCAGTGTTCCCGAGTTATGAGCTCGGAGGACTATCCTGATCGCCATCATCGGCGGACATAGCCTGTATGCCCGCAGAGGTAGTGACACTTTCGCCCCAAATCAGAGCGAAGCCGCTAGTGGTGATGTCACCCCAAGTCATCGCTTCACCCCAAATAAGAGCAGTTCCGTTGATGAACACGCTATTGCCCCAGGTTATCGCTTCACCCCAGGTCATGGCATCTCCCCATGTCAGAGCGTAATTGAGGACGACCGAGACATGCTTGCCGACCGCATCATAAACCGCGTTTGGCGACAATGCCGGCCGGGGTGCCAGGTCATTGCTATTGAGGGCAGCGTTGATGTCGAGATAACCGGCGCCCACCGTGAAGATATCGGATTGCATGTTAAAGGCATTCAGCTTGATCTTGTCGAAGGACGTGGTATAGGGCGGGAGGACCTTGGTGGCGGTTTTCATGAGCCGAGCTTTGACCTGATCGGGGGTAAGGCCAGGCTGTTTCTGCAGCATCAGAGCCGCCGCCCCGCTCACGACTGGAGTAGCCATGCTGGTGCCGCTTAGCTGAATGTAGTCGGTCGAATTACCGGGCGCTGGATTGACTTCGTAATAGGAATTTGGCACCAAGGCTCCGGGGAACTCGGCGGCGATAGTGCTGTTAGGCGCCATCAGGGAAACAACATTGTTTCCCGGCGCCACCAGGTCGGGCTTTACAATAAAATCATACGCGGTGGGCCCTTTGGAACTATAGCTGGCGATCGAGTCGTCCGAGCGCCAGGGCGTGCCATTTGTTTTCATCGACCCCACCGTAATCACATAGGGATCGTTTCCGGGAGAAGCAATCGTTCCATATCCGTTCACGCCCATTGTGTTGCTGCGGCCATAATTGCCGGCTGCCACTACCACAACGATCCCAGCTTTCCATGCCCCTTCCACGGCCTGACACAACGGATCGAGCGTGTAGCTCTCGTAAACCGGCGTTCCTATAGAAAGGTTGATGACGCGAACGTTGTAAGTGCTCTGCAGCTGAATAGCCTGATCGATGGCCGAGATGACGTCGCTGACATAACCGGAGCCATTGGCGTCGAGCACTCTGAGATTGAGGATGTTTACATTGGGAGCGACGCCCTTGAAATCGCGCTTAAAATTAGGGCCGGAAGAGCTGACGCCGTTCGATCCCACGATACCCGCCACGTGTGTTCCGTGTCCGTATTGATCGGAGGCGTCCGAACCCGCGACGAAGCTTTGGCTGTACACGATACGGGATGCCGTGCCGTTACTCGTCATCAGGTCGAGTTTCGATGCAACGCCACTATCGATGATGGCAACACCGATTCCGCTGCCATCCAGGCCGGTTGACCAGGCCATCGGCGCATTCACCGTTTTGGTGACGATGTCCAAAGAGCTCCCGGTCGGCCGATTGGGAGTAACGTAAGAAACCCATGGATAACTCGCGATGGTACTGATTGCTGATACCGGAATCGCCATGTGAATTGCGTTGACCGAGGTGAACTGTTTCTTCACTTGGCCGTACGGCCCCAGTAGCTTGAGTTCTTGCTTGGTCGGAATCTGGTTGAACTGAATGATCGCGTCCACCATGCCGTTCGACGTTGAGGTGGGCATGTCCCTAGAGACCTTGGGAGCAGCAAACGCAAGCATCGCGGTAGCGGCGAGGAGAATTGATCTAAAGATAGGTTTCATGTGTTTGTTCCGGTTCCCGGAAACCGCTAATATGCATCCGAAAAGCCAAATGAGAAACATAACCAATTCAAAACGTTACGAGATTTATGCGGCAAATCAGCCAGCCACGTTGTCGCCAATGAGCCAGTTTGTCGCGTCTCAAGTGGCGCGTCCATTGAGCGGAACACTAGTACACTGCAATGATTCGTCCTGGACGATGGGAGTAGAAAGTCCCTAGTTGGCGGTACTCAGACGCTACGTGGTTCTAAGGTAGCCACCACTTCAACGAGTCTGAAGCAGCGGCGAAAAACTCGTCTCGCTGAGTGCCGGGATTGCTGCTGGTCCAGTTGCCGGAGGGTTTGTAGTCAGGATCGTTAAAAACCCAGATCTCGCCGCGGTCCGAGTTCCGGAGGATGGGCGCATCGGAATCGGAATCGTAGGTCTCATTATCGAGCGTGAAGCGAAGGTGCGTGTGATCGACCACGCCGATCTTTACAAAAGCCGGGGACTCGACCTGCTCGCTGGATAGGAAATACGCGCCGTGCCCGGGGACGTAAAACATAACATAGCGGCCCGCGACCGTCGCACCGGGGCCGCTCGCAGATACGAGTTGGCCGTTGATCTGAACCTTCAGGCCGACAAAGCGGAGCGGCGCCGCTGCCTGAGAAGCTGGTTCTGAAGAAGCTCCGCGTGCATTCAGCCGGATTTGGACTGTGTCGCTGAGGTTATCGGCAACGCCGGGGATAACAGCGATATCAATGGTGAACTTGTCGCCGGAAGCAAGCAGCGGCGATACGCGAGGTTCTGGCAAAGTAGGGGTCGGCTTTCCTCCATCCGCATTTGGAAACTTGGCGGCGAAATCGTCCCCGGCGGGCTTGGCGGTTAGGCGGAAATGATCGCCGTCGGAAGTACGTTCCACCTGCAACTGGTACGCGAAGATGGCCAAGTTGTTTTCGTCGCGGAAGACGCGGTAGAAGCTGTTACCGGAGGCGGGCTCGAGGTCGATCTTCAACGCGCTTGGATTGGAATTGCAAGTGATGGTGAGCTGAACGCCATTGCTCAATGAGACGTTGGAAGACACCTGCGCAAAGCCTTTAGTCGCCGCCAGCAACATCGTCAATGCAATAGCGGTACGCATCTATATATAGTCTAGACGCCGGCCGGGACTGGACGATGTTAATCGCGACGGCAAAGCTCCCGGGCGAGCAGCCCTGTCACGTTCGCTACCGCGAAGCTGACGCCCTTGAGGTTGCGCTCCGGGGGCACGTTGGGGATGGGGCGCGGATAGCCGGATGCATGGTACAAAGTGCGGCCGTCGGGAAGGGTCGAGGTTCGATATTCGTCGCGGGGGCAGTCCCAATCGAGCGCGACGGGCGACGCGCCGGGAAGCGCGCCCGGCATCCAACGGACTCCGGAATCTTCGAAGGCCGCCACCAGCAGAATCCCTTTTGCTCGCACGCGCTCCACCGCGGATAGCAGCAGGCGCTCGTGCTCCTTGTTGCTGGTGCCGAGGCTCAAGTTAATCAGGTGCATGCCATTCTCCACCGACCAATCGAGGGCACGGATCAGAGGCTGAATTCGCGTGGCCAGCGAATCGTGAAAAATCTTGACCGCGAAGATGGCCGCATTGGGCGCCTTTTCTCGTATGACAGATGTCACCGCCGTGCCATGGCCGAGCCGGTCTGAAAACTCGCTGTCCTCCCGGCCATCGGCCGTAATCGCAATGCCGCCTGCGACGCCATTTACATGCGGATGGCCGGCGTGGACTCCGCTGTCGATGACGGCGATCCGGACCGGGCCGTTCACGGGGCGACGGCTGCCGTGTTGAAAAGCTTCGCGAAACTACCTTGCTTTATGCGCAGTTCACTGGGTGTGCCGCTTTCCACGATCTTTGCGCCATCGAGGACAATTACCCGGTCCGCCTGGCTGGCCAATTCCAACCTGTGCGAGATCAGGATGGTGGTGCGTCCCTGCATGATTGCTTCGTAACCGGCGATAACTTGCCGTTCGGAGACCGGATCGAGCGACGCAGTAGGTTCGTCGAGCACCAGCACCGCCGGATCCGCCAGGAACGCGCGAGCCAGTGCGATTCGCTGCCGCTCACCGGCCGAGAGGGCCATGCCGCGCTCTCCCACCGTCGTCTCGTATTGCTGCGGCAGATTGCGAATGAAGCTGTCGATGCCGGCGGCGCGGGCGGCCTCTTCCAGATCGCGCTGCGAAGCATTTGGAAACGCATAGCGAAGATTCTCGGCAATGCTGGTGTGAAAAACGAACGGCTCCTGTTCGACGAGTACGACTTGGCGGCGTAGATCGGCCAGCCGAACTCCGCGGAGATCATTCCCGTCCAGACGCACCACGCCGCCATCGGGCTCGAGCATTCGCAGCAGCAGATCGGCGATGGTAGATTTGCCGCTGCCACTCGATCCGACAATGGCCAGCGTTTCGCCTGCGCGCACCGAAAACGAAACGCGATCTAGAACCGGATTGCGGTCAAACGATAAGCTCACTCCTTCGAAATCCACATCGCCGCGAACCCGGGGCAGGGAAATGGCATTGGGCGCTTCCACTACTTCAGGCGCTGTGTCGAAGATCTGACCTACGCGGCCCAACGAAACGCGGGCGGTCGCAAGATTCGTATAGAGTCCCATCAAGGCCTGAATGGGAGGAAACAGTCGCATGGCGTAGCTGAGGAATGCGATGAAAGTTCCTGGTGTGATGGCACCTAAAATCACCTGTCGGCCGCCGTAAAGGAAGACCAGCGCGGTGCTTACCGACAGGATGAGGCCCGGCAGTCCGCCCGAGAAATAGCTCAAAACCTGCATCGACATCAGCGCGCGGATAAACTTGTCATTCTTCTGGCGGAAGCGCGCCTCCTCGCGCTGCTGCGCATTGGAAGTCACCACCAGCTTGACTCCCTGCAGCGTTTCGATCAGGAAACTGCCGATATCGGCGCTGGACTGGCGCACGTCGGCGACCTTGCCCTCCAACCTCTTTCGATAATGCACCAGCGTCCAGATACTGACTGGCAGCAGAACGATCGTCAGCAGAAACAGACGCGCATCGAGCAACAGCATGGCCACCACGGTGCCAATCAGGAACAGCACATTGCCGATCCACGCTAGCGCTGTTTCCGCCGCTACGCGTTGGATCTCCGCGATGTCGTTATTTATGCGGCTGACGATTTCGCCCAGGCGCGTGCGGGCGTAGAATCGCGGTGATAGCCGCTGGAGATGCTGATACAGCGAAAGACGCATGTCGAACAGGATCTCGGCCGACGTGCGGGTGTAGCGAAGGCCGGTCACTACGTTCAGCAGGAAACTCACCAGCGTGATGCCGGTGAAAAGCGCGACGATGATCAGCAGGCGGTGAAAATCGCGCCCCAGCAGAGCGCGGTCGAAGAGGTCTTTCGACAAATAGGGGATCACCAGCGAGAGACCGGTGCTGACCAGACTGAGTATCAGCACCAGGACCAACCGCCGCCAGTAGGGGATCGCGTACTCGATTAACGTCTTCTTGCGCAGAAGTCCATTTTGACACAGAGGGATATAAGACCTAGGCCCACGGCCATCATCAGGAGCGTGGAACACTCGGGCACGGGAGCTTCGACGTACACCGCCCGGATCGACGCTCCTCCGCTGTAGTTTGTGTTCAGATTGCCCGCCAAGAGTCCGGTGATATTCACCGGAACGGCTTTCCCGCCCAAGGGATCGATAAACGTGGCGGTTCCCATATTGGTGGCGGTATTGAAACTAATGCCGCTGATGGTTACGTAATGCGCAGCCTTGCCATTGGCGTAGAGCAGATATGCCTCCACCGCGTCGTTGGCATTCAACGCATTCGCTATGAATTGAGCGGTGGGCGCCGTGCTGGCCGCGACGTAGTTCGGTTGTGCGACTTTATTCTGGATATTCGCGCTGACGTTCCAGGCATAGAAATCTTGCATCGATAGAATCGTGGTTCCGGGGCTGAAGTCTTGAAGATAATTCTGTATTCCAATCATAGTGTCTTCGATAGGAGTACCGGCCGCTCCGTTCGGGTTGCAGGCATCGCAGGACTTCATATAGTTGTCGCCCAGGATATTGGCGGTGTTCACCAGGTCGGACGTTTGAATCTGATTTGTGGCCGTGCCGATCAGCGTCTTATTGCCAGTGTAGATATTCGGGAAGGCCCCCTGCATATAGGCCCAGGCATTCACGACGGAAACCGGAGAGCAAGCGCCGCTATGGCAGTCCACCAGAAAATTGCTTTGCGCATCGGTTGCGTTCTGACTGAGGTTGCCGAACGGAGCGGCTGTTTCATTTCCTACCAGCATCGCCGCGTTGAGGGTTGATGAGAGACCCACCGCCAGCATCGAGGATGTCATCCACAGGCAAGCTGTATTCCGCATAATTCCTTCTTTCTGACCAGCTTTCGAACATCTGAAGCTGGTATGTGGGCGGAAGATGCAGTTGGGGAACCAGTGCGTAAGTACCTGTTAATGCTAGTGCGAGGTGGTCGATGTCAACCGCGATTGATAGGAACGAGAATCAAAGTTGATAGTTCGCGAGGGAGTGAAAAAGCAAGCGGCGCGATCTGTTGGACAGTCGCGCCGTCGGATGAGGTTTGTGGAAAGCCGCTGGAAATTACCAGCGCCGTCCACGACCGTAATAGAAGTTGAAGCCGGGGCTCCAAAAGTAGCCGGAGTAAGGACCAAAGCCGCCATAAAAGGGGTAGTACGGATAGGGCGCCGCATAGCCACCGTAAACGGGCGGCCCATATCCCGGCCGCGGAGCCCCATACCCTTGGCCATTGCCCGGCCGTTGAGAGTTCATCCCGTAGTCCTGCTGCGATACAGGGCGGAAAGCCTGCGTTCCATCCACTGTAATTGAATTGGCCAGCCGGAACGAGAGGACCGATTCCGGATAGACGACGGTTGGGCGTCCGCGGGTGAGCATAACGCCGATGCTGGAGACAACCAAGCCTGCCGCCGCTCCGACACCCGCGCCAACTCCACCATTCACGGCTGCTCCAATGGCAGCGCCGGTACCAGTGGTAACCCCAATGGCCGCAGCATCCCGGCCATAGGATGTGTTACCGCGGCGCTCGGTCAGGGTGGTCTTTACCGGAAGCTGGCGGCCGTCGGTCAAGCCGAGTTCAGTCAGCTCCAAGCCCAGCCGCGAGGTGCCTTCGACGCGACCCGCCTTTTTTGCTTCCGTCACTACACCAGTGACGGATTGGCCACGAGGAGCCACGACGAGTCCACTGATGACCACTGGTTGAACCAGAGTGCCCCTGAAATAGTCTCCTTCGTGATTCTTATCACTCGATAGCGCTTGATCCACCCGCACGGTGAGCCAGGTGCCGGCCGGAATCGTCACGCTAGAGGGATAAACCGGTGGCGCGGGATATGACGCCGCGGGCGGCGGCGTCTGATATCGGCCGGGAGGTGGAGGAGTCTGCGTTTGCGCTTGCGGCTCCTGATAATCAGGTGGCGGAGGTGCGACGTCCGCTGGATTCGATTGATCAAACCTGCGCCATCCGCCCGACGGCGCGGGACTGGGTGCTGGATCCTGCGCGAGCAGCAATCCGCCCGACACGGTCAACATTGAAGCAAAAATCAGTTTCTTGGAAAATTTCATAGTTAGCGGCCCCTCAAGCTGACGTAGGTTGCACGCCTGATTCCATTCCTAACTCTCCTATTTTACAATAGTTAGGGGAGTTCGCCTTGGCCGAGGAAAACCAGCCTGGTGCATTTCGGCCAGCGAGCGAGCAGGTATTGGCGCCGGTTAGATGTGGGCGCTGAGCACGCTTTGGACAACCTTACCGATACACATGAACTCTTCCAGGTCAGCCGGCTTGCGGAAATAGGCCGTGGCACCGAGTCTAGTGGTCTCGGCGCGGTCCGACGGTGAGTCGGATGAGGTAAAGATCACCACCGGAATGCGGCCAAATTTGGAGCTCTGCCGGACGCGCTGCAGGATCTCCTGGCCGGACCTCTTGGGGAGATTGAGATCGAGAATCAAGAGCGCGGGAGAAGGCATGGAGTCGTCGGCCTCGGACGCCTCGATGAGAGCGAAGGCTTTCTCGCCGTCGTTGAGGACCTGCAAGTTAATCTCTTTCATGTGCTTCTTGAGCGATTCGCGGACGATGTATATATCGGCCGGGCTGTCCTCGACGAGAAGGACAAAAGGCGTACGAAGGTGCGTGGACGTGCTGCTCATTATTGCGCGACCGGAAGCGTGAAGCAAAAGGTCGCGCCCTTTCCCAGTTCTGATTCAACCCAAATGCGCCCGCCGTATCGCTCGACGATCTTCTGGCAAATTGCCAATCCGATGCCGGTGCCGGAATACGACTCAGAACTGTGGAGCCGCTTGAATATGCCGAACACCTGCTTGACGTATTGAGGATCTATGCCGATTCCATTGTCTTTTACATGGAAAGTCCACTCCTGGGGAGAACGCCGCGCGCTGATTTCGATTTGCGGGGGAGCCTCGCTTCGGTATTTGATCGCGTTGCCGATAAGGTTTTGAAAGAGTTGTTCCAGATGCACGGAATGGACCGGGACGCGAGGCAAATCATCGGAGATGATGGAGGCGCCGCTTTCCTGAATGGCCGTGTGGAGATTGGAGAGAGTTATTCGGAGCACCTGGTTGGAGTCTATTGGCACTGGTTCTTCGTCGACGCCGCGGGCGGCCTGAACATAAGACAAAAGGTCTTTCATCAGGGCCTCCATGCGTCTAGCGCCGGAGATGGTGTAACCCATGAAAGCCTCAGCTTTGGAATCGATTTTATCTCCGAAGTGCCGTTTCAACAGCTCCGTATAGACGGCCACGGTGCGGAGCGGCTCGCGCAGATCGTGGCTGGCGGAATAGGCGAACTGCTCCAGATCATCGTTGGCCCGGCGAAGAGCTTGGTTGGCGCTGCGCAGGGTTTGGTTGGCCTTCTGAACACGTTCGCGTTCGCGGGCGACGTCGGCGAATAGGCGCGCATTGTCGACTGCCAAGGCGACGCGGTGCGCCAGTTCTTCGGCCAAGGCGACATCTTCAGAAGTGTAGCGGCGCGCGGACTCGGCGGTTGCAAAGGTGAGAACGCCAAGTGTACGGCCGCGAGCGACCAGAGGCGCGCAGATGATGGACCGGAGACCAAGGGATTGAATCAGCGCAACCTGCTGCGGTTGGCGGAGATGTTCGGTCAGCAAGGAATCGGAAATCTGGTCGATGAGTTGCGGCTTGCGTGTACGTACGGCCAGGCGGACCGCGGGATTGCGGGCAGCGGGAAAGCGCTTCTGCACGTCCCGTGCGACTTCCATTTTGACGCCCGCGTGGCGGAGCACCAGGTGGCGCATGACTCCCTTATCGTCCACGATATTGACACCGCACCAGTCGGCGAAGAAAGGCACGGCCAACTCAGCGACCTTGGTAAGCGTTAAGGGATAATTCAACGAGGAGGCTAAGGCGCTGCCAGCTTCGGCCAGAAACTCAGTACGCTGGGCGATCTCCTCGGCTACGCCGCGTAAGGCTCGCTGGCGTTCGTAAAGATCGGATGTTCCGAGCGCGGCCGCTGTTAGATTAGCAAGGGTCGTAGCGAGGCGTGTTTCCCGGTCGGTGAACTGGTGCGTCTGGCGATAATAAAACACCAGCGTTCCCGACAGCGTGCCATGGAGTGTCATGGGTATGGAGAGCAGAGAGCGAATGCCTTCGGCCCGATACATCTCCAGCCGGTCAGCCAGCAGCGGGAATTGCTCGACATCGGGGCAGGCGACAGGTTCGGGCAGTAAAGGAGGTTGAGCGGGGGACTGCACAGCAGTCCGGCTATAGTCGTCTGAGAGGCCGACCGTGGCTATCGCAATCCATTCGCCGGACGCGGTTTGACGCCAGATGGCATAAGCGTCGGCGGCGACAAAACGTTGCGCCACCGACAGAATGGTCTGCATGACGTTGGCCTCATGCGGCGATGCCAGCAGGGTGCCGGAGGCATCCAGAAGAAGCTGAAGCTCCCGCTCCATTTCCTTGCGGTCGGTAATGTCAATGCACGAACCGATAAAGCCGGCGAATTCACCGGGCTGAGAATAAAGCGGAATGCCGTGCGTGAGTATCCAGCGCCATTCTCCGTCGTGACGACGGAGGCGAAGCTCCAAAGAGAAGTGTTTCCGTTCATCGAAGTTTTGACGATAAGTGGCCAAGCAGCCTCGCAGGTCTTCCGGGTGCACCAATTCGGTCCAACCGTCGCCCAGATCCTGATCCATGCTCCGTCCGGTGAAATTGAACCAAGGCTCGTTTAACCAGATAAACCGCTTGTCGGGTCCAGCCATCCAGATTAGAACGGGAGCGCTGTTTGCCATGGTGCGGAAGCGCCCTTCGCTGGTGGCCAGGGACTGAGTGGCCTCCCTGCGGACGCGCGCCATCGCTACGTGCATACTTACGCGCGCTAGGAGTTCTCGAGCGGAAAACGGTTTCACCAAGTAATCGTCCGCGCCGGCTTCAAGCCCTCCCACGCGCGATTCTTCCCCGGCCCGAGCGGAAAGTAGAACCACCGGAATAGTTTTGGTCTCCGGACGCGCTCTGAGCTGATTCAACAGACCGAAACCGTCCAGACGAGGCATCATGACGTCGCTCAGGATCAGGTCGGGCGGGGATTTAATTGCTTGCTCCAGCGCTTCTTCCCCATTGGCGGCCGTTTGGACATCATAGTGCTTTCCCAGGATTCGCTTCAAATAGCTGCGCATATCGGCGTTGTCGTCGGCCAGCAGGATTCGTTCGCGCGGGACTGGCTGGTGGGCGGCTTGAATCCGGCCGGCCGGCTCGCCGACTGTTTCCGGCAGCCAGCGGAGGGCCTCCTCCATGAAAGACTCTGCGGCGCGCGCAGTGGGCTGAGCCGGGCGCGCAGGCTCGATTTTGTCCTTTGGCAAATGAGCTGTTCCATACGGAATGGAAACGGTGAAGGTAGTTCCCTGATCCACTTGGCTTTCAACGGTCACTGAGCCGCGGTGGAGTTTCACCAGTTCGCTCACTAGCGCGAGACCGATCCCGGTGCCTTCGAAGGTCCGGCCGCGAGAGCCTTCCACGCGATGGAACCGCTCAAAGATGTGAGGAAGCTCTTTGGCTGGAATTCCGATGCCGGTATCAGCGACGGAAAATTCCACATGTTCGCCTTCGTCTTTCACAGCCACGGTGATTGTTCCGGTGAAGGTGAACTTGAAGGCATTAGAGAGAAGGTTGAGGACGATTTTCTCCCACATGTCGCGGTCGAGATACACGGGTTTGGCGAGCGGCGGGCAATCGATGACGAATTGGATGCCGGCCTTCTCGATCGCCGAGCGGAAGCTGCTCGACAGGTCGGCTGTCAAGGAGCACACATCGGTGCGTTCGTAAGCGGCCTGTACGCGGCCGGCTTCGATGCGCGAAAAATCGAGCAGAGTATTAACCAGCTTTTGCAAGCGAAGACCGTTGCGATGAGCCACTTCGATGAGTTCATGCGTACGAGCGGGACTGGTGCCGGGCTGGTTGAGGAGGTCCTCCAAAGGACCGAGCAGGAGCGTGAGCGGTGTGCGGAACTCGTGGCTGACGTTACTGAAAAAAACCGTCTTAGCACGGTCGAGTTCAGCCAGCGCCTCGGCTCGCCGCTTTTCGTCCTCGTAAGCCTTGGCATTAGCGACAGCGGTCCCGGCATTTCCGGCGACCAAGTCAAAAAAACGCCGGTAGGGAGCGTCAAACAGGCGGCGTGGATTGATACCAGCCACCAGGAATCCCTGGGGATGAGCTTGGCCGGGCGCGCCCAGCGGTAAGAGCAAGGCAGCATTGCAGGGTTCCGGCCAACCGCCGGCGGGGAGTCCGGGCACGCGTTCTTCCAGGCCGATGACTAGTTGTGAGCGGCCGGTATTCCAGACCTTTTTGAAAGGCCAGAACGAGCTTGGATCGCTTATCAGAACCTGCCGGGGAGCGGCGATGGTTTGTGCAATAGGCGTGCCGGCGGCGAGGCAGGCATGGTCTCCCTCCACCAGGTACAGCAAATGAAAAGGTACGTCAGCGGTGTTAGCCGCGAGGATTTCGGAAGCGATCTCACCGGCCTCTTGCGCGGTCTTGGCTTCGGCGGCGCGAGCACTGAGTTCGCCCAGAGTCATAAGGCGGCGATCGTTGATGACGCGTTCAGAGGTTTCAGTTACGGCGCAGAAAACACCGCCAACGGTTCCGGAATTAGTCCGAATAGCGCTATAGGAGAACGTAAAGTAACATTCTTCGCGCGGAAGGTTGCGGTTGAGGATGAGCTGCAGGTCTTCGGACCAAGTGGCCTGCCCGGACTCGATCACGCTCTCGAGCATGGCGCCAATAGTGTCCCAAATCTCGCTCCAACATTCTCTGGCCTGCGTGCCTAGCGCCGCTGGGTGTTTTGGGCCGAGGATCGGAATATAGGCGTCGTTGTAGAGAACGGCAAATTCGCGGCCCCAGAAAATGACGATGGGGAAGCGGGAGCTGAGGCAGATACTGACCGCCGTCTTCAGACTGGATAGCCAGTCATCGGGACTTCCCAAGACGGTTTTGGACCAGTCGAGGGAGCGCATTAGCGCACCCATCTCGCCGCCGCCCGAAAAGATTTCGCTCTCGACAGGAGAGGATTGGCGGACTACATTTCCGGCCGCGCTCATGCTCTACCCCCGGGGCACAGTCCTATTACGCACTAGCGGATAGACTCCTAACCCGACGTAACTGTTTCGTAAGAAAAGGGTGTGGGAACGTAGAAGAGGGGACCGGGATGCCGAAGAAAAGAGCCACGAGCCGGAAGAGAGAAGCGAGAAGACCGGAGCCAGAATCCAGAAGACGGAAGGCGCCGAAGAAAACAGAAGGCGGGAAGCAGAAGGCAAAAAGCAAGACGGCGGAAAGCAAGAAAGCGGAAAGCAAGAAAGCGGAAAGCAGAAAGCCGAAAGCTTCCAAATTTGACCCGCTGGATTTATCGAAGTTTCCCGCGGAGTCGATCACTCAAATGGAGCGGGGTATTTGCCTGGCGTGCGTCTGGGAAGTCTTCACACGTCACTTGAAGCTGGCGCCAAAGACGGCCCTAGGCGAGATCAAGCGCTATACGCCGTCGCTGGACGAGCTGAATTCGGCCGCGGTGGCCAGGCCTTATGTTGCCGCGCAAACTCACAAAGAACCGTGTCCTTATTGCCGGGCAGCGTCCAAATGGATTGCGCGACTACCGATCTACCGGATCGAGAGCGGCAAAGCGACGGATGCCTTGCGGCGGGAATTGGTGAAATCGCTGTCGAAGAAGGATGACTCATTTGCGGTACTAGAACAGAAAGCGACCCAGCAGCACGCTTTCTTCGAATGGCTCGAATCTATCAGCAAGCAACTAGACCTGGATGATCCGCGGTGGATTCGCGACGTTTCGCGGCACTACCTGAGCCGCAAAGCGCCCAAGGTAGATTGGCAGGCGGAGTTTGAGCGTGCGCATTCGATTCGACGATCGCGGCGCCTGGAAGAAGGGTGGGAAACGGACAGCGGCCGGTTGTTCCTGGCTCCGATGCTTTTTGACGAGCTGCTGCTGGTGCAGTATCTAGTGAGCCGCTCGCACCGGGCCGGCGGGTTGACATGGGAGGGACGTTATACCCTGCCCGAACTGTTTTACCGGCTGCGGCATTCCGGATATTTGCGCTCAGCAGAGGTGGAGGCCGCGAGTCCTGGGGATGCACTGGAACAGCTTCTGGTCCATCTTAGCGGGGGCGAAGGCGCGCTGCGATTTTATTACATAATCGATCGGCGTGAGCTGCTGGCGGGAGCTAAGGAACTGAAGATGGGAAAGGCGAAGGCGACGGCGAGGTAACGGGCGGTGACTGGCTTTGAAGGGCAGCTAGGACGGTACGAGCTTTTTCGGACGAAGGCCCAGGCGACCCTTGGTAGAACGCGATGATGTTATCGCGCAGTTCTTTTGACACTTCAACGCGCGCTGTTTGATCGGCGGAATTCTTGTCGGATGCGCCGTCGAGTTTTTCGAGCAATTTTTCGTAAGCCGCATCGGCCATTCGATATTGCCCGAAGCGGGTCGGTTGACCAGTATCGAAATTCTCGTTGATCAGATGAAGCTGGTTTTGTTTGGATTCCGCTAGGAGCTTGCGGTACTGGCCAAGCGTATCGTCGAAGCTGGCGAGGAAGAGCTTCTCGGCCTGAGGAGGGGGAACGGTAAACGAGAGGGCCCGGAAGGGTCCGATCTTAGGCATGATGCGAAAAAGAAAGGCGAGAAAGCGCGCCCATACCCCCGGCCTTTGATATTGCCGATCCCATTCTTTATGGTAACTGGCACGCGAGTAGCGATAGATGTACTTGCGCCGCGTCATGCCGGCCTGTAGCTTTTCGATATCTTTCTTCTTGGCCGACCATGCCGTTTTGGTCATTTCGGGAATAAGCTCACTGACGGCGAAGCGGTAGGTTCCGAGCGCGAGGTCGATACTGGTGAATTGGTCTTTCAAGCGGATTGAGTAAGTGTCTTCGAAGGCACGTTCCAGCAAATCCTTGGACACCTGGAATCCGATAAAGTCGTGATAGGTTTGCGAGGCGTACTGGCCGCGGGCGACCTGCACTACATCGAAACCGAATTCTGTTTTGAGGTGCGTTTGGGGATCGTCCTCATAGGTCACAACGCGGCCGAATTTTTTGGCGATCTTGGGATAAATTATCGGCTCGGCGCGATTGACCGCGACCGGATGCCCCTCATTGTCGGCGGCATAATGAGCCAGCGCGCCGAGCGCGAAGGCGTATTCGTTCAAGTCCTTGGAATCGCGAATCAGCGCCTCTATAAAGTCGCCGCTGCGAACGTAATGAGTGAGGTCGCTGAAAAAATGACTGCCAAAGGGGTAGTAGCCCATGTCCTGGATGATGGCGCCTCCATAAGCTTGAGCGTGGGCGTCGCGCAGTTGGTCGGGCGTGCTTTCAGGAAAGCGGGCCAGCAATAAGGGCTTAAGTTCGTGTTCCCAACTGGCATCGATGATCGCCTCGTGGGTAAGGACCGAGTACGCGTCAGCAGAGGGAATGAAGGCTAACAATAACAGCAACAGCGGGCTGGAGCGGATGATGGCCATCGGATGTGGACGCCGCCCGAGCCCGCTTTGTTGCGCGGAGCGCACTTAGCGGCGCCAATAGCCTCCATAGTAGCGATGTCCGTAGTAGCGCGGAGCCACCCAATAAGCGTGGGCGTAAGGCGGGCGGGCCCAGTAGCCGGCATGCCAGGCATAGCGCGGTCCGGCGGGATACCAATATCCTCCGACCCAACTGTAGCCGGGCCCGGGAGCTGGGGCGTAGGCAACGACGGGGGGAGGCGGCGGGGGTGCGGCGTAATAGCCATAAGCGGGCGCAACGCCGATGCCGACGCCAATGGAGACATGGGCGGCAAATAAGGACCCCCCGGCGATCAACAGAAGAGCAAGTAGCTTGGTTTTCATTTCATCCTCCTCACGGCGGCCTTTTCCCGGGCCGCATGCATCGAAGGAGGCATTCTGTTTGCCAAACTCGATCTGCCTGAAATGGCGCATGTTAGCGATCGCGGGCGACGAAAGGCGGTGGCCGATTTCCACCAGCTTGCTGACTAATTCCAGCCAGAGGATGCAGCGGTTGAAGGAATCCGCAACCTAGCGGCGGGCGAAGCTTTGGACGCGAGGAAGTGGATGGTCGATTTCCTCCATGTGTTCGCGGTTCAGGCCGAACTCGCTGTTCCAATAGCGCAAACGGCGCTCGCTTTCTACGCGCGAAGCGTCGATTACATCGGCGCGAGTTAGCAGGTGCGCCGCCAGTCCGCGCAGCAATTGGGGAGAGAGCCATGCGCAGATGCCGAGGCAAACTTGTGCAATCAGGAGCATCAGGAGTACGAGGTTCATGGTGTATCTAGCTTATGGGTGGCCCGAAGTACTGTAAATGGTCAGGAGGTCGGGGTACCAGCGCAGCACGTAATAGTACTAAACGGAGAGAAGAATCAGGAAAAACAGTAATCTACTCGCGAACTCCTCAACGCGAGCTCCTTAAAATGTGAACCGAATCTGCATCTCCAGCCGCCGGTTGTCCGCGTTTTCCGAGAGGCCCTCGCCGTTGACGTTCCCGGCGGATTGATTGGCCCGGCCGAACAGTGGCGAAGTGATGTTGCCAGTAATCGGTCCGGGGTTGGTGTGGTTCAGTAGGTTCCGCACCGACATGCCGACGCTGAGATTGTAGCGGTGGTTGGTAACGGGTCCACGAATGAGGGCGCCCATGCCACTTCCACTGGCCAGGTTCGGATTCGCCGCTGCACCTGGGGCCGGTCCACCTGGGGAAGTTTGCGCGCCGCTTGATTTTGAAGCGGACCCGCGTTCGGCGCCAAATCCCCAGAGTTTCGCGACCCGCAAATTTAATGATATTTGGCCCGGGCTGCGTCCAAAATTGCGTGGCACCAGCTTCTCGTCAGGCGTCGGATTCGGATCGAGCAGACCATACTGGGTTTGGATCAGCCCTGGCTTATTTGGGTCGGTCGCGAACCCCGGACGACCGTTGAATAGCGTCGTACCGTATAGATCGTTCCCGGCGGTAACGTCGAAGGGCGAGCCGGACTGCATAACGATGAACGGACTGAAGCGCACATTCCACTTAGTATTGATCGATCCACCGATGTTGGCGCGATGCCGCACATCGTTGAATGCCGGCCCGTACTCGCCAGAGAAGTTGTAAGGATTCGCTGGAAATGTTGCGAGGCCATCGGTGTTGCTCATGGCTTTATTGAGGACGTAGAAGCCGAAAATCGAAAAACCCGCGTTCACCCGCGTGTTGACGTTGGCGATCAACTGATTCTGCTTGTAGATGCCCGAAGAGTCCATCAGGAAGATCGGGCCGGGTTGTCCGAAGGGAAACACGCCACTGCCCGAAACACCGCGGACGTATGTTCCCGGCAGGGGAGCATTAATGTCTTCCGAGCGGAAGACGTGCACTCCACGCGAGTTCGTGTATGTCAGAGCGAGGGTAGTGTGGGCCGGCAGTTGACGTTCAACGGAGACGGACGACTGCATAGTGTAAGGCGCGCGCAAGCGTGAACTGACTTCCTGAATGGCTTGCGGCGTGGCTTGCAGTCCGGCCAGCGAAGGGATATTCGGGAAAAAATCGGGGTTGGTGATGACGTATTGCTGCTGTACGATTCCGTTGTAGCGCTCAGCAGTGAGTGTATTCGAAAGTGCGAAGCGATCGTAGAACGTCCCGAAGCCGGCGCGGATTACGGTCTTGGGCCTGGCTTTGGCGCTGCCAGCGGGGGCCCATGCGATGGCGATCCGGGGCGCGAAGTCCCTCCAGTCGTGAATGTTCGTCTGGGTCTCATAGCGCAGGCCGGCGCTCAGCGTAAAGTTCGGCCGAATCCGCCAGTCGTCGCCTACGAACGCTCCGGCGTCAATCTGATTCAGCGAAAGCTTGGGGATACCAGCGTTGATGTTGAACTGCGTCGCGCCGCCGCCCAGTGCGCGGATTTGCGCCGGAGAATACCCAAGCTGCTGGAACAGCAATGTCCGGCGATACCGTTCAATGGAAGTGATATTCGCGGTTACCAGTTGGCCGGAAGAATCCGGTACCGGTTGATTATTGGCATCCAAGACGGGCGCCAGGCCACCTCCGAAAGTGAATTTTCCGTTGAAATCGAAAGGCGCAACGTTTTCGTCGGTCTGCCCTCGCAAACGGAACCCGTATTTCCATACGTGCGCGCCTTTTGAGGTGGTGGTGTAATTCTGCAGCTCGAAATAGTTTTGGTTATCAAAGGAGCGGCCTTGGAGCGAGCCACCATCGTTAAACGACCCCAGCACGGAGATCTCTGGCGCCTGGTCAAAGGCCAGCCGTTGCTGCGCACTGCGGAAGTACTGAAAACGTGTCTCGTTGATGGTCGAGCCGTGCACGGATGTTTCGGTGACCTGTACGGTTTGATTGGTGTAGTTGTAGTCGTAGCCACGCGAAGCGAGATCGAAACTTCCGATG
>Ga0210401_10002596_pt1 | contig 19924 bp, 17 predicted proteins | sample IncBWH32MmetaG_FD_150866 | JGI IMG/M metagenome (GOLD analysis project Ga0210401, IMG submission 150866) | Forest soil microbial communities from Barre Woods Harvard Forest LTER site, Petersham, Massachusetts, United States - Inc-BW-H-32-M | ecosystem: Environmental > Terrestrial > Soil >... | reverse complement strand
CTTCTGGAGTGAGCTCGGTTCCGGAACCGAAGTCGAGTTAACGGTCCGGGCCTCGATCGCCTACGCGAAAGGATCCGATTCCAGGCCGTTCTCGTTTAGAGCCGCCAATCTCTTTGCTAAGCTACGTCGAATACTCTCATGAACTCTCTTCCCAAGCCCATTCGGATCCTCGCCGTCGATGATCATGCACTCTTGCGGAAGGGTATCGCCATGATCCTCGCGAATCACCCCGATATGAAACTGGTTGCCGAAGCGTCCAATGGGCGCGAAGCCGTCGAACAGTACCACGCGCACCGGCCCGATGTCACTTTGATGGACTTGCAGATGCCGGAGATGAATGGTCTGGACGCGATGATCGCGATCCGCTCGGAATTTCCGGACGCGCGAATCATTATGCTCACCACCTACGCCGGCGACGTGCAAGTTTTGCGCGCGATGAAGGTCGGCGCCCGAGGCTACCTGCTCAAAACGCTACTGGACAAGGAGCTTCTCGAAACGATCCGCGCCGTGCATGCCGGTAAGAAGACACTCTCCGCCGAGGCATCCTTCGAGTTGGCAGAGCACGCAACGAGCGAAGCTTTGACGCCGGGCGAAATCGCTGTGCTGCGGCTGATCGCAGCCGGGAATGCGAACAAGCAGATCGCTGACCAACTTTCGATCACCGAAGACACGGTGAAAGGTCGGGTCAAGAGCATTCTTTCCAAATTAGGCGCGAATGACCGGACTCACGCGGCGATGATCGGCGTCAAGCGCGGGATTATCCAATCCTAAGATCCCTCCGCAGGCTCAAATCCTGCCCGAAAGGGTAACGAAGAAACCCAATGGTGGCTATATTCCAAAGCCACGATCTGAGACCCTCAAAAAGGGGGGCTCTTGCGACGACCCTCAGAAAGGGGGTCTCTTGCGACGCCTTTTTTCAACGTTCGCCCAAGGTTGGGCTGGTGCGGGCCTTCTGATCCTGCGCCTCGTCGCCGGAAGCGTGGCTCTTGTGTTGGGACTTTCAGGCGTGCGAGCGGCGCAATCAATCCAACCTGCGATTCCGGATTTCGCAGCGGTGATCGGCGGACTCCTTTTGTTAGCGGGTCTGTGGACACCCGTCTCCGGATGCTTGATCGCCGCATTTGCCCTGTGGAGCTCCCTTACCAAGGCTGACGATCCCTGGAGAAATATCCTGCTCGCGAGTATAGGCGTCGCGCTCGCTATGATCGGCCCAGGCGTATGGTCGCTGGATGCCCGTCTGTTCGGATGGAGGCGCATTGATTTTCGCGGCCCCGAGCGCTAGTTTAGAGCCGCTCTTTCGAGTGGCGAACTCACCCCGGAGTGTCCCTGAGTACCACGAATTAGCCGGCGGGTTGCTCGAACGGGGGTTTTGTCCGATCTCGATCCGGTTCAATGTTGATTAAGCAAATGATCAATCTCCCGGAGCACCCATATGCACGCTAATGCGATAAATATCATCCCGATAAGCTCATTCGCTCACGCTAGTGAATTCATCACCTACAATAGTGACGAGTCCACTCTCATCAGCTCCGATGCGGCCTATGTCCCTTTTTTCGAAGGAATTGTTGGCTCGTCCGAACCGCTGCGCCGTGTACTCGCTCAAATCTCGAAGGTTGCTCCGACGGATGCCAGTGTTTTGATCCTCGGCGAGACGGGGACCGGCAAAGAACTGGTTGCCCGAGCCGTACACAACCGATCGAAGCGTGCTTCACGTCCCTTTGTTCGTGTGAACTGCGGGGCAATTGAACCCTCGCTTCTCATCTCGGAGCTGTTCGGACATGAGAAGGGGGCATTTACAGGCGCTCTGCAACGCCGCTTAGGGCGCTTCGAATGCGCGAACGGTGGAACCATCTTCTTGGACGAAGTCGGCGAGCTGCCACGTGATGCACAGGTGGCGTTGCTGCGAGTGCTCCAGGAACGGGAATTCGAGCGGCTGGGCGGAACGCAGACCATTTCCACGGATGTGCGCGTGCTCGCGGCCACGAACCGGGATTTGAATTCGGCGGTAAGTGAAGGTACGTTTCGGCAAGATCTCTTGTACCGGCTCAACGTTTTCCCGATTCGCCTTCCTGCACTGCGAGAGCGCATCGATGACATTCCGTTGCTAGCGGAATATCTGATTTATCGCAGTGCGGGCAGGCTTGGGAAGCAGATTTCGTCGATAAGCAGGCGAACTCTGGATCTGTTCCGGGCATATGGGTGGCCGGGCAACATCCGTGAACTGCAAAACGTAATTGAGCGGGCTGTAATCACGTGCGACGGCGAACAGTTTTCCGTCGATGAGTCGTGGCTCGTACCGCAAGAGAGGCGGCCGTTCAGCCTTCCATTTACTGATGATCTTGCAGCGCGAGAGAAAACGATGATCGAGAACGCTCTCAGAGCAAGCCGCGGCTTGGTAGCGGGACCATCGGGAGCAGCGGCGATGCTGAGGATTCCCAGGACGACACTCGACTCGAAAATAAGAAAGCTCGGAATCAACAGATACAGCTTCAAGCGCCGTGAATCCGGCCTTGCCGTGATCAAGTAGCGTCAGGCCTAACCGCGAAATCCGATACAACCCTTCTGGCTCGCGCGACAAACAAATCCCTTGTCCGTCCGGCTCTCTTCTTTGCGAATCTCCAGCATCTGCGCCATTAGATCCGGACGATCCGCAAACGCCCGTGAAATCAACTGGTCGACCGGCAGAGTGAACGCTCGGGGTAACGGCGCGTTTCGCTCGCCATTGATCGAGATCTCTGGCGTTGGCTCGACCCGATCGCTTCCGTCAGCGTTACCCGGGCGATCTTTTCGTCGCCATCCGGTTGTTCAAGATCGAAAATGGCCTGCGCGGTCTCCGCGCGTGCATTGAGCACGTCAGGCAGCATCGCGCGACCATAACTTTGCTTTCAACGATTTTCGTAGAACCGCTCCGGTCGGTCGCTCGTCAAATGCTGAATTCTCGTCCAACCGCGAGCCGCGCGGTTCCGTGGCAGCCAATTTTGATGACTGGCCAAAGGCGAAAATGCATCCACGGCTTACGGCTCCTATCGGCCTCCCCGATTTGGATAGACGCGGGCTTCCTGTGCGCCGAAGCAAACGATCGTACGATAGTCAGTTCGCGCACACAGCGGGGCGTGCGCGGATCGCAAGCGTCGCGAGGTGTGAAGTCTTCACGGATCCGCCTTCAAATCTACACGCGATGCTGCTAATAGAAGAGGCTAACCAAGAACTAGGACAAACGCTTCGGCGCCCTGAAACAACGAAGAACCGTATGATCAAAGAATGATCTGCCCGATGCAGCAGCGATATGAAGCCTCGCGTGTGCTGGCACGGCATTACTCTTGGGTATCATATCATCCTGCAACTTCGCGCTTGCGGCCGCCTCCGGTTCCCTCCTGATGTCTTCAGTCAGCCTTGATCGTTCGTCGGAGCGCGCACGGATTGTGACGATGAAGATCCCGTCTACGGCTTGATGGCCACGGTGACACCGGGCTGGCTGCTGACATTGCCGACTGTGATCAGCACCGAAACGTTGGTTCCTCGCGGAACATCCGCTGGGATTTGGGCATTCACCTGTATCACTCCCGCCGGTTCTCCGGGAGCAGCGCCGGCGTATTGCACCTGGGCGGTTTCGCCCGCGATTTGAACCGTGACGGGCAATTGCGGCGTCGCCAAAACACTGCCCGTAATCGTTCCGTCCACACCTAACGGATTGGTCTGTCCGGCGCCGGTGGCATAGATACTAACAATCGATCCGGGGTCGGCTCCATTCTGGCTGGAGTTAATCGAGCCGTCCTGGTTCACAATGGCTCCCTGTCCGTACCCTTGGGCACTGGCGGTGAAGATCCCCGGCAGCGAGTCAAGAACGGGGACGGTCATGGGATTGGACCGCGTCCCTTGGTACTCAATCATCAGGCTGGTGGTCCCCGAACCTGCAATTTCGTAGGGGACGATCACCGAAACCTGCGTGGCCGAGGCGTAGATCAGCGGCGCCGGATAACCATCGAAGAAAACTTGTGTGCCGGCCAAGTTCGTAGCTACGGTTCCGGAATCCGTAACCTGAAGCGTCGTCAGAGTGGAGGGCCCCATGCCCGTTCCAAAAATGGTCAAGATCTCCCCGGGCGATACTGGACCTGGCGCATAACTGGCTGCATTGGCGGCGCCGGCAACAGAGGGCGCGGATGAGATGACCGTCAATGAGACCGGAATCGTGAGTGGAGCAATCGTGGGATCGGTAGGCGTGATGGTAATGGCGCCGCTGTGCGTTCCCGGCGACAGGCCGATGGGGGCCACCGATACGGACAGGTTGACCGGCGTAGTGCCGTTGGGAGGGCTGACCATGAGCCAGGCTCCGCCATCTTGAGTGGCTGCCGAGATCGAAACGCTCGGCGGAGCGCCGCTACTGTTTAGAGCGACGGACTGAGTTCCGGGCAAACTGCCGGCTTGCTGATAACTGAACGCAAGTGGCGCGGGCGTTGCTGACAGGGTTGCTGGCGCGGCGACGTTTAAAGTGACCGCGATGGTTTGCGCCGGGCCCGAGGCTGGCAAGATTGTTATGGTGCCGTTGTACTGACCTACCGCCAAACCTTGAGCGTTGATGATGGCAGTTAGAGTACTGGGCGTGCTGCCCTGCGTCGGACTGAGGACCAGCCAGGTCCCACCGCTATTGGTGGTGGGTGAGGCGGTGAACTGCACTGGGGTTGTGCCGCTCGACAGCGTGATGGGCTGTTGCGATACTGGCGCACTGCTGGATACGGTTTCGGTGACCGTAATGGAACTGGGGCTAACCGTCAGCGGTGTCGCGGCCAGAACGGTCAGGCTAACCGGCACCACGACGGGGCTGTTAGAGGCCGACGAGGTGATGGTGATAGAACCGCTGTAGACTCCGGCCGCGAGGCCTGTGAAGTTCGCTACTCCAACGGTGAAGTTCCCGGGTGTGGTCCCGGTTGAGGCGCCATTGGCGATCAACCAGTTACCGGTGCCGGCGGAAACCGCAGCGTTGTAACTCACGGCGTTGCTATTCGAACTGATGCTGACAGTCTGGCTGCTGGGAGTGCTAACGGTTCCGGCCTGGACAGTAAAGGCAAGCGACGCCGGGCTGACCAGCATCTGCACGGACGTTGGCGTTCCGGAGATGGTAATCGTGAAACTGGCGGTGGCCGTCTTTCCGCAAGGGTCTGTGGCCAATAGTGTAAAAGTAGATGCCCCGGCCATAGCCGGCGTGCCCCCAATCGAATGTGTTCCGTCGGAGTTTATCTGAATGCTGAGCCCCACCGGCAGCGCTCCGCTGTTCACGGTGAATGATGGCTGGGGCGAGAAAGGAGTCACGCAGCCGCCCAGAGCTTGCAATAACTGCGGAGTATAGGCCTGTCCGACAGCTCCGTTGGGGAACGAGGTGTTGGTGATGTTGAATCCGGATGACCCGGTGGAGGCGCTGTTGACGGTGATCGAGTAAGTCTGGGTTTTGGATGAGCCCGCAATATCGTGTACCGTGGCGGTGAACGGATAGCTGCCGGCTGTCGAGGGAATGCCGGTTATATTCCCATTAGCCTGGAACGACAGTCCCGATGTCGCAATCGACCCCACGGGCGACCAGGTATAAGGAGGAGTGCCTCCGCTGGCAGTCAGCGTGATCTGGTAAGAAGTATTGACGGTGCCATCGGGTAGACTGGGCGGCGAGATCGTGAGGGGGCTGGGGGCACTGCCGACTGCGCTCTGATTCACGGTATAGGTCTGTCCGGCAATGGTCAGGGTTCCGCTGCGCGCCGCCCCGCTGTTGGTTGCAACAGTAAACGAAACGCTTCCGTTGCCAATGCCGCTGGGGGCCGACGTAAGGGCGATAAAGCTCGAGTTGCTGGCCGCGGACCAACCACATCCAGTGGTGGTTACGACATTTACGCTTTCCTGTCCGCCCGCGGGGCCGACCGACTGGCTGGTACCCGAGAGTGAGTAACGGCAACTCGAGCCGGGCGTAACCGTCAGACCAAATCCACGGGTATACTGGACGCCTCCAACAGAAGCCCTTAGCTCATAACCACCCGGCGCGCCGGTGACTACCAGATCACAGGTCGCCATTCCGTGGCTGTCGGTGAGTGCAAGATTGGTTGGACCCGCGCACGAAGCCGCCGGAGTAAGAGTCGGGTCTCCGGCATCAACGACTTGAACGCCCACGTTGGGGATGGGCTGGCCAGAAAAGGCACCGCCCGCGGCAACAACTTGGACAACCACACCCGCAGGTATGGTGCTGCCGGATGCGGCGGTCAGAGTTGAATTATCGAGCGTTGGGGCGATGAGTTGGATGGAAACCTCCGGCTGGAGGGAAGACGTCACCACCGTGGTGATAACGAAACTCACGGTTCCATAGGCGCTGGTGGCCGTCACAGTCGCTGGCAAGAAAGAGGCGCCCGGCTGAAGACTCGTTGACAAGAAATTAGCGCCGGCCTGACCATTCGTGTCGGTAACGGTTTGGCTGGCCCCGGTGATCGTACCAGATCCGACAGTAATGGCCCAAGTTATTGCAACATTAGGCGCCGGGCGTCCTGACGCATCCTTGGCCTGTACCACCAAAGGACTGTTTGAGAGGGACTGCGTGGCCACTATTTGTCCATTGCCAGAAACCATGGTCAAGGTCTGTGACTGGACGAAGCCGGTGCAAAACGCGCAGATCGACAAAGCGCGGATTGAATTACAAACACGGGATGAAATCATAGGCAAACACCAAGGAACTAACGGACAACTACAGGAAATATATCGGACGAACGCGGGGCTTTCTTCAGGTTACCACCCTAGTCAAGCTAAATAGTACGAATTTTTAACATCACCCCCGGAGGCGCTGATGGAGACCGGATGTGAACGAGAGTAGACAAGCCGCCGCAGCAAGCGAAGTCGCGTCGGCCACGTCCCGGGTCGGATCGATCTCCACCAGATCGATAGCGCGCACGCGGGGATGAAGGCCGCATAACCGCGCCGCCCGCCGGAGTTCCCAGGGCGCTAGGCCGCCGGGCCGCGAACCGGAAGCCGCGGGTGCAAAAGTGCGGTCGAGCACGTCCAGGTCGAAATCCACATAGATGAAGTCGGCTGAATTGGAAAGCTGGGTCAGCGCTTCAGCGGTAACGTTTTCGATGCCGCGCAGGCGCACTTGGTCGAGCGTGATGAAGGTGATGCCGGATTGGCGAGCGACGTCGGCATAGGCTCTCGAATTGGCGAAGGATTGTATGCCAACCTGAACGATCTGACCGCCGGGGAAGCCATCGCCAAGCAGTGCCCGAATGGGGTTGCCATTCGACAGGCCGTTGTCTAGGCCGCCGAGATCGAAATGGGCATCGAATGTGAGCAGGCCGGTAGCCGACTTTGCGGCGGGGTAGGTGATGCTGTTATCGCCGCCTAAAATCACTACCGCGGAGGAATGCTTCACGGCCTTTGAGACGGCTTCGCGTATGGGCGCGAGCGCCTGTTCCGGGCGAAGGTCGGCAATTTTCAGATCGCCGCAATCGTGGACCGCCAGCGCCCGGAGATCGCGGCCGAATTCGACATCATAGGTGCTGTAGCGGGCCACTGCGGCGCGGATGGCTTGCGGAGCGAGATCGCAGCGGCCACCGCTCAAGGAGCCGAGCCCAACCGGCGCTCCCAGAAGCGTGAGTGTGCCGATGGTCTTGGCTAAGTGCTCACCGGCCAGCCACTCACCGGCGCTGGGACCGTTGGGATCGATGGCCCGTACGCTCACTTGGCGGGGTCCATTGGCATTCGAATACCGCGCTCATGCGCGACGTCGACCGCTCTCGTGTATCCGGCGTCGGCATGACGGATGACGCCCAGGCCTGGATCGCTGGTGAGAACGCGCTCCAAGCGACGCGCACAGGGCGCGGTTCCATCGGCCACCACCACCATGCCGGCGTGCTGCGCGTAACCGATGCCCACGCCGCCGCCGTTATGTATCGACACCCAGGATGCGCCCGCGGCGGTGTTTACCAGGGCGTTTAGCAGCGGCCAATCGGCAATAGCGTCCGAGCCATCCAGCATGGCCTCGGTTTCGCGGTAAGGCGAAGCCACTGATCCGGTATCCAAATGATCGCGGCCTATCACGATAGGCGCCTCGATCTTGCCGCGCTGGACATAGTCGTTGATCGCCAAGCCGAACTCGGCGCGCTCGCCGTAACCCAGCCAGCAGATGCGGGCCGGCAAGCCCTGGAAGTGGATGCGATCTTTCGCCAGCCGCATCCAGCGTTCCAGCACCGGGTCCTTAGGGAATAATTCCAGCGCCAGACGGTCGGTGGTGTGGATATCTTCAGGCGATCCCGAGAGCGCGGCCCAGCGGAATGGTCCTTTGCCTTCGCAGAACAGTGGCCGGATGTACTCCGGCACGAAGCCAGGAATTTCGAACGCGTCTTCAACGCCGGCGCTCTTGGCCTGCGCGCGGATGTTATTGCCGTAGTCGAAAGTGACCGCCCCCATGCGTTTCAATGCGAGCATGGCGCGCACGTGCTCGGCCATGGCATCGAAGGAGCGCCGTTGGTATTCATCGGGATTCGAACAGCGCAGCGCCAACGCATCAGCCAGCGGCAGGCCATTCGGAACGTAGCCTTGTAGCGGGTCGTGCGCGCTGGTCTGATCGGTCAGAATGTCGGGAACAATGCCGCGCCGGACCATATCCGGGAGCACGTCAGCGCAATTGCCCACTAAACCAACCGAGATTGCTTGTCCGAGCTTGCGGGCGTCGTTGACGATTGCGAGCGCTTCATCGAGGCTCCAGGTGATTCGGTCGCAATAGCCGGTCTTGAGGCGCTTCTCGATGCGCGCCGGATCGGCGTCGACACCAATGAAGCAGGCGTCGTTCAGCGTGGCAGCCAGTGGCTGCGCGCCACCCATCCCGCCCATTCCTCCGGAGACGATAAGGCGGCCCTTCAGAGATCCGCCGAAATGCTTATTGGCCGCAGCCGCAAATGTTTCGAAGGTTCCTTGCACGATGCCCTGGCTGCCGATATAAATCCACGAACCGGCCGTCATCTGTCCATACATGATGAGGCCGAGCTGCTCCAGACGGTGGAACTCCTGATAGTTGGACCAGCGCCCGACCAGGTTGGAGTTGGCGATCAGAACGCGCGGGGCTTCGGGATGAGTGCGGAAGATTCCCACCGGCTTACCGGATTGCACCAGGAGCGTTTCGTCGTTTTCGAGATCACGAAGCGAGCGCACGATGGCGTGGAAGGACGGCCAATCACGGGCGGCGCGGCCAGTTCCCCCGTAGACGATCAGATCAGCCGGTTTTTCGGCGACCTCGGGATCGAGGTTGTTCATCAACATCCGGAGTGCGGCTTCCTGGTGCCAGCCTTTGCAGGAGATATCGCGGCCCCGTGGCGCGCGAACTACCGGCGCATGATCACCCATTATTCGTATCGTACCGTAAAGGGGGTAGAAAACCAGTCACTTGAAATGCCTTAGGACCGGCATTGGCTGTACTGAGGGAATGCCTAATGCGGTCTCGGTCACACGCTCCAACGCAAATTTCCTGTGAGACATTGGCGGCCAGTGAACCACTAGAAATGCGTGAAAGACCAAGCCCCGCAACCAGACCCAGCCGCGCGCCAGCGCGCCATTGACGCCGCACTGAGTCAGATGGACAAGCAGTTCGGAAAGGGCGCGGTGCTTCGCCTGGGCTCGCGCAACGTTCTGCCGGTGACGGTGATCTCCAGCGGTTCGATTTCGCTGGATGCGGCGCTGGGTGTGGGCGGATTTCCGCGCGGGCGTGTGATTGAAGTATTCGGTCCGGAGTCATCCGGCAAGACCACGCTGGCGCTGCAGGTGATCGCACAGGCGCAGAAGGTTGAGGGCGCGGCCGCCTTTATCGATGCCGAACATGCGCTCGATCCAGGGTACGCCCGCAAGCTTGGTGTTGACACTGACAACCTGATCGTGTCGCAGCCGGACTGCGGCGAGCAGGCGCTCGAAATCACCAATGCACTGGTCGCCTCGGGCGGTGTCGATGTAGTGGTGATCGATTCCGTGGCGGCCCTGGTGCCGAAAGCGGAACTGGAAGGTGAGATGGGCGACAGCCACATGGGCTTGCACGCCCGCCTGATGTCGCAGGCGCTGCGGAAGCTGACAGGCGTGGTGGCCCGGACCAACACATTGCTCATCTTTATTAATCAGATACGGGAGAAGATCGGGGTCATGTTCGGCAATCCGGAGACCACCACCGGCGGACGCGCGCTGAAGTTCTACTCCTCGGTGCGAGTGGAAGTTCGCCGCATGGCGGCCATCAAAGATGGGGAGAAAGTAGTCGGGAACCGGACCAAGATCAAAGTCGTGAAGAACAAGGTAGCCGCGCCTTTCCGCGAAGCGGAAGTAGACATTCTTTATGGTGAGGGCGTTTCTCGCGAAGGGGATTTGCTGGATTTGGGCGTCACGCAAGAGCTTGTCGAAAAAAGCGGCTCATGGTTCAGTTATGCAGGAGAACGCATCGGCCAGGGCCGCGAGAACGCGCGCGCATACCTGATTGCAAATCCGGAAATTCGCGAGCAACTTGATGTTGCATTGCGGAAGCGACTGGGCTTCGGGATCAGCGGTGACGCTGAAGTTACCGGCAGGCCGGTGGGGAGCGATCAGATCCGGCTTACAAAAACGGCTTAGAGTCCCCGTAAATTCAAGCCTTCAAAGGACCGAGGCGCGCGGTAATGCCGTTTCATCGGCCTCTCAGCATTACATCCTCAAAAAAACTGAGGAAAAATCGCATTTTTCTGCTATTCTACCCTTTACATCGGGCATCTCTTCCCGTATGATTTGTTAGGAAACAATTTTGTACGGTTATGTTTTATGTAGCCGCACTCGAGATTGGAAGAACCTCACAGATTTTGAATCTCACAAGGAGAAGTTAATGGCAGGAAAAATGACGCAGTCGCAGATCATGAAGGAATTGGCCACGGCCACGGGCAGCAGCACCAAGGCGGCGAAGACATTCGTCACCAGCTTCGCGGATATGGCGGTTCGCGAGACCAAGAAGAATGGAATGTTTGTGATCCCTGGAATCGGCCGTCTGGTCCGCGTGGATCGCAAAGCGCGCATGGGCCGCAATCCGGCCACCGGCGAACCGATTAAGATCCCGGCCAAGAAGGTCGTAAAGTTCCGAGTCGCAAAAGCCGTAAAAGACTCGATCGTCCCACCCAAGAAAAAGTAAGCAGCCTCTAAAAATCAAGACCCCCGCAACGGCCTCGCGGGGGTCTTCGTTTCGAAAGTCGATTCAGGTCCGCTCAAAGTGCGAGCAAATCCAGGAAGCCTTATGCCTGCTTCTTTTCGTCGACGTCGTGTTCCTCGGTCTTTAGAGCATTCTTGAAGTTCTTAATGCCTTCGCCTAAACCCTTCGCCACCTCAGGAATCTTCTTTCCGCCAAACAGCAGAACGGCGACTACTAAAATGACCACAAGTTCAGGAAAGCCTATGGATCGGAACATACGGCCTCCTTTATGGACTCATCTATATTGTACGGAGCCGGTAACGGCCTCGTCAAGCCGAGGTCACGGTGGTCCTGGGAATCGGGTAAAAAATTCCAGGAACGCTCATGGCTCCCGTTCTTACGAAGTTACAGCCACAGCTTTAACTTAGGTCCAATGGCAGCCCAGGTGCTTTAGGTATTTGCTATGAAGTGGACAACCATGCTTTGCCTTTACTTAGCCATCGCGGTTTTAGCGGGGTTCAGCACGGCCTGTGGGAATCGACAGGCTGGGCAACCAGTTGCCCAACAGATGGCACAACCGGCGGGCCAACCCGTTGGTCAACCTGCCGCTCAGCCAGGCGGTCCTCCTTCGGCTGATCAGCAAGCCCCTAAACCCTCTGCGGTCGGGCAGCCGTATGAAGCTAATTATGAGCGCGTGCCTGCGAACACGATTTCGATTCCCGCGGGAACGATTCTCGACGTCCGCCTCGCAGAGACGCTCGATACCAAGCGGAACCGTCCTGGCGATCGTTTCACCGCGACTTTGACGAGGCCGATTGTCTTGGAGGGACGAACGGTAATCCCGAGGGGCACGCCTTGCACCGGCCACCTGATGGAATCGAAGCCTTCAGGCCGATTCAAGGGTCATGCTTTGATGAGCCTGAGTCTTGATTCGTTCGATCTCAATGGGCGGCGCCACGAAATCAAGACCACGCACGTGGGCCGCGAGAGCAGAGGGCACAAGAAGCGCAACTGGGCCTTCATCGGCGGCGGGTCTGGCGCTGGTGCGGCGATCGGCGCGCTGGCAGGCGGTCCGGCTGGTGCCTTGATCGGTGCGGGCGCGGGGGCTGGCGCGGGGACGGCGGGGGCTGCCATCACGGGCAAGAAGAATGTGCGCTTGCCGGTAGAGACGCCTCTAACATTCTCACTGCGCGCTCCAGTCACGCTGGCAAACTGAAGCGACATCGACGCGCTGACGATTTCTGCTAACCTTGGCTCGAACTCCCCGTCCAAGGCATCGTGAAACTCCGTCGAGATAGTCGCGCTCTGCCGGCTTGGGACAGTCTGCTCCAAGACATTCGTTATAGTTTGCGAACGCTGCGGCGGGATGCCGGTTTCACGGCTTTCGCTGTTCTCATCGTCGGACTTGGCATCGGGGCCAGCTCGACCATTTTCGGAGTAGTGAACGCGCTGCTCCTTCGTCCTCTGCCTTTTCGCGATCCCAACCGTCTGGTCTGGATTGCCAATCACGACGAACGCGGCTTGTCGGGCCAAACTACGCAGGTTGGACATTTGCTGGACTTGCGCGCGCAGAATCAATCCTTCGACGACTTGGCCGCCTACTTCGCCTTCTATGGCGTCGGCGACAACAAGCTCACTGGACAAGGAGAGCCGGAGCGTCTCAGCGGCGTACCGGTTTCCCAGAACTTCTTCCCGCTGCTTGGTGTCCAGCCCCAACTCGGGCGGCTCTTCACCGCTGAGGAATGCAAGTGGAATGGGCCGAAGGCCGTTTTGCTGAGCCACGGTCTGTGGGTAAGGCGCTTCGCCTCCGATCCCGGAATTGTAGGACGGGCGCTTACGTTGAATGACGAACCTGTCACGGTGGCTGGCGTCCTGCCGGCTTCCTTCGATTTCGCGTCAGTCTTCGCGCCCGGCAGCCACATCGATCTCTATCTTCCGTTTCCTCTCAGCGCCGAAACGAACCGCTGGGGTAACACCATGGCGATCATCGGGCGATTGAAACCAGGTGTCAGCTTGGGAAGCGCCCAGGCCGAGGTGAGTACGCTCGCGCCGCAGATCATGCGCGCTCATCCGGAGCGCAACGACTTGGAGGGAAAGCTGACATTTTTGGAGGACCATGTCAGCGGCCGGATCCGTCCGGCCTTGGTGGTGCTCGCATGCGCCGTCGGTGTCGTCATGCTGATAGTGTGTGCGAATCTGTCGAACCTGCTGCTGGCAAGAACGGCGATGCGTCAGAAGGAGATTGCGATTCGTGCGGCGCTGGGAGCCGGACAGGGACGCCTAATTCGCCAGGTGCTAACCGAGAGCGTGGTGCTTTCTTTTTGTGGGGCCGCGCTGGGATTGGTCCTGGCCATCGGCGGCACGCGTGCGCTGGCTCATATGGACGCCATGAACATCCCGCTATTGCAAAATGTTCGGACCGATGCGACCGCCGTGGGCTTCACTCTGTTGATGGCGGTGCTCACCGGCCTGATTTTCGGGATGGTTCCGGCGCTGCAAGTTCCTTCGGCCACTCTTCACGACGTGTTAAAGGACACTAACCGCGGCTCGACGGGAGGCAAAGGGCGGGGCTGGATCCGCGACGCGCTGGTTGTTTCGGAAATCGCCTTTGCCTGCGTATTGTTGGTAGGCGCCGGATTACTCATTCGGAGTTTTCTCCAGGTGCTGGACGTGAACCTGGGGTTCCGGCCGGAAAGCGCCGTGGCGGTGCGTGTGGATCCGGCGCGCCGGTTGTCAGGGCAAACCCAACAGAATGCCTATTTCGATGAGGTGCTCCGGCGCGTCAGGGACATCCCTGGAATCCAGGCAGCCGGGCTGACCGATGCGCTGCCACTCGGCCGAAACCGCGGTTGGGGTGTTCGGGCGAAGGGACAGGTGTATCGGTCTGGAGAATATCCCGACGCGTTTGTGCGCATCGTGAGCGACGGATATCTGAGGACGATGGGGATTCAGTTAAGTGCCGGCCGCGACATTAACGAACGTGACACGCCGTCCACGGAGCTAGTCATTCTGGTGAATGAGACCATGGCTCGCAGGCTGTGGCCGGGCCAGAATGCGATCGGGCAGATCGTTCTGGCCGATAAAGAGCGGCGTGTGGTAGGCGTGGTTGGCGACGTGCGGCACCTGGCGCTGGAGCAGGGAGCCGGCCTGGAAATGTACATACCGATCCGGCAAATAGATGATTTCCCGTCCGTGGATTTAGTAGTCCGCTCAAGGCTTCCTTTGGCCGAATTGGCTCCGGCCGTTCGCGCCGCACTCAAGCCTATTGAACCGAATCTGCCGGGCAACGATTTTCGACCCTTGCAGCAATTGGTGGACAAATCCGTCTCGCCCCGGCGATTTGTCGTGCTGTTGCTGGCCGGATTCGCGGCATTCGCGTTGATTCTGGCCTCGCTCGGAATCTACGGCGTCGTTTCGTATTCCGTGAACCAGCGAACCCAGGAAATCGGGATTCGAATGGCGCTGGGGGCGTCGGCGACCGATCTGCAGATGCGCGTCATCCTGCAGACTCTGGCTCTGGCAGCTGCAGGCATGCTGCTCGGAGTGGCTGGCTCCTGGGCCTTGGCGCGAGCACTTCAAGGTTTTCTGTTCGGGGTGACTTCAACCGATCCCCTGACTTTCGTTGGCATGCTGATTGTCCTCACCAGCGTGGCCGTCGTGGCCGGTTATCTTCCGGCGCGCCGAGCATCGCGAATCGATCCGATGGTGGCCCTGCGCGCCAACTAGCGGTCTCGGTGTCACAAATCGGCGCCGGCCGGCGTTATGTTGATGTGAACGCGTCAGAATTGAACGCATCAGAAATGAACGCCACAGGCGAAGCGGTCAGCAGCATGGGAGCCGGCGAAGCGCCCTTCGATTTCGAAGCAACATTCCGCGCTCAATACGAGCGCATTGCGCGCGTTATTCGCAGGGTCGTCCACGATCCGGCACGAGCGGAAGAACTCGCAGTAGAGGTGTTTCTGAAGTTGTGGCGGAGCCCGGAAGCTCAAGGAGAGAAGGCGGAAGCGTGGTTGTACCGGTCGGCGGTACGAAAAGGTTTGGATGAGCTGCGGCGGCGAACGCGCCGGACGCGCTACGAAAGCTTCTTTGGACTCGTCAGGGCGGTTCCCACCCCGGAAGATATTCGGGCTGCCGCCGAGGAGCAGGAGCGAGTCCGGTTGGTACTGGCTGTGATTCAGCCCCGCCACGCGGAACTGCTGCTGCTTCGCAGCCAAGAACTTAGCTACGACGAGTTAGCATCCGCTCTCGATTTGAATCCGGCTTCGATCGGTACTCTTCTGAGCCGCGCGCAACAAGCGTTTCGAAAGGAATACATCAAACGATATGGTGAACAATAACGAATCGAACATGAGCGAATCGAACATGGACCGCTGGGTGGACGACCATCTGGCCAAACTCGACCCAGCCAGCAACTGGCAACCAGACGTAACGCGAGCGCGCGCTCGTCTTGATCGGAGGCGTGCCAATAAAAGAGCAGCGGGGCGAAAAGCGACCTGGACCGTAACGGCGGTGTTGGCAGGGTGCGCCGGTCTTTTGGCGTTTCCAGCCCCGCGAGGGATCGCGCAACGCTGCGTGGGTGCATGCGAGAGTCTTTTTGTAAATAGAGCAACCCTGCCGCAGGTTTCGCTTTCGCAAACGGCGCCGGATTTTAGCCTTAAAGACGCCAGCGGCGCTGACATCCGGCTGTCGGATTACAAAGGTAGAGTAGTGCTGTTGAACTTTTGGGCGACCTGGTGCTCGCCCTGCAAGGCCGAGATCCCATGGTTTGAGGAGTTCCAGCGGACCTATGGCGCGCAGGGTTTGGTCGTGATCGGAATCTCCATGGACGAGGACGGGTGGAAGGCTGTGAGGCCCTACCTGCAGGCTAGTAAGATCGACTACCGCGTGGCAATAGGGGATGACGCGCTGGCACAGAAGTTCGGAGGCGTGGAATCACTGCCCGAGACCCTGTTGATTGATCGCGACGGGAGAATCGCGGCGCGGCATGTGGGGATCGTGGGCAAGAGCGATTACGAGAGTGAGATCATTCGGATTTTAGCGAAGTGAATGTGGCAGACTCTACGAAAGGAGTCTGCCCTCCATGAATTTGTTCTCCGACGAGATGCGCCGGGATCCGTTCCCGGCGTACGACCAGATGCGAAGCCAATCTCCGGCGCTGCATGTTCCGCCGCTGAATCTGTGGATGATCTTCGATTACGAGGGCGTCAAGCGCGCGCTGAACGATCACGAAGCATTCAGCTCCAGCATGTTCACTGCCAAGCGGGCGAATCCTGAGTGGTTCATCTTTTTCGATCCGCCGCGCCACAGCAAGCTGCGGGCACTCGTCATGCGCGCCTTCACGCCTCGAGTGGTTGCGAATCTGGAGCCGCGCATCCGCGAACTGTCGCGGGAACTTTTGGATCAAAGGATCGAGCACGGAGAGATGGATTTGGCGTTGGACTATTCGGTCCCTTTGCCCATGATGGTGATCGCGGAGATGCTGGGCGTTCCAATCGCGGAGCGGTCGCAGTTCACGCGCTGGAACGATGTCATGTTGAGCCTGAGTTAGGTCGTTCCGGGTGGCGAGCACGCCATCAAGGCGTCCGAGGATTTCTTCGCGCTGAAGGCCGAGATGGGCGCCTACCTTGCCGGCTTGCTGGACGAGCGACGCATGAGGCCGCGGGACGACTTGCTGACCAAGCTGTGCGAGGCGGAGGTCGATGGCGACCATTTGACCGAGCAAGAAATCCTGGGCTTCTTTCAGCTTCTGCTCATCGCGGGCTCCGAAACAACCACCAACCTTCTCAATAACGCGATCCTATGCTTGATTGAGCATCCGGACCAATTCGCTCGCCTGCGTGCGACGCCCGCCCTGATGCCCTCGGCAATCGAGGAGGTGCTGCGCTACCGTTCGCCGGTCCAGTGGATGTTCCGCGCGACACAGCGCGACGTCGAGGTCGACGGTCAAACGATTCCGGCCGGCAAACTGGTGCTCCCCATCATTGGCTCGGCCAATCGTGACCCCCGGCGGTTCCGCGACGCCGGACGCTTCGACATTGCGCGCGACCCCAACCCGCATATAGCGTTCGGGCATGGCATCCATTTTTGTCTGGGTGCGCCACTCTCACGTCTGGAGGCCAGGATCGCTCTCCCAGACCTGCTGGAGCGGTTGAAAGGGTTAGAGCTCGCCAGTCACGAACCGTGGGAGCCGCGCAAGGCGCTGCACGTGCACGGTCCAGCGCGCTTACCGATCCGTTTCGAACCAGACAGGCGGGCGGCTGCTGAGGTTTGACGGCAACTTTGTGAGAGCATGATTGGAAAGGAATTTTCGCATGCTACTCACTCCCGATCCAACTTTTTACCCTTCTCCGCGCCTCGCCATGCAAGCTCCTGTGGAGCGCCTGGCGTACGTTGCGCTTCTTAATCCTGCACAAGACGGTCGACCGGATGGCATGGCGGTGGTGGATGTGGACCCGGCGTCGAATAGCTACGGGCGCGTGGTGAGCCGTATTGATATGCCGAACGCTGGCGACGAATTGCATCACTTCGGCTGGAACGCGTGCAGCTCGGCGCTGTGTCCTTACGCTCCACATCCGCACATCGAGCGGCGTTATCTGATCACTCCCGGGCTTCGCTCCTCGCGCATCTATGTAATCGACACCAAACCTGATCCACGGCAGCTCAAGATTGTCAAAGTAATCGAACCCGAGGAAATAGCCACGCGCACAGGTTACTCGCGCACGCACACGGTGCATTGCGGTCCGGACGGCATCTTTGTCAGCGCCCTGGGCGCACCAGATGGCAGTGGTCCGGGCGGCGTATTTCTGTTGGATCATTTTTCGTTCAACGTGCTGGGCCGCTGGGAAGTGGATCGCGGGCCGCAATATTTCGCCTACGATTTTTGGTGGCACCTGGGTCACGACACCATGCTGACCAGCGAGTGGGGAACGCCCAACATGCTGGAGAACGGCATAAATCCTGAGCTGCTGCTGGCCGGCAAATACGGGCACTCCATGCACGTTTGGGATCTCCGCAAGCGGCGTCACCAGCAGGCACTCGATTTGGGGGGCGACCAGCAGTTGGTGCTCGAGCTGCGGCCGTCGCACGATCCTACCAAGGCCTACGGATTCGTCGGCGTAGTGGTTTCGCTCAAGGATCTTTCGTCGTCCATCTGGCTGTGGAGCCGCGATAACGGAACGTACGGCGTGAAGAAGGTGATCGAGATTCCTGCTGAGCCGGCCGATCCGGAAGTATTGCCGCCGCTGCTGAAGGGTTTCAAAGCGGTACCGCCGCTGTTGACCGATATCGATCTGTCGCTGGATGACCGGTTCCTCTATGCCTCTTGCTGGGGAACGGGCGAGATGCGCCAGTATGATGTATCCGATCCGCACAATCCCAAGCAAGTGGGCTCGCTGCATATCGGCGGAATCGCCCGTCGCGCGCCGCATCCTTCGAAGCCTGCCACGGCATTGAACGGCGGTCCGCAGATGGTGGAAGTAAGTCGTGATGGCCGGCGCGTGTACTTCACCAATTCGCTATATTCTGCCTGGGATGCGCAGTTCTACCCCGAGGGAATCCGCGGCTGGATGGTAAAGGCGGATGCCGGGCCGGACGGCGGGCTGCGGCTGGATCCAAAATTCTTCGTCGAAGTGGATGGGATGCGTCCGCACCAGGTACGGCTGGAGGGCGGCGACGCTTCGTCAGATTCGTACTGCTATCCATAAATGAAGGCCTGGTTGGTTCTATTCGGGCTCGGTGCGTATCACGGACTCAATCCCGCGATGGGATGGCTGTTTGCGGTTTCGCTCGGACTCCAGGAAAAGACCTCGCGCGCTGTATGGCGGGCGCTTCCGCCGCTTGCGCTCGGTCATTTGCTGTCCATGAGCGCTGTGGTCGCGCTGTTCGGATTGCTGCAGATTGGACTCTCGGACGTGGTGGTTCGGGTTGTGGCGGCGGTGGTTCTCGTGGGTCTCGGCGTCACGAAGCTGGTCAGCTCGCGGCATCCGCGTTGGGCGAGTTGGACCGGAATGCGCGTTGGATTTCGAGACCTGACCATCTGGTCATTCTTGATGGCCACGGCGCACGGTGCAGGTCTGATGCTGCTGCCAGTGCTGTTTTCACTTCCGGCCGGCCAGCATTCGCAGCATGTCCACGGCGGTGGGGGACTTCCGCAACCCTGGCTGATCGCGGTCGCGATCCACACGCTGGCATACCTGGTGACCGCCGGAGCCATCGGTCTGGTAGTTTATCGATACGTAGGACTGGCTTTTCTAAGGCGGGCCTGGCTCAACCTGGATGTGCTGTGGGGAATGGCATTGATTATCGCGGGCTTGGTCACGGTGATCTTTTAGAGCGCCGGGAGCCGGAAATTTGAGCGAGAATGGATGGCATGAGCGTGTACACCAGACGTGATTTCGGCAAGATAGCAATGGCCGGCCTGCCGCTCGGAGCGGCGCTGGCCAAGATCAACTCGACCGTAAGCGGCGTGCAGCTTGGCGTGCAGTCCTATAGCTTTCGCGATCGTCCGCTGGACGCGGCTATTCAGGCCATAGTCGAAGACGGGATCGGCGAATGCGAGATGTACTCGCCACACATCGAGCTGGGAGGTCTGCCGCGCCCCCAAGGCTCTGGAGGCCGAGGCGCGGCCAATCGCGAAGAACTCCGCAAATGGCGCTTGACCGTCCCGATGGACGAGATCAAAGCCGTCCGCAAAAAGTTCGATGACGCTGGCATCTGGCTATTCGCCTTCAATTACAGCTTCCGGGACGACTTCACGGATCCCGAGATCGAACGCGGGTT
>Ga0210401_10002592_pt1 | contig 19938 bp, 8 predicted proteins | sample IncBWH32MmetaG_FD_150866 | JGI IMG/M metagenome (GOLD analysis project Ga0210401, IMG submission 150866) | Forest soil microbial communities from Barre Woods Harvard Forest LTER site, Petersham, Massachusetts, United States - Inc-BW-H-32-M | ecosystem: Environmental > Terrestrial > Soil >... | reverse complement strand
ATATGATCCGCTCAGCCGCAAGCTGACTTGGGTGAACGCTGGCCATAACGCGCCGGTGCTCTTTCGCCGTGGAGAAATTCGCAAGCTGCATGAAGGCGGCCCAGTGATTGGCTTGCTTCCCGACGTGGAATATTTTCAGGCATCCACCGAACTGGCGAGTGGCGACCTAGTGGTTGCGTACACCGATGGAATCAGCGAAGCCATGAACGCGAACGACGAGGAATGGGGAGAAGAACGACTGTACGCAGCCGTGGCTCGATTCGCCGAAGGCTTGCCTGTGCCGACTCTGCTCGATCGTTTGCTGGAATGCGCCGATGCGCATGCCGGAGGCGTGCCGCAACACGACGACATGACCCTAATTGCTATTCATGCGCTCCCCGTGGCGTTCATAGGTCCCGATTAGCCCGAACTGAGTCTTCGACGCGTCGCTAATGCCAGGAACTTGCAGGGGACGATTTGTTGAATTCAATAGGCTTATCAACAAGTTCCTGGAGAGCATGGCATTGGATGAGAACGGCGATTGGACGGGCACCCCGCGCGGCGCAACGACTGGAATCAATCATAGCGGCGAAACCGGCGGCCGGCGCGCGGTGGAACTCCCGCTACGGTTGTATTAGGCTAGTGATATCTTAACGTCCCTCCGCATGGAACTACCGCGGCCGCATGGGAGAAGTTGTTTATGGCAGTCGAAGGCGCAAAGCACCCGGCGATTGAAAGCCTTCATGGGCATGACGATCTGCGGGATTCCCCTGCCTTCGCTTGTCTTGGCGGTCGCCCGTTGATGCCAAATCGCGGCATCCCGCTCGATCTTAAATGGGTTGACGAAGTGCGCGTGAACACGAGCGCCGCCGAACGCCGCGCGCAAACCCTGGTGACGCGCCGCACCGTAAAGAAAGATTGGCAGATCGCTTGGCTGCTGCGCGCGATTTCCTGCATGGATTTGACCACGCTATCGAGCGACGACACCGACGAACGTGTGCGGCGGCTCTGCGCGAAGGCTCGCCAACCGATTCAGCACGAAATCGTGAAGCGGCTCGATATCGAGAAGCTCGATCTGAAAGTTGCGGCTGTTTGCGTCTATCACGTGTTTGTGGAGACAGCGCTGCGAGCCGTGGAGGGCAGCGGAATCCACGTGGCTGCTGTTTCGACTGGATTTCCCGCGGGACTCTCGCCAATGAAGGAACGGGTTGCGGAAATTCGACGCTCGGTCGAAGCGGGCGCCGACGAAATCGACGTGGTGATTACGCGCGGGCTTGTCTTCGGTGCAAAGTGGCAGGAACTTTACGACGAAGTCGCGACGTTCAAGGCTGCTTGCGGTCCGGCGCACCTGAAAGTGATTTTGGGCACGGGCGACTTGCTCACGCTGCGCAACGTGTCAAAAGCGAGTTTTGTTTCGATGATGGCAGGAGCGGATTTCATCAAGACATCGACAGGAAAAGAAGCTGTGAACGCGACGCTACCGGTCGGCTTGGTGATGTCGCGCGCGATTCGCGAATATGCGCAAGCGACCGGGTTCGCAGTCGGTTTAAAGCCCGCCGGCGGAATTCGCACGGCAAAGCAATCGCTCGAATGGCTCGCACTGATGAAAGAAGAACTGGGCAATTCGTGGCTGCACGCCGATCTGTTTCGCTTTGGCGCGAGCGCGATGTTGGGCGATATCGAGCGGCAACTTGAATATCATGCGACCGGCCGTTATTCGGCCGAATACCGGCATCCGATTGCCTGAAGCGGGACGAAGGATGACCTCGATGAGCGTTGCTGAAAAATTCGCGGCGATGGAATACGGCCCGGCGCCGGAGGATCCGCGCGAGGCCGTTGCATGGCTTGAGTCGCATAAGCGCCGCTTCGGGCATTTCATCGGCGGCTCGTGGCGAGAGCCGGCCGCGGGCGGATATTTCGACTCGATCGATCCATCGAACGGCGAAAAACTGGCGTCTGTCGCGCAGGGAAGCGCCGAGGACGTGGATGCCGCCGTAGCGGCGGCGCGGTCCGCGTGGGCTCCGTGGCAGGCGCTTAAGGGGCATGACCGCGCGCGTTATCTGTACGCGTTGGCGCGCCTGGTCCAGAAGCATTCGCGCCGCCTCGCTGTGATCGAGACGATGGACAACGGCAAGCCGATTCGCGAGAGCCGCGATCTGGATATTCCGCTTGTCGCGCGACATTTCTATCATCACGCCGGGTGGGCGCAGTTGCTCGAGCAGGAATTTCCAGGCTACTTGGCCTGCGGCGTCGTCGGACAGATTATCCCGTGGAATTTTCCGTTGCTGATGCTCGCTTGGAAGATCGCGCCAGCGCTTGCGGCGGGGAACACCGTTGTTTTGAAGCCGGCGGAATTTACCCCGCTCACGGCGCTGGCCTTTGCAGATATCTGCCGCGAAATTGAACTTCCTGGCGGCGTCGTGAACATCATAACGGGCGACGGTTCGACGGGCGAGGCGCTCGTCAAGCACGCCGGTGTCGATAAGATTGCCTTCACCGGATCAACCGAAGTTGGCCGCGCCATTCGCAAAGCCACCGCAGCGAGCCACAAAAAGCTTTCACTTGAACTGGGCGGAAAGTCTCCTTTCATTATTTTTGAGGACGCAGATCTAGACGGTGCCGTTGAAGGTCTGGTCGACGGGATTTGGCTGAATCAGGGGCAAGTCTGTTGCGCGGGCTCGCGACTGCTGATTCAGGAAAGCGTCTACGAAAAGATGATCGCGAAGGTCCGCGCGCGCATGGAAACGCTGCGCGTGGGGCCGCCGCTTGATAAGGCAATCGACGTTGGCGCGATCGTCGCGCCTGTGCAGCTTGACCGGATTCGCAATCTGGTCGACCAGGGAATCGCCGAGGGTGCTTCCTGTTGGCAACCGTCGTTTGCGATGCCCTCGCGAGGCCTTTATTTCCCGCCAACCTTGCTCACCAATGTGCACCCGGCTGCGACTGTCGCGCAGCAGGAAATTTTTGGGCCGGTGCTTGTTGCCATGACTTTCCGTACGCCGCGCGAAGCCGTGGAACTTGCAAACAATACGACCTACGGACTTGCCGCGAGCGTCTGGAGCGAGAGCATCAACGTGGCGCTTCAGGTAGCGGCGCAGATCAAGGCCGGAGTCGTTTGGGTGAACGGCACGAACCTTTTTGACGCGGCTTGCGGATTCGGCGGCTATCGCGAGAGCGGCTACGGACGCGAAGGCGGCAAAGAAGGCATGCGCGAATATCTCGAGCCCGCCTGGTTCAAGAAGGCTCCCGCACTACGCGTCGCGGACTCAAATCGAAAAGCGCAGACCGAGGGAAGCGCGAAAGACGCCGCCGCTGCAATCGACCGCACGGTGAAGCTCTATATCGGCGGCAAGCAGACACGGCCCGATTCGGGCTACAGCATCCCGGTCCGTGGAGCGGACGGCAAGCTGCTTGGTGAAGCTCCGCTTGGCAACCGCAAAGATATTCGCAACGCAGTCGAGGCTGCGCGCAATGCGACAGGTTGGGCCAAGAGCACGGCTCACGCGCGCGCCCAGGTGCTCTACTACATCGGGGAGAATTTCTCACAGCGGGAGAATGAAGTCGTTCGCCGCCTAACCGACGTAATGAGCGCCGCTCACGCGAAGAAAGAATTTCAGGCGAGCATTCGGCGGATTTTTTCTTACGCGGCATGGGCGGACAAGTTCGACGGCGCCGTGCACAATCCTCCGTTTCGCAACGTGACGCTTGCGATGAACGAGGCGATCGGAACGGTGGGCATCGTCTGCCCGCACGAAGCGCCGCTGCTTGGGTTGCTCTCGCTCATGCTCCCCGCAATTGCGATGGGCAATACGGTTATAGCGGTTCCTTCCGAAGCCTACCCGCTGATCGCTGGCGAGCTCTATCAGGTATTCGACACCAGTGACTTGCCTGGCGGGACGGCGAACATCGTGACCGGGCGTTCAGAGGAATTGGGCAAGATTCTCGCCGAGCACGATGACATTGACGCGGTCTGGTCTTTTGGCGACGACGCAGCGGCCATCTCGGCGAAATCGCTTTCGATCGGCAATCTGAAGCAGGTCTTTACAAACGACGGCAAAGCGATCGATTGGTTCGATGCGGCGCAAGGCGAAGGCCGCTGGTTTCTTGAACACTCCACGCAAGTGAAGAATATCTGGGTGCCCTACGGCGAGTAACGCGCCTCAGCGCTCTACGGTTCAAACATCCCCTTCAGAAATTGTGCAACCGACTCGGTGAGCGCGCGCGGCTGCGCGGTTCCTGGCATGGCAAGCGCCTGGCGGCGAACAAGCTTGTGTCCCGCAATTCGCGCCGTGTGAAACAGCTTGCTTGAATGCTTCAAGGCCTGCTCGGGAAGAATGGAGTAGCCGAACCCGGCTTCGACGAGCCCCTTGATGGCTTCGGTATCTGAGGCCTCCATGATCACGCGCCCGCGCAGGCCGAGCTGATCGAGGAACTGGTCGATCAGGTTGCGCATGTTGCTCTGCTTCGGATAGAGCAGCAGCGGAGCGCCCTGCAATTCGCTCGCGGGAATCACGCCGATGTGATGACCTCTTACGCGCGTCGTCGACGGTCGCACCACGAGCAGCTCTTCGTTGAACAGAGGCACGATGCGCAGGCTTTTGTCCGCAACCGGCAGCGAGATCAAACCCAGATCGAATTGGCGCTCTTTCAACCCGGCGATGATTTCTTCGGTTGCCAGCACCGTGACGTGCAGATCGATGCGCGGATATTTGTTACGCAGCAGCTTGAGTGGCCGCCGCAAACGGTAGATCAGCGTCGTCGCGCCGGTCGCGAGATGAAACGGTCGCGTGTCGCTTTCCGGGCTCTCGCCGAATTCCTCGCGGATCTGTTTCATTCCGAGCACTACGGACCGCGCGTGTTCGGCGAGGCGCTGCGCCGCGGGCGTTGGCGTGAGCGTACGGCCGGACCGGATGAAGAGCTGGACCTTCAGCTCGCCCGAAAGTGCGCGAAGCTGCAGGCTCACGGCGCCGGTTGAAAGATGCAGGTTTTTCGCGGCGCGGCTCATGGTCGGTGAGTCCATCACGGCCAGAAAAGATTCCAGTTGGCGAATGTCCATGTGGTCCCCCAATACGGAACCCGTTTATGTTTTCGGGTTTAAACAGTTTAGAAACTCTAAAGATATCATTTAAATGTTTGAGATTGGCGCTACGAAGTGCAGGCCTGCTTTTGCGCCACACAGGGAGAGCTTCTTCTCGAAGTGGCGTGAGCGGGATCCATGGACGTTTCGGCTGCCGAAATGCCTTGGCCATTTGTGTGTTTAGGAAAACTAAACATATCGTTTATATCTTTGAGATTGACATGATTAACATCTCCATCTAACTTTGCGGCCACGTACGGGGCGGTGCGCCTTCAAGCAAAGTGAAGGCGGAGGGGATAACAACCATGAAGAGAGTCCTGGGAGTACTGCTGTTTTGTCTGATTGTGTGTTTAGCCGCGCAAGCGCAATTGACTGGAAGCGGTTCGATTCAGGGATTGGTGGAAGATCCGAGCGGCGCGGTGATTCCTAACGCGGCAGTAACGCTTACAAACGTGGCAACCGGCGTTCATCAAGCCACGAAGACCGACGATGCCGGCGCCTACACGTTTCCGAATCTCGTGATCGGAACCTATTCGATTAGCGTCGCGGCGCCTGGCTTCCAGAACTACGTGCAAAGCAACATCGTGCTCGAAGTGGGCAGCAGCATTGCGATTGACGTGAAGATGACTATCGGCGGAGCAGACCAAACCGTTCAAGTCGAGGCGCAAGGCCTTGCACTGCAGACCGAAGATACTTCCTTCAAGCAGACCATCGATCAGACCGATGTTACCGAAATGCCGCTCAACGGCCGCCATATGACCGACTTGATCACGCTTTCCGGCGCCTCCACCACGGCGCCCGCCGGCGATTTCACCGGTTCGAAGTATTCCTATGCTGCGGTCTCGGTGTCGGTCGCCGGAGGAATGGGTAATACAACAGAGTGGAAACTCGACGGCGGAACCAATAACGATTTCATGGCGAACAGCAATCTCCCTTTCCCCTTCCCTGATGCCGTCAACGAATTCAGTGTTGAGTCCACCAACCTGGGCGCTTCAACCGGCGCTCACACCGGCGGCTTGGTCAATGTCGTGACGCGCTCGGGAACCAATCAGTTCCACGGCACCGGCTTTGAATTCATCCGGAACAACATCATTGACGCGACGAACTTTTTCGCGGTCGGCAAGGATCAGTTGCATCAGAACGAATACGGCGGCACGATTGGAGGCCCGGTCCTGAAGGACAAGCTCTTCTTCTTCACCGGCTTCCAGCGCCTGGTCTCCAAGCAGCTATCGGCCACCACCAGCGTTTATCTTCCCACCGCGGCCAACTTGGCCGGAGATTTCTCGGTCACCGACCCGCCCCCCGGCTCGGCCACGAACGTTTGTGGTGATAAAGCCGTCCAACTCTATGATCCCGTCACCGGCGCCCTGCTTCCCGGAAACAAATACGGTCAGGCCGGCGGACCGGCGCTTCCGACATGGAATCCAGCGGCCATTGCACTAGAGGCCTACCTGCCCAAAATCGTGCCGCTGGCGGACGGATCAAACGCTTGCGGGCACGTGCAATACGGGATTCCGAATGACGTATTCGACAAGCAGTCGATCACCCGCATGGATTACACGCTCAATTCCCGGAATACGTTGTACGGTCACTACTTTTTGGATGGGTACCAGGCGCCGCCGCCGTATTCGCCCACGAACATCCTCCTCACCACGCAAAGCGGCAATATTGAGCGCACGCAATCGGCCACGTTGGGCGAAGATTTCGTGGTCAGCCAGAACCTGGTCAATTCCGCTCACGTGACCTATTTGCGCCGCCGCAACAATCGTGGCTATAGCCTCGCCGATATCAACGCCACAACGCTGGGTGTAAATGCCTTTCAACTCGAGCAACACGGTTTGCAGATGACCGTTTCCACGTCGGGAGCCAACCATAAATTTACGATTGGCGGTGGAACAAACTCCATCGCCTCATTTAACGACAACTCCATTGCGGTTGCCGATGCCGTGACCTGGACGCATGGCAAGCACCAGTTGATTTTCGGCGGTGAGTGGATCCACAACCAGCTGAACATCAATAACGCGTACGAGAGCAACGGCGTCTTCACGTTTAACGGCCAATACAGCGGCGATGCAGCTGGTGACGGCAAGACAATCGGCGACGCGAATCTGGATTTCCTCGGAGGCGCGATGCAAACCTTCCAGCAAAGCAAAGCTCAACAAAACGCGCTGCGCGGAAATATCCCGAGCCTCTACTTTCAAGACACGTATCACGCGTCCACTCGGTTGACGATGGTGGCCGGAGTTCGCTGGACCCCGACGTATTATCCAGTCGACTATTTCAACCGCGGCGTCGAATTCAACATGCAGGGATTTCTGCTTAATGCGATCAGCTCGGTCTATCCGAACGCGCCTCCGGGCATCACCTTCTTTGGAGATCCCAACGTACACAGGCAGTTCACGTCAAATTCGCCAGCTCAGTGGTCCCCCAACATCGGCGTAACCTTTGATCCTGTCGGCAATGGAAAGACAGTGCTTCGTGCGGGTTTCCAGTTCGCCTTCGATCAGCCGAACTATTTCACCTCGCAGCGCAACCAGCAGAATCCGCCGTATGCCACTGCCAGTTCTCCCACCACCTCGGCCGAGCTGTGCTTCAGCAATCCGTGGCTTGTCGGCGGCACTGGTAACAGGGGCTGCGGACAGACCGGCGGCAACACCAGTGACAATACATATCCTTCGCCACAGGTCCCAACCAAGGCAAACGCCGTCTTCCCCGCACAGAGTCAATACATCGCCACGGCTTACAATTTCCGCCCCTCTGCCACGTCGATGTGGACAGCAAGCGTTCAGCACACATTCGGCCGAGGCTGGCAGGTTCAAGCCGACTACATTGGAAACAGAACTACACACGAAGCGAACGGGTATCCACTGGACGACGCTGCCTTCATCCCGGGGGTATGGCCGAATTGCCCAGGTTTCGTCACCACAGGTCCGGCCGCCGTCAAGGCAGGCACCGCGGGAACCAATTGCTCGACCACGAGCAACTACATTTCGCGCCTACTGCTGACCATTGCCAATCCAGTTGGGAACGGCGTAAACGGTGGAGGCAACCAGTACCTCGGTGGCGCCGCCGGCTCGGTCCTCATCAACAACGTTGCATGGTCTGACTACAACGGCCTCGTGTTATCCGCGAACCACCGCTTGTCTTCAACATTCAGTCTCCTGGCTAATTACACTTGGTCAAAGTGCCTGGACGTTGAGGACGCATCCGGCGATGTTGCTGGTGATTCCTTTGAGAACCCGAACAACGCCCGGCTGGACTATGGGCCTTGCGGACAGGACTTCCGCAACGTCTTCAGCGCCTCGATCGTGGCTACGAGCAGGGTGAAGCGGTTCAACCGCGTTGTGAATGCGATTCTCAGCGACTGGCAGGCAGCACCGCTGTTCCACGCCAATACCGGATCACCAATCAACATAACGACAGGCGTCGACATTTCCTTGATCGACGTTAACAAGGACCGTCCCAACTTGATCGCTGGACAACCGGTTTACCTGCCCTCTCACCCGTTCATTAACAGTGCGACCGAGGCCGACGAAGGGTATCTGAATCCTGCGGCTTTTCAAACCGTTCTCGCCGCGGCAGGATGCACGAAGGCGACTCTTAACGGCTGTCCGGCATACGGAACCTTCGGAACTCTTGGAAGAAATGCGTTCCATGGCCTGTCGCAGTTCCAGTTCGACGGGGAAATTTCCCGCTACTTCCCAATCCATGAAAGTGTGAAGCTGAATTTGCGTCTCGAAGCATTCAATGTGTTGAACCACCCTGTTTTTGCCAACCCGAACGCCGGATTAAGCAGTGACGGCGTCACGTCGGCGGCATCGTTCGGATTGATCTCTGGGACGACAGGAGAAGGCGCAAGAGTGTTCCAGGGCGCCGTGAAGATCATCTTCTAGGGTCTTGTGGGATGGCGGAGTCTGTTTTTGCTGCTTGCGCCAGGAACTGACGGTGTCGAAAAGATGGCTCTCCGGCGACCAGCCGGCTGCGTCCGATAGGGGAGCGGCTTGCGCGCGAAGCCGCTCCGAATGTGCGAGTACTAGGAAGGCCGGCCGGTGAAATGGCAGTTCCTTCCGAAACTGCTTCGGCTGTTGTCGTTCGCAATCCCTGGTCTTGCGGGATACGTCCGGCTGTCCGGTTCCTGTAGGATGGAGTGTCTTTGATAGACCTCGGAACAACTTGCGCTCGGAAGACAGAGGGATCGGTTTTTCATGGCGAATGAACCGGAAAGGAAATCGCGTCGCGAAGCACTGAAAACCGGGCTCGCGGCAGCCGCGTTTCTCGCCGGCGGGTCGATGGTGCGTGGTGGCGCGCGCTTGCCGGGCAGTGAGCCACATGGCGGCGCAGCCGCTCGGTCCCCCTGGGATGAACTCCCAAAGATACTCCGAACAATCAAAGCGCCTCGATTTCGGGACCACGCCGTGTACGTCAACAATTTCGGCGCCGTAGGCGATAATAAGACCGACTCGACCGAGGCTTTTCAAAAGGCGATCGCTGCGTGCAGCCAGGCCGGAGGCGGCCGCGTCGTCGTGCCGAAGGGCGAATTTTCGACCGGCGCGATCGTACTGAAGAGCAAGGTCAACCTGAACCTCGACCAAGGCGCCACGATCCGTTTCAGCCGCGATACATCGAAGTATCCGGTCGTCTACACACGGTATGAAGGCACCGAATTGATGAACTATTCTCCGTTCATTTATGCCTTCGAGCAGGAGAACATTGCGATCACTGGTCAGGGCACCATCGATGGCAACGCCGATTGCCAGAATTGGTGGAACTGGGTCGGTGGCGTCCGGTGCGGCGCACAAGGAAGCAGCCGGGAAGCGTTCTCCAAGGATCGCAACGCGCTTCACGATATGGCCGAGAACGGCGTTCCCGTCAACCAGCGCGTGTTCGGGCCAGGCCACTATCTGCGGCCGCAGTTCATTCAGCCCTTCCGCTGCAAAAACGTGCTGATCGAAGGGGTGACGCTGCTGAATTCGCCGATGTGGCAGGTCACGCCGGCGCTCTGCACGAATGTAACGGTCCGTGGCCTCTCGATCCACAGTGACGGGCCAAACACGGATGGATGCGACCCCGATTCATCCAGTTACGTCTTGATCGAGAACTGCTCATTCCAGACCGGCGACGATTGCATCGCAATCAAGTCGGGCCGCAACGCCGATGGTCGCCGGCTTCACACGCCTTCGGAGAACATCGTGATTCAGGGTTGCCATATGAAGGACGGCCACGGCGGCGTGACAATCGGCAGCGAGGATTCGGGCGGCGTACGTAACGTCTTTGCACAGAACTGCGAGATGGACAGCCCGAATCTGGATATTGCCATTCGTGTGAAGAACAACGCGGCGCGCGGCGGCGATGTCGAGGGCCTCTACGTGCGTAACATCAAGGTCGGGCAGGTCGCCACCGCCGGAGTCTCGATTGACTTCTACTATGAGGAAGGCGAAGCTGGAAAGTACACGCCGGTCACGCGCAACGTCGATATTCGCTCGCTCACTCTGGAGAAGGCAAAGTATGCGCTGTATCTTCGCGGCTTCAAGAACGCCCCCATTGAGGACGTGCACCTCACTGATTGCACCTTCGACGGCGTCGCGACTCCGAATGTGGTCGAAAACGTAAGGGATCTTTCTTTGAGCAACGTGCGTATCAATGGAAAACCGGCCGATCAATCTTCCTAGATCGAATCGCGCCGGCAAATTGGCAACATGAGAACGAGGGGCACATGGGGTTTATAACCGGAGACTTTCTTCTTAAGAGCGAAACCGCGAGACATCTTTATCACACCTACGCCGCTGGACAGCCGATTCTGGACTATCACTGCCATCTTTCGCCGAAAGACATCGCCGAGAATCGCCGGTTCGCCAACCTGCACGAAATCTGGCTTGAGGGCGACCATTACAAATGGCGCGCGATGCGCGCCAACGGCGTATCGGAGGAATATTGCACCGGGAGCGCCGAGCCCTATGAGAAATTCATCGCGTGGGCCAAGACCGTACCGCACACGTTGCGTAATCCTCTCTATCACTGGACGCACCTTGAGCTGCTGCGCCACTTCGATATCGACAAGCTGCTCGACCAAAAGTCGGCTCCAGAAATCTGGAAGCGCGCAAACGAGCGTTTGCAAAGCGGCGAGCTGACCACGCAGGGCATTCTGAAGAAGTTCAATGTCACCGCCCTCTGCACGACCGACGATCCCACCGACTCGTTGCAATATCACGAGCAGATTCAAGCTTCCGGCTTGCCGACCAAGGTCTTCCCGGCGTTTCGTCCTGATGCCGCGTTTAAGACAGACGACCCGGCTGCGTTCAACGCCTGGGTGGACAAGCTTTCGGCTTGCACCGACATCCATATCGTCGACTTCTCGGGGTTCCTTGACGCGCTCGATGCGCGCCACGACTATTTCCACGAGCACGGTTGCCGCCTTTCCGATCACGGGCTCGTCATTTGCCCTGTCGAATCGCGCAGCCATTGGCAAGCGGCGGCAATGTTTGAGAAGGCGCGCAGCGGCGAAGCGCTGAGCCCGGAGGAGTCGGCCAAGTTCGCCAGCTTCCTGATGCTCTTTTTCGGCGAACTCGATGCGAACCGCGGCTGGACCAAGCAGCTGCATCTGGGCGCTTCGCGCAACAACAACACGCGGATGTGGAAGTCACTCGGCAAGGACACGGGCTTTGATTCGATCGGCGACGCGCTGCAAGGTTCGGCACTGACGATGTATCTTGACCGTCTCGACCAGGCGAACCATCTGCCGAAGATGATTCTCTACAACGTGAATCCCTCGGAGAACTACGTTTTCGCCAGCGTGATCAACAGCTTCCAGAACGGCGGCATACCCGGCAAGATTCAGTTCGGAACCGGTTGGTGGTTCCTCGATCAAAAAGAAGGAATGGAGTGGCAGATTAATTCGCTCTCAAACTGTGCGCTGCTCTCCCGGTTCGTCGGCATGGTCACCGATTCGCGCTCGTTCATGTCGTATCCGCGGCACGAATATTTCCGCCGCGTGCTGTGCAATTTGCTCGGCAACGAAATGGAGTCGGGCGAGATTCCCGACGACGACGCGCTTGTCGGAGCGATGATCGAAAATATCTGCTACGGCAATGCGCTCTCGTATTTCCAGTTGCCGCTCGGAGATGGCGCCGCTTTGCAGCCTTCGGGCGAAGGCGTGGCCCGGGCCCGGTAACTTCCGGCAAGCCCTGGTCTTACGGCAGCGAGGCGAGGTATTCGCTGATGGTTTTGGCGGCGCTGCGTCCTTCGGCAATCGCCCAAACCACCAGCGACTGTCCGCGCCGCATATCACCTGCCGCGAAAATTCCGGGAACCGAGCTCATGTAGTTCCCCTTGGTCGCGACGTTTCCGCGCGCGTCGAGTTCCACACCGAAGTGCTCGATCATCCCCGGTTTTACGGGTCCGGTGAATCCCATGGCCAGCAGCACCAGGTCGGTTTCAATTTTGAATTCAGACCCGGACAAGACTTCGAACTTCGGCGGCGGGCCCACGCGAACCGCGTGCAGCTCCCGCACATTCCCGTGCCCGTCGCCTGTAAATTTTGTTGTGCTCGCGGCCCAATCGCGCGTTCCGCCCTCTTCGTGGGCGCTTTCGGTGCGCAGCTGCAATGGCCACAACGGCCACGGCGTACTCGCATGCCGGTCTGCCGGCGGCATCGGCATGATTTCAAATTGCAACACGGACTTCGCGCCCTGACGGTGCGCCGTGCCGAGGCAGTCGGCTCCCGTATCGCCACCGCCGATGATCACCACGCGCTTGCCCGTCGCAAGAATCTGCCCGGTCACCTGGTCGCCCGCGATTTTCTTGTTCTGCTGCGGCAAATAATCCATTGCGAAGTGGATGCCTTTGAGCTCGCGCCCGGGCACGCTCAGTTCGCGCGGATTTTCCGCGCCACCGGCCAGCAGAATTGCGTCAAACTCGTTGCGCAGATCGCCGGCAGCGACATTGTGTCCCACATGCGCGTTCGTCTTGAAGACGACACCTTCGGCCGTCATCTGATCGAGCCGCCGGTCGAGAACATGCTTTTCCATCTTGAAATCCGGAATTCCGTAGCGCAGCAAGCCGCCGACGCGGTCGGCCTTCTCGAACACCGTCACCGAATGCCCTTCGCGCGCAAGCTGCTGCGCGGCGGCAAGCCCGGCCGGCCCTGATCCGACGACTGCAACTCGCCGCCCCGTGCGTTTCTCCGGGGGCTCGGGCTTGATCCAGCCCTCGCGCCACGCGTGTTCGACGATGGTCTTCTCGATCACCTTGATCGTCACCGGCGGCTCATTGATGCCGAGCACGCAAGCCGCCTCGCAAGGCGCCGGGCAAATCCGCCCTGTAAATTCCGGGAAATTGTTGGTTGAATGCAGCACGCGAATCGCTTCCTTCCATTCGTCGCGATACGCAAGGTCGTTCCAGTCCGGGATGATGTTGTTCACCGGGCATCCCGTATGACAAAACGGAATTCCGCAATCCATGCAGCGAGCGGCCTGCGTGCGGACGCTCTGTTCGGCAAACGGCTCGTAGACTTCGAAGTAGTCCTTGATCCGCTCGTCTACAGGGCGCCTCTTCGGTGTTTCACGCGCGAACTCCTTGAAGCCGGTGATCTTACCCATGGAGCACCTGCCCGCGGCTCTGCGCTGCTGCTGTCGGCACCAAGCGCGGCACGCCCAGCACGCGTTTGTACTCAAACGGGAAAACCTTCACGAATTTCGGAAGCATCGCGTCCCAATTCGCAAGAATCGCTTTTGCCTGGGGACTTGCCGTCAATTCGGCATGCCGTGAAATCAGGCGGTGGAGCGTCTCGATGTCCTTCTCATCGGACACCGGCTCCAGATCGACCTCCACGCGATTGCAGCGCACCGATCCGAAATCGCCTTTTTCGTCGAGCACGTAAGCGATTCCGCCCGTCATGCCCGCCGCGAAATTGCGTCCCGTCTTGCCGAGCACGACAACAAGACCGTTGGTCATGTACTCGCAGCCGTGATCGCCAACGCCTTCGACGACCGCCGTCGCGCCCGAGTTGCGGACGGCGAAACGTTCGCCGGCCATTCCGCCAAAAAATGCTTCGCCGCTTGTGGCTCCGTAGAGGCACACGTTGCCGATCAGGATATTTTCTTCCGGCGCAAATTTCGATTTGCGCGGATGGTAGATCACGAGCCGCCCGCCGGACAGTCCCTTGCCCACGTAATCGTTCCCGTCGCCTTCCAGAGTAAGCGTCACGCCCCTGGCAAGAAACGCGCCAAAGCTCTGTCCCGCGCAACCGGTAAAATTCACCTGGATCGTATCGTCGGGAAGCCCCGCCGAGCCGTGTTTGCGCGAAATTTCGCCGCTCAGCATGGTACCCACCGTGCGATGCACGTTGCGAATCGCCATATCGATCGAAACGGGCTTGCGATGCTCGATCGCCTCGCGCGCCATCTCGATCAGTTTGCAATCGAGGGCTTCCTTCAATCCGTGATCCTGCCCGATCAGGTTGCGGCGTCCCACGTGTCCGGGCACCGGTGGATCGTAAAGCACAGGGGAAAGATCGATTCCTTTTGCCTTCCAGTGCTCGATGTCGGGGCGCTGCACAAGGCAATCCACGCGGCCCACCATCTCATCCACCGTGCGGAAGCCCATCTCCGCCATGATGCGCCGCAGGTCCTCGGCCACGTAGAAGAAGAAATTGATCACATGTTCCGGCTGTCCTGCGAACTTCTTGCGCAGCTCGGGATCCTGCGTGGCGATGCCGACCGGACAAGTGTTCAAGTGGCACTTGCGCATCATGATGCAGCCGGCGGCGATCAGTGCCGAAGTCGAGAAGCCGTATTCCTCGGCGCCGAGCAACGCAGCCACGGCCACATCGCGCCCGGTGTAGAGCTTGCCGTCAACCTGCAGCCGCACGCGGCTACGCAGGTCGTTGAGCACGAGCACCTGCTGGGTCTCGGAAAGTCCGAGCTCCCATGGCACACCCGCGTGCCGGATCGAACTGATCGGTGAAGCGCCGGTGCCGCCGTCGTAACCGCTGATCAGGATCACGTCCGCGTGCGCTTTGGCTACGCCCGCCGCCACCGTCCCAACGCCCGCTTCGGCCACAAGCTTTACCGAAACGCGCGCCTTCGGATTGGCGTTTTTCAGGTCGTGAATGAGCTGCGCGATGTCTTCGATCGAGTAAATATCGTGGTGCGGCGGCGGAGAAACCAATCCCACGCCGGGAATCGAGTGGCGCACGCGCGCGATTTCCTTGTCCACTTTGTGGCCGGGGAGCTGCCCGCCTTCGCCGGGCTTGGCGCCCTGCGAAATCTTGATCTGCAGGTCGTCGGAATTCACAAGGTAATTGATCGTGACGCCGAAGCGCGCCGAAGCGACCTGCTTGATCGCGCTGCGGCGCAAATCGCCGTTCGCGTCCGGCGTGAAGCGGTTTTCGTCTTCTCCGCCTTCGCCGGTGTTGGACTTTCCGCCCATGCGATTCATGGCAATCGCCAGCGTTTCGTGCGCTTCCTTGCTGATCGAGCCGAACGACATCGCGCCGGTCGCAAAGCGCCTGACGATTTCTGAAGCCGGCTCGACTTCCGCCAGAGGAATCGGGTCCTCGGTCGGCTTGAAGTCAAACATCCCGCGCAGCATCAGGAAATCGCGGTTCTGCTGGTCCACGATTTTCGTGAATTCCTGGAAGGACTCGAACTTCTGGTGCCGCACCGAGTGCTGCAGCTTGGCCACCGTGATCGGGTTGAGCAAATGGCGTTCGCCGCCCACGCGGAACTGATACTCGCCGCCCACGCGAAGCTGCGTCTCGGAGTCGGTCGGCGTCTCCATCGCGAAAGCGTGCTTCATCAGCGCTTCGCGAGCGAGCACTTCGATGCTCACACCGTTGATCCGCGAGGCAGTGCCGGTGAAATAGTGGTCGACCAGAGTCTTGTCCAATCCGATGGCTTCGAAGATCTGCGCGCCCTGATAACTCTGCAGGGTCGAAATTCCCATCTTCGAAAATGTCTTGAGCAGGCCCTTATCGGTGGCCTTCATATAGCTCTTGAAGACTTTGTCCCACGAATATTCGGCCGGGAAGTGACCGTCCCGCCAGAGATCTTCGAGCGTTTCGATCGCGAGATAAGGATTTACGGCGCTCGCGCCGTACCCGAGCAGCAGCGCAAAGTGCATGATCTCGCGCGGCTCGGCCGATTCGACGATGAGCGCCACTTGATTACGCGTCTTTTCGCGGATCAGGTGATTGTGCACGGCCGAAAGTGCGAGCAGGCTCGGAACCGGAGCGTATTCCTCGTCCACGCCGCGATCAGAAAGAATCAGCAGCGTGTAGCCGAGCTTGATCGACAGCGAAGCGCGCTCGCAAAGTTCAGAGACCGCCTTTTCAAGTTCGTACTCGCCGCCCGAGACGCGAAACAGCGCCGGCAAAGTCGTCGCGAGGAAGTCTCCCCACTTCACGCTGCGCAGTTTCTCAAGACGCCAATTGGAAATGATCGGGTGGCGGAGCTTCAGCGTGTGAGTATTCTTCGGTGTTTCGTCGAGGATGTTCCCCTCGCAACCGATGTAGCTATTGAGGGACATGACCAGGTCTTCGCGGATCGGATCGATCGCGGGATTGGTGACCTGCGCGAACGACTGCTTGAAATAGTTGAAAAGCAGCTGCGGCTTGTCGGAAAGGCACGCAAGCGGCGTGTCGATGCCCATCGAGCCCACCGGCTCTTCACCCTTCATCGCGGCAGGTTGCAGAATGATTCTCAGGTCTTCGTCGGTGTAGCCGAACATGCGCTGTCGCATCCGGATCGTTTCATGATCGGTGGGCAGCACGTTGGTCGGTACCGGCAGATGATCGAGTGTGATCTGGTTTTCGGCCAGCCACTTCGCGTACGGCTGCCGCGAAGCGAGTTGCGATTTGATCTCTTCGTCGGAAACCAGCCGTTTCTGCTCGGTATCGACCAGCAGCATGCGGCCGGGCGCAAGGCGGCCCTTCATCCGGATATCTTCCGGCTTGATCGGCAGCACGCCGGCTTCGGAAGCCATCACGACGAGGCCGTCGTTGGTCACCAGGTACCGCCCCGGGCGCAATCCGTTACGGTCGAGCTTCGCGCCGACCGAACGGCCATCGGTAAATACCACGGCGGCAGGGCCGTCCCACGGCTCCATCAATGACGCGTGATATTCATAAAACGCCTTCACGTCGGCGGGCATCGTGGCGTCGCTATCCCATGCTTCCGGAATCAGCATGGACATTACGTGCGGCAAACTGCGCCCGGCGAGCGTGAGCAGCTCGACGGCGTTGTCGAGCATGGCCGAGTCGCTGCCGCCCGCGGTAATGACCGGCAGCAGCTTTTTCATGTCCTTCCCAAAAAGCGGGGAAGCGAGCACGGACTGGCGCGCGTGCATCCAGTTCACGTTGCCGCGCAGCGTGTTGATTTCGCCGTTGTGGCAGACGTAGCGGTAAGGATGCGCCAGCTTCCAGCTGGGGAAAGTGTTCGTCGAAAACCGCTGGTGAACGACGCAAATCGCGCTCTTGACCTCAGGATCGGCCAGTTCCTTGTAGAAATGGGCGATCTGCGGCGCGAGCAGCAATCCTTTGTAGACAATCGTGCGCGAAGAAAGTGACGGCACGTAGAAGTAGTCCTTCTCTTTCAGAGTGGATTCTTCGACGGCGGCTTCGGCGAGCTTGCGTACCACGTAAAGTTTGCGCTCAAACGCGTCCTGGTCCATACCGCGTCCGCGCTTGATGAATATCTGTTCGATGTAGGGCTGTGAACTGCGCGCCAGGCGGCCGATCGTATTACCGGCAATCGGCGTGTCGCGCCAACCGAGTACGTTGAGTCCTTCTTGCCGTGCGGTCTTCTCCAAAATGCCTTCGCAAAGGATCCGCTCGAGCGGATCCACCGGGAGAAACACCATTCCGACGCCGTATTCACCCGGCGCAGGCAGCTTCATTTTGAGAGCGGCGCATTCGCGCTCGAAAAATGCGTGCGGAATCTGGATAAGGATACCGGCGCCGTCGCCGGTCTCGGGATCGCAGCCGCAAGCGCCGCGATGCGTCAGGTGGATGAGGATCTGTATGCCTTTCGAGACGATATCGTGCGACTTCAGGCCTTCGATGTTCGCAACAAAGCCCACGCCGCAGCCGTCGTGCTCCTGCCGCGGGTCGTACAGTCCCTGCGCCGCGGGTGTGCCGCGGAAAGGGAACTCGGGTTCGGGTTTGGTCTTTTCGCTCATTTTGTGGTCTACGCCCTTCGAAGCGACACTACCGCCGCGAAGATCGCCCATAGGTCTCTCACGATTCGGCGAGGACAGCCGCCTTAAGTCATCGAGGAAACTGACGATACCTGCTGCGACGCCTACGGCCCGGACGGCGGCAATGCCCGTCGCAAAATAGCAATCGCGGGAGCTTATAGAATGCCATAAAACGTGTAAAAACCCATCAGATAGTACGATCTGGCCGATCACGCAGGCTCACAGGGCAACAGTCACCCCGCGCCGCGAGAGCGCTCCAGAGAACGTTCGTTCTAGTACGAGCCCATTTGTTTGACATTGTTTCTTGCCTCTTTTAACATCCCCCGGACTCGCGTTTTCCAATACAGACCCGTTTTACAGCACTTCCTGGATGAGTCGTTGTTTGCCTTCGAATCGCTTGCTCCACTGTTTTTGCTGACCGCGGCAGGAGAAAAATCTCATGGCTTCCCAGAAGCTTCGGGCCCTCCCGTTTTTTAACTCCCTCTCTATCGTATTGACCGCCCTTGTCGCGGTTTTGGCATTGGGTTCTTCGCTTCGCGGACAAAATTCACAGGTTGAGGCGGATGCGACAAAGGCGGCGCAGTTTGAGAGTTACCGTGCGCTCCTGATGCAAAAGGACCAAGCCGACCCGTCGGCCGCTGCCGGCAACAAAGCCAAAGAGTACGCTGCCGACAGCGAGGCCATGGACCTGGTGAACAAGAACTACGACGGCCCCAGCGGCGCCAAGAGCACGCTCTTCCATCAAGTAGAGGTGAAGGTCAGCAGCGCGATCATGGCCGATCCCGCAGCACATCAGGCCGAGCTCAGCCAGATCGACGCACAGATGGCACAGGACGCCAAGGCTTATACGCAGAAGCCGGCGCAAACCGGACAAACGCGGCCGCCCGCGACTTCTACGACCAGAACCACCACCCCGCCGCAAACAACACAAGAGGCTTCTTCGAGTGCTTCGTTTCTGATGACAGCCTTTATCGCCGTGGTCGTTCTTTTAGCGCTCGGAGCGGTTGGCTACTTTTTTTACATGAAGCAGCGGCAGAAGCCGTCGTCGCCGTCTTACTCGGGCGCAAAATCCCCCCAGTTTTCCGCGCCAGCCATTCCACCGGCCCAGGCTGCGTCCTCCTCCCGTCCGACGACCGTAGTAGCGGTCCCACAAGGCGCTGGAGCAAAAGCGCAGCTCTTTGCCGAGCAGCGCGCAAAATATCAGACGCGCTATAACGACTTAGCCGATGAAATTACCGACCTCAGCGCGCAGCTGACGCAGTTCGCAGCCATCCCGCAAGGCATCGAAAGCAATCTCAAGCTGCTCTCGAAGGCAATTCACGACCGTCTTAAGTCCCTGGTCGAGGCGCAAACCGCCGGGACCGCCAAGATTCTGGCTGGCGCATTGATTTTGATGCCGGCGTGGCGGGTTTTCAAACGCGCGGGGCTGCTGCTGAAGCTCATCGTCGCCGGTGCGATTTTTGTGGTCGCACGAACCGTCTACTTCCTATTCGTCAACTCACCGGCGACCGGCCTGCCCGCGATGTATGCGGCCCTGGTAATGCTCTTCGTCCCGATCTTGGTCGTCTCTTTCTTCTTCGAGAGGCGCTATCGCCTGAAGGCTCCGCTCGACGCGTTGCGCAGCAGCGTCGATGCCCTGAAGCCCATGATGGTCGCGCACATCTTTGACAATCAGGCGCCCCAATACATTG
>Ga0210401_10002591_pt1 | contig 19940 bp, 17 predicted proteins | sample IncBWH32MmetaG_FD_150866 | JGI IMG/M metagenome (GOLD analysis project Ga0210401, IMG submission 150866) | Forest soil microbial communities from Barre Woods Harvard Forest LTER site, Petersham, Massachusetts, United States - Inc-BW-H-32-M | ecosystem: Environmental > Terrestrial > Soil >... | reverse complement strand
GATCATCAACCTGAAGGACATCGTCTTCAACGGTCCGTTCAAGGATCGCGGCATGCCGGACTTCACCGGCAAGCTGAAGGACGAGGATGTGGTGAAGATCCAGGCCTTCATCCAGGGCACCGCCGATGCGGTCCGTCCGAAGAAGTAGCTCCGGCTCCTCGTCATGCCCGGCCTTGTGCCGGGCATCCACGTTTTGACGACACCAAAGAAAATGAGTCAAGGGCTGCGTACAAACCTGTACGCAGCCCTTTGTCATGAGTGATAACGACTAGAAAGACAGACTATCCCTGACCAGCACCCAGCGTCCGTTCTGGATCTGCTGCACCTGGGTGATCGTGTTGGCGAGGTGGTCAGTCGTGGAGAACTTGGTCGGCGGCGAATTGAAGATGTCGAGGAACTTGTCGCCGGACTCCAGGGCATCGAGCACCTTCTGACCGGTCAGGTCCTTGCCGGCCTTGTTGACGTAATAGGCAAAGGTCTCGATCGCGTTATAGCCGATGATCGCCTGGGTATTGGCATCGGTGCCGAACATCTTCTTGTAGTTGGCGAGCCAGTCCTTGACCTTGCCTTTGGCGGTGTCTTCGTAAGGGATCTCGAAGCCCGACGCGGCGTAGAGTCCCTCGACGGATTCCTTGCCGAGCGTTGGAACTTCCAGCACGTTGGTGGGGGTGGCGCCGAGGAACGTCACATCCCATCCGAGCTTCCTGGCTTCGGTCATCGCGCCGATGGTTTCGCGGATCACGGTGCCGAGCAGGACCAGATCACAGCCGTCGGACTTCATCTTGGCGACCTGCGCGCTGAAATCGGAGGCGCCGCGCTTGTAGCTCGTGATCGAGGCCGGCTGCACCTTCATCGCCTCGAGCTGCTGGTTGAAGCCGTCGAGCACGTTTTTTCCGTACTCGTCATCCTGATGCATGATGCAGGGCTTCTTGAAATCCTTCGCCTGCATCAAGAATTTGAGCGCGGCGCGGGTGCTCTCGACATAGGGCAGCAGGTTGTTGAACTTGAGCCGCTCCTGCGGCTTCGACGGATCGAACTTGAAGGTGAATTCGGCCGCCGTCAGCGGGAATAGCTGCAACACGCCGGCATCGAACAGGACGTCCTGCGCGGCGAGCACGGTCGGCGAACCCATCGGACCGACCATCGCAAAAATCTTGTCGCGCTCGACCATCTTTTGCGACGCCAGCACCGCCCGCTTCGGATCGTAGCCGTTGTCCTCCAGGATCATCCGCAGCTTGCGGCCGTTGATGCCGCCGGCCGCGTTGATCTCCTCAACGGCCATTTTCATGCCGTTGGACACCGGGACGCCCCAGACCTTGATCGGGCCGGACAAATCCTGATGGGTGCCGATCACGATCTCGGTCGGCGAGATGCCTTCATTGGTGACTTTGGTCTGCGCCGTAGCCGGCAGATGCGTCAGCGCGAGCGCGCCGATCGCAAGGCCCAGCGCCTTGAGCGATTTCGACATTACTGGTCTCCTCTTCCCTGTTGCTTCTTTGGCCCGTATTGAGCGAAGGCTGGGCCTCCTGATCCTTCGCCGTTTTTTTAGGCTTCCAAACGCTTTCGCGGCTCACGCCACCGCCCGCTCGCCATACATGGCGTCGATCTCGGTGATGTACCGCTTGTTCACAAAGCCCCGCTTCAGCTTCATGGTCGGCGTCAATTCCTCGTCCTCGGGCGTCAGCTGACGCTCGATCAGGAAGAATTTCTTGACGGTTTCGACGCGGGCGAAATTGGCATTCACCGCCTCGATCTCGCGCTGGATCAGACCCTGGACCTCGGCCGCCCGGCACAGGCTCGCATAGTTGGTGAAGGGAATATCGTGGTCCTGGGCGAACTTCTCGACATTCTCCTGGTCGATCATGACGAGGCAGGTGAGATACGGCCGCTTGTCGCCGATCACGACGGCGTCGGAAATATAGGGTGAGAATTTGAGCTGGTTCTCAATCTCCGACGGGGTGATGTTCTTGCCGCCGGAGGTGATGATGATGTCCTTCATCCGGTCGGTGATCTTGACAAAACCCTCGTTGTCGATGGCGCCGACGTCGCCGGTGTGCAGCCATCCGTTGGCGTCGATGGTTTCGGCGGTCTTTTCCGGCTGGTTCAGATAGCCCATGAACAGGAAGTCGCCCTTGATCAGGATCTCGCCGCGCGGGCAGATCATCACCTCGCCCCATGGCACGGCGGTCCCGACCGAACCAAGCTTGATCCGATCCCTTGGCATCAGCGTCGCGACGCCGCAATTCTCGGTCTGGCCGTAGACTTCGCGCATGTCGATGCCGAGCGCGAGATACCAGCGGATCAGCTCCGGCGCGATCGGGGCAGCACCGGTGAGCGCGATCCGGCAGCGATCGAGCCCCAGCATGCGGCGGATATTGCGGAACACCAGCCAGTACGCGACGCGATTGGCGATCCGCAACGCCAGCGAAGGCGTCTCGCCCTCGAGCCTGCAATCGGTCATGCGATAGCCGATCGCGAGCGCGCCCCCATACATCCAGTTCTGGAACGGCGTCGCATCCTTCAGCGCGATGGTGACGCCCGAATAAAACTTCTCCCAGATTCGCGGCACCGCCAGGAATGCGGTGGGCTGAACCTCGCGAAGATTGTCGGGCACCGTCTCCGGGCTTTCGGCGAAGTTCATCACCGATCCCACCGCGAGCGAGGTGTAATAGCCGCCGACGCGTTCGGCGACATGGCAGAGCGGCAGGAACACCAGGCGCTCCTCGCTGTCGGTCGATGGATACAGATCGTTGGCGTGGCGCATCTGGTAGGTGACGCCACGGTTGGAATGCATCGCGCCCTTGGGCGGGCCCGTGGTACCCGAGGTGTAGACCAGAATGGCCAGATCATCCGCACCCCGGCTCCCGACCATCTCGCTCCACAGCGCTTCATGGCCGGCGATATGGTTGCGCCCGAATGCGGTGAATTCGGCGAGCGACATCACCATCGGATCGGAGAAGCCGCTCAAGCCCTCCATGTCGAACACCACGATCCGTTGCAGGGTCGGACAGCGGGCGCGGCACGCCAGGATCTTGTCGAGCTGCTCTTCGTCCTCGGCAAAGATCACCTTGGTTCGGGAGTCGTTGACGAGATATTCCACCTGGGCCGCGGAATCGGTCGGATAGATGCCGGACGAAACGCCGCCGGCGCAGAGGATGCCCATATCGGCGAACACCCATTCGGGCACCGCATTGGCGATGATCGAGGCGACGTCGCCGGACTTGAAGCCTATGGCGTGCAAGCCGTAGGCGATGTCCTTTGAGATCTGCAGCCACTCCCGCCAACTGGTCGGCTGCCAGATGCCGAACTTTTTCTCGCGGATCGCGGGCGCCTCGCCGCGGGTCTCCACCGCGAGCAGAAAGCTCCTCGCGATCGTATCGGCGACTGTCAGAACCGCCGCTCTCGCCATGCTCGTTCCTCCCTCACCTTGTCCGCGCCGGATGCCGGTTTCTGGTGGCCGGTCTTTTTGCCGGGACGGAAGCCGTATTTAACGCCAACTCCTTCTCAACGCCAAGTTTTCTTCTTCTTCCAGCGCCGTTCGCCGCGGGCGCCAGCTTCCTTGGCGCCAAGATAGAACTCCTGGATGTCCTTGGAATGCATCAAACGGTCGCAAGTATCGTTCATCACCACCCGGCCGATCTCAAGCACATAGCCGTAATGGGCGGTCTCGAGCGCGACCTTGGCATTTTGCTCGACCAGAAGGATCGACATCCCCTGCTCTTCGTTGACCCGCTTGATGATGGTGAAGATCTCCCTCACCAGGATCGGCGACAGGCCGAGCGAGGGCTCATCCAGCAACAATAGCGTCGGGCGGTTCATCAGCGCACGCCCGATCGCCAGCATCTGCTGCTCACCGCCGGAGAGCTGCCCCGCCGGCTGGTCGACCCTCTCCTTCAGCCGCGGAAAATAGCCGTAGACCCGCTCCAAATCCTGCGCGACGCCGTCGCGGTCGCGACGCGGATAGGCGCCCATCATCAGGTTCTCGCGCACCGAGAGGAACGGAAACACCTCGCGTCCTTCCGGCACATGGCTCAAGCCCAGCCGCACGATCTTGTCGGCCGCCATGCGCTGGATCGGCTGACCTAAGAATTCGATCGAGCCTTTCTGCGGATCGAGGATGCCGGAGATGGTCTTCAACACCGTGGTCTTGCCGGCGCCGTTGGCCCCCAACACCGTGACGATCCGGCCGCGCGGCACCTCCAGGCTGATGCCACGGATCGCCATGATCGGCCCGTAGTAACTCTCGATGTTGCTGAGTTTTAGGATGATGTCGGGCGCGCTCATGGCATCATCCCCTCAAGCGCCCAAATACGCGGCGACGACGTCCGGATGGACCTGCACGTCGGCAGGCGTGCCCATCGCCAGCACGCGGCCGTAGTTCAGCGCGATCACCCGGTCGGAGACGCGATTGACCAGCGTCATGTCGTGCTCGACCATCAAGACGGTGATGCCGAGCTCGGATTTCATGTCGCGGATCCAGAACGACATGTCGTCGGTTTCCTCGACATTCAACCCGGACGACGGCTCGTCGAGCAGGATCAGCTTCGGCTCCGAGCACAGCGCGCGCGCGAGCTCGATCACCTTGCGCACGCCGTAAGGCAGCCCAGAGATCAGCTTGTCGCGATGCGGTTCGAGATCGAGGAACTCGATCACCTGCTCGACACGACGGCGATGGGCTTTTTCGTTGGAGCGCACGCTCGGCAGGAACAACAGCTCCTGCCATAGCTGTGTGGTCGAATGCCGGTGGCGGCCGACCAAGAGGTTACTGAGCACGGTCGCATTCTCGAACAGCTCGATGTTCTGGAAGGTGCGGGCGATGCCGAGCCTGGCGATGCCGTAAGCGGGCGCCTCGGTGATGTCCTGGTCCTCAAAGAAGATCCTTCCCGAGGTCGGGCTGTAGATCCGCGAGATCAGGTTGAAGATCGAACTCTTGCCCGCGCCGTTGGGCCCGATGATCGAAAGGATTTCGCCCTTCTCCACCGCGAAGGACACGGCGTCGACCGCCTTCAGGCCGCCGAAATGCAACGAAAGATTTTCGGCGCGGAAATAGCTCATCGGTTCCGCTCCGACTTCACATAGATCTTCTGCCGCTTGAAGGTGGCGCGCTTGTAGAGCGGGAACAGCTGGAAGAACAGCTTGATCTTGAGCCAGCGGCCGTAGAGGCCGAGCGGCTCGAACAGCACGAACAGCACGATGATGACGCCATAGATCGCGCCCTTGAGCCCGTTGGCGGACGCAAACGCGGCGACACTGTCCTGAATATGCGCGGCGCGCGCGCTGCCGGCGCCGAATGCCGCGGCAACACCGGCGATCATGCCGGGCATGTCGTCTTTAAGATAAGTCAGGAACGGATCGATCATGACGATGAAGATCGCGCCCAGCACCGCGCCATGCAGGCTGAAGGTGCCGCCGATCAGGATCACGATGATGAATTCGATCGAGAGCTGCAGGGTAAACATTTCCGGGCTGATGAAGGACAGTTTGTGGGCGAACAGAACACCCGCAAAGCCGGTGATGGTCGCACTGATCGCAAACGACTTGACCTTGTAGAGCGAGACGTTGATGCCCATGCTGCGCGCGGCGGTTTCGCTGTCGCGGATGGCGACAAAGGCGCGGCCGGTCGGCGAACGCAGCAAATTGAGCGCGCCGACGATGGTCAGGATCAGCACGGCAAGACAGAGGAAGTAGAACGCCGGGCTGTCGCGCGACACCGAAGTGCCGAGCAACTGGATGGTCTTGATCCGCATGCCCTCGTTGCCGTGGGTGACGCTTTCCCACCGCGCCAGGATCTCCTCGACGATGAAGGCAAAGGAAATGGTGGCAATCACGAGATAGATGCCCTGCAGCCGCAACGCCGGGAATCCGACCAGCGCGCCGATCACCCCGGTCAACAGGCCGGCAGCGAGGAAATAGACCGGAAACGGCACGTTGAACTGCTGCAGGTACGCCGCGGTGTAGGCGCCGATGGCCAGAAAGGCCGCGTGGCCCAGCGAGGCCTGCCCGGTAAAACCGGTGAGGATCAACAGCGCCACGCCGACGGTCGCATAGATGCAGACAAACACCAGTTGGCTGACGAGATAGCTCGAGAGCACGAACGGCGCGATCGAAAGCAGCACCAGCAAGATGCCGTAGGAGAATACATAGCCCGAGTGCGGAAACAGGCGGATGTCGTCTTCATAGTCGGTCTTGAACAGAAACCGCATGTTCAGACCTTCTTTCGCTGGCGAAGGCCGAACAGGCCCTCCGGCTTGAGCAGCAACACCGCGAGCAGCACGATGTAGGCCGCGACGTCCTTCCACCCTTCCGCGAGATAGAAGCCGGCCATGCTTTCGATCACGCCGATCAGGACGCCGCCGACCACAGCACCCGGGATTGAGCCGAAGCCGCCAAGCACCGCGGCCGGAAACGACTTCAACCCCAGAACCAGGCCGACATTGGAATGGATGAAGGTGATCGGCGCGAGCAGCACGCCGGCACAGGTCGCGACCGCCGCACTGATCGCCCACACGATCGACACCACGCGCTTGACCGGAATGCCCATATAATAGGCGGCGAGCATGTTCTCCGAACTCGCCCGCATCGCGGTGCCGAGCGTGGTCTTGTTGAAGAACAGATACAGCAGCGCGCAAAGGATGATCGTCGCCGCGATCACCGAGAGCTTGTCATAGGCCAGCACGAGAGAGCCGATCCGCAATACGCCCTGGCTGAACGGCGTCTCGATCTTGAAATCGTCGGTGCCCCAAATCATGCCGGCGACCGAGCGCAGGAAATAGCCGAGCCCGATCGTCGCCATGATGATCGAGAACTGCGGATAGCCGAGGATCGGACGCACCACGATTCGTTCGGCCAGCATGCCGAACGCCGCCATGCATAAGACCGCGCCGGCAAATCCGATCCAGTAATTCAAGCCCAAAATGCCGATGAAGGTGAAGGCGAAGAACCCGCCCAGCATCATCAGATCGCCCTGGGCGAAGTTCACGACCTCGGTGGCCTTGTAGACAAGGACGAAGCCGAGCGCGATCAGGCCGTAGACGCAGCCGAGAGCAATGCCACTCACCAACTGCTGAACGAAGTCCAGCATTTGCCTAATCCTCCCTTGGATGCCCGGCAATTCTTGTCGATTGCCTCGGTCGGCATCCCGTGTCTTTTCGCGCTCCGCTGCCGGAGAGGCGCAAGACTGCGCATTGTCCTTAACGCTCATTCAGCCCAAAGGCCCGACCTCTGTCAACAAAACGCTGGTTGATGTACCACCGGGCGGAATTTGGGTTGGTCGATTCACTGCGCCGAAATATCTTTCCTCCATGGTGGCGATGACAAAAGTTCGGATGGGCGTCATGAAATCAGAACAATCCGCGCTGCAGGTGCGAGGGTTAACAAAGCGTTTTGACCGCCTCGCGGTCGACGCGCTCGACCTCACGGTCCGCGCCGGCGAATACTATGCTCTGGTCGGGCCAAACGGCGCCGGCAAGACCACGACGCTGCGCATGGTCGCGGGCCTGCTCAAGCCTGATGCAGGCTCGGTCGCGATATTCGGTATCGACGCGCTGGGCGATCCGGTTGCCGCCAAGCAGATGATGGCGTGGGTCTCGGACGAGCCGATGATCTATGACAAGCTCACCCCGCTGGAATATCTCGAATTCGTCGCCGGCCTCTGGGGCATCGATCCGGCCGTGTCGCAAAAATCGGCGCATGAGCTTCTGGCCTCGCTCGGTCTCGAGCCACATTTTGACCAGCGCTGCGAAGGATTTTCCAAGGGCATGCGCCAGAAGGTGGCGCTGGCCGGCGCGCTGGTCCATGAACCCCGCCTGATTATCCTGGATGAACCGCTCACCGGGCTGGACGCGGTATCCGCCCGCCACGTCAAGGGACTATTGGCGAACCGCGTGCACGCAGGCTGCACGGTGATCATGACCACGCATATTCTCGAGGTGGCCGAACGCATGGCCGATCGGATCGGCGTCATCGCCGCAGGCCGTTTGGTGGCCGAGGGGACGCTTGCCGAGCTGCGCCAGCAGAACGGCCATACCGACATCAGTCTCGAAGACCTGTTCATCGCGCTGGTGGACGTCGAGGCCGCCGCCGCATGAGCTCGGCCCTAGCCCTCACCTGGTTCGCCCGCCACGAGCTGCGCCTCGCATGGCGCGAATGGCTCGCGATGATGACCGGCGGCCGCCGCAAGCGGAAGCGCCCTGCCGTGATCGGCCTGATCGTGTTTGCCGCGTTCCTGCACATCCCGGCCTGGGCGGTGATCGGCCGTTTCGCCGACCTGCAACTGCCGCTCGACAAGTCCTCGCTGATCGTCATCACCACGACCATTTTGCTGGCCTGGGCCTTGATGCTGTCGCAGGCGATCGAATCGGTGACGCGGGTGTTTTACGCGCGCGCCGATCTCGACCTGATCATGTCGTCACCGGTCAGGCTCGCCAACGTGTTTTCGATCCGCATCGCCGCGATCGCGCTCGCGATCACTGCGATGGCGCTGCTGCTTTCGACGCCGTTCGTCGATGTGCTCGTGATCGGCGGCGGCGTCAGGTGGCTTTCGGCGTTCGGCGTCGTCATCGCCATTGGGCTCACCGCCGCGGCCCTCGCGATCGCGGCCACCATCGTGCTGTTCCGCCTGATCGGTCCGGCGCGAACCCGCTTGGTCGCACAAATCCTCGCCGCGATCATCGGCGCCGGTTTCGTCATCGCGCTGCAGGTCGCGGCGATACTTTCCTATGGGACGCTGTCGCGGTTTGCGGTGCTGACATCGGATGCGGCGGCGGCAATTGCGCCAGGCCCGGACAGCATTGTGTGGTGGCCGGCGCGCGCGGCGCTCGGCGATGGCGAAGCGCTGCTGCTACTGTTGTCGTTCGGCCTCGTCCTGCTCGGCGCCGTGATGGCGATCTTCTCGGGCAGGTTCGCCGACACCGTCGTCAGCGCTTCGGCGCAGGCAAGTTCCGGACGGCAAGGCACCCGTGCAAAAGCATTTCGTGGTGGCTCCCGGCAACAGGCGTTGCGGCGCAAGGAATTTGTCCTGCTGCGGCGCGACCCCTGGCTGATCTCGCAAACCCTGATGCAGCTGCTCTATCTGGTGCCGCCGGCGCTGTTGTTGTGGCGAAGCTTTGCCGACAGCTCCCAGGCGATCGTGCTGATCACGCCTGTTATCGTGATGGCGGCGGGTCAGCTCGCCGGCGGCCTCGCATGGTTGACGATATCGGGCGAAGACGCCGCCGATCTGGTCGCGACCGCGCCGCTGCCCGCCTCGCGCGTGATCCGCGCCAAGATCGAGGTGGTGCTGATCGCAATCGGCGTCGTCTTCGCGCCGCTGGTGCTCGCGCTTGGCCTCGCCTCGCCGTCGCAGGCCGCGGTCACCGCGATCGGCGTCGTCATTGGAGCTGCGTCGGCGACTTCGATCCAGCTCTGGTTTCGCGTGCAGGCAAAACGCAGCCAGTTCCGCCGCCGCCAGACCTCGTCGCGACTCGCGACCTTTGCGGAGGCCTTTTCCTCGATCGGCTGGGCCGCGACCGCGGCACTTGCGCTGGCGGTTCCGGTGGCCGCGATCATCAGCGGCATCATGGGCGCCGGTCTCCTTGCGGCCACGTGGAAGCTTAGCCCGCGACGGGAGTGACCGCGCGTTCGGGCAATCGATTTGAATCCAAGGTCTTCTGACGATACATCTGCCGGATCGGTCCGAGGACCAGCTGTGAGCACGCTCACGGTTACCGCCAAAGGCCAGATCACATTGCGCAAGGACCTGCTTGAGCATCTTGGCATACGCTCCGGTGAGAAGATCGCCGTGGAGAAGTTGCCTGACGGCCGGGTCGAAGTGAGGGCAGCCCGACCTGCCGAAAAAATTTCCGATCTTTTCGGCAGCTTAAAGAACAAGGGAAAGGGCCGATCCCTCTCGATCGAAGAGATGAATGAGGTCATTGCCCGAGGGTGGGCTGGTAAACGATGAAGGTTACGGCCCATTCCAAGCGACAAGGCTATGCCTTGACCAGCTCCATCACCGCGGCCGCAAAGGCCTCGGGCTCTTCCTGCGGCAGATTGTGACCGGCGCCCGGAATCACGCGATGGGTGCGGCGGCGCTTGAATTTTGACGCGCTGGCGCTGCCGTCGGTCGCCGGCGCCACGCCGTCCCCCTCACCGTCAAGCGTCACCGAAGGCACGGTGATCGGCGGCAACTGCGCGAGCCGGCGCTGGATGTCGGCATATCGCGGATCGCCTTCCGCAAGACCGTAGCGATGGCGATAGCTGTGGATCACGATGTCGACATAGTCGGGATTGTCGTGGGCGATCGCGGTTCGCTCGAAGCACGCATCGTCGAAAGGCCAGTTCGGCGACCATTGCTGCCATAATATTTTCGCGATCTCGCGCCGGTTGGCGGCTAGCCCGGCGCGCCCGCGCTCGATCTGGAAATACCACTGGTACCACAGCGGGACCTCGCGCAACGGCCGCGCCGGCAAAAGTGCGTTTGCGATGTCCTGGATCAGATAGGAATTCACCGACACGAGGCCGATGCAGCGCTCCGGCCAGAGTGCCGCGCCGACGCACGCCGCGCGGCCGCCCCAATCATAGCCGGCGAACACCGCGCGCCTGATCTGGAGCGCATCCATCAGCGCCATCATATCGGCACCGATCGCGGCCTGCTCGCCCGAGCGCGGCGTCGCCGAATCGCGAAAGCGGGTCGGACCGTAACCGCGCAAGTAAGGCACGATGACCCGACAGCCCCTTGCGGCCAGCATCGCCGCCACATCGACATAGGAATGAATGTCGTAGGGAAAGCCGTGCATGAGCATCACGACCGGGCCATCGGGGGGTCCCGCCTCGTAATAGGCGATGCCGAGAACACCCGCATCGATATGGCGGAGCGGCTCGAGGCGTTTTGTCGAGGGGGCACGTGGACCGGAAATCGCCTGCTCGGACATGTGAACTCCATGGCGGCGCCTGACATGATAAGTTCGCCGCAAAATGACGCGAGACAGTATCGCATGCGTGGTCGAAAGCGGAGCTTTGCGATGTTGCGGCTGTCCTATGCTGTTTTTGCCGTGTTGGGTTGGCTGACGGCCCCAGCCTCGGCGCAGGACATCCCGCGCAGCGAATGTCTGGCGATCTCGCAAGCATCCCCGCGGGCGACACCGGTCAACCTGCGGACGGCTGCCAGTGCTGCGGATGAGGTCGCGATCACCTATGGCGGCCACTCGACCTATTACATCGACACGCCCGCAGGGTTGCGGATCGCCACCGACTGGAGCGGCACCTATCGCACCGGCCGCCTGCCCGACATCGTCACCATGAACCGCGCCCACTCCACGCATTACACGCTGTTTCCCGACCCGCGCATTGCCCATGTGCTGCACGGCTGGGGCGAAGACGGCCAGCCGGCCAAGATCGCGGAGCGTATCGGCGACCTCTTCATCCGCAATGTGACCACCGACATCCGCCGCTATTACGGCGACTACTCAAGCGACGAGATGATCCGGGACGGCAACTCGATCTTCATCTTCGAAGTCGCGGGCCTGTGCATCGGCCATCTCGGACATCTGCACCATCCGCTCGACGACGCCCGGTACGCCGCGATCGGCCGGCTCGACATCGTGATGGTGCCGATCGACGGCACCTATACGATGTCGCTCGACGGCATCTCCGACATCACCCGGCGCTTGCGCGCGGCGATCGTGCTGCCGATGCACCGCTTCGCCACGCCGCTCGATGAATTCATGCGCCGGATCGGCCAGCGGTTCGAGATCGATGTCCGCACCGAACGGACGTTGAAGATCTCTCGGGATACGCTGCCGGGCACGCCGACCGTCGTCATCCTGGATGGGGTTTGAAGGACCCCGTCATTCCGGGATGGTCCAACGGACCAGACCTCAGATGCGCAATTGCGCATCGGGGAATCTCGAGATTCCGGGTTCGATGCTTTGCATCGCCCCGGAATGACAGATAAGAACCATAAAAAACAGGGAGCGAAACTCATGGCCGCCAGCACTGCACCCGCCTCGAAGAGCGGGCTCTACGCCGATCCGCGCGAAGACTGGCTCGCGCAATTGACCGAGGACGTGATCGATCCCTCGCGGCCGATCGTCGACCCGCACCATCATCTGTGGGACCGCGGCGGCCTGCGCTACATGATCGAGGAGATCGCCGCCGACATCGCCTCGGGCCACAATATCGTCGCAACCGTCTATGTCGATTGCCGCTCGATGTATCGCGCCAAGGGCCCGGAAGCGTTCCGCCCCGTCGGCGAAGTCGAATTCGCCAACGGCGTCGCGGCCATGAGCGCGAGCGGCGGCTATGGCAAGGCGCTGATCTGCGCCGGCATTGTCAGCCACGTCAATCTCTTGCTCGGCGACGGCGCCAAGGCTGTGTTGGAGGCGGAGATTACCGCCGGCCAGGGGCGCTTCCGCGGCATCCGCCACTCCTCGGCCTGGGATGCCGACCCCAATGTCGCCCATATGTATGCGACCCGGCCCAAGGGCCTGTTGCTGGACTCAACGTTTCGCAAGGGCTTTTCCTGTCTCGCGCCACTCGGCCTGAGTTTTGATGCCTGGCTGTTTCAGCCGCAGATCGGCGAGCTCACCGATCTTGCCCGCGCCTTTGCGGATACCAGAATCTGCCTTGACCATTGCGGCGGCCCGGTCGGCATCGGCGTCTATGCCAATCGGCGCGAGGAGCTGTTTCCGGGCTGGAAGGCCTCGATCCGGGAAATCGCGAAGTGCCCCAACGTGGTGGTCAAGCTCGGCGGGCTTGCGATGCGGCTACTCGGTTATGACTTCCACGAACGCCTCAAACCGCCATCGTCGGAACAGGCGGCTATCGCGTGGAAGCCGTACATAGAGACATGCATCGAGGCGTTCGGTCCCAACCGCTGCATGTTCGAAAGCAATTTCCCGCCCGACAAGGGCCAGTGCAGCTATCAGGTGATCTTCAACGCCTTCAAGCGCCTCGCCGCGCCATATTCGGAAGGTGAGAAGACCTCCCTGTTCTCGAAGACGGCTGCGGATTTTTACCGGCTGAAGCTCGATTGATCGCCTAGCCACCGCCGCGGCGGCGCCAGTTCGCTCACGCCCACTCGCCTTTCCGGAACACCGGCACGCGCGAGCCGTCGATGCGGATGCCGTCGATGTCGGTCTTGTCGGAACCGATCATCCAGTCGATGTGAATGAGGCTCTTGTTGCCGCCTTGCGCTGCGATCTGCTCGGGCGTCAGTTTGCCGCCATCGACGAAGCATTTCGAGTAGCACTGACCGAGCGCGATGTGGGAGGCGGCATTCTCGTCGAACAGCGTGTTGAAGAACAACAGTCCGCTCTTCGAGATCGGCGAGGAATGCGGCACCAGGGCCACTTCGCCAAGCCGGCGCGCGCCTTCGTCGGTGTCGAGCACCTTGTTCAGCACTTCCTCGCCGCGCGAGGCCGTCGCCTCGACGATGCGTCCCTCCTCGAAGCGCACCGCGATGTTGTCGATCAGCGTGCCCTGATAGGACAGCGGCTTGGAGGAAACGACGTGGCCATAGACCCGCCGGCAATGCGGCGTGGTGAAGACTTCCTCGGTCGGAATATTGGGGTTGCAGGTGATGCCGTTCTTGGCCGTGGAGGCACCACCGACCCATTCATGGCCGTCGGCGAGCCCAATCATGAGGTCGGTGCCCGGTCCCAGGTAGTGCAGCGCCTTGAAGCGTTGCCGGTTCAGCCATTCGGTCCGCTCGCGCAGCACGGCATTGTGCTTGTCCCATGCGGCCACGGCGCCGTCGCTGTCGACGCGCGAGGCCGCGAAGATGGCATCGGCCAGTTTCGCCACCGCGACATCCTCGGCATCCTCAGGGAAAACCTGCCTCGCCCATGACGCGCTGGGATAGGCGATGATGTTCCAGTTGGTATCGAAATTGACGATTCTTTCCAGCGCCGGCTGGTAGGCGATCGAATTGGCCTTGCTGGCGCGCGCGACCTTCACGGGGTCCTCGCCCGACAGCAGCATCGGATTGTCGCCGACCACGGCAAGCCGCGCGGTATTGGCGCCGAATGCTTTCGCCATGCCCTGGTAGAGCCAGTTCGCGGCGCGGTCGAAGCTGTCGCCGTGCCCGAATCGAAAACGCGACAGCGTCACCTCTTCGTCGGAGAACAGCGGCGTCACCAGGCCGGCGCCGGCCTTGTAGGCATGTTCGGCGATCCTTCGCACCAGCGGCAGCGCGACCGCCGGCGCGGTCAGCAGCAAATCCTGTCCCTCGCGCAGCTGCAGCCCCACCTTGACCGCCACTTCGGCGAGGCGGTCGAGCTTGACCGGATCGATGGGCGTCGAGAAATCGCGCTGGCGTGCGGTCATGAAGGATACTCGCAAGAAGATTCGGCAAGTGTAGGGACTTCGGCGATTTTGATCTGTTCGGTCATCACCAATAATTGGTCGGCAAGGTCCAAATATCAAGCACTGACGGCGAACAAGCCCAAACGCTTCAGTGGCCGGAGGAGTGCCGATTCATTTCCTCCAAAAGGTCGCGCAATGCATCTAACTGCGTGCCAAAACCCTTCCAATCACCGGCCTTCAATCGCTCCACCGCCTGATTGTAGCGATCGAGCGCCTGCTGCGCCTGGCCCGCCGCCGGACCTGTCAGCGGCATCTCCCCTGTCGCGCCTGAAACTGGCGGGCCGGCACCTCCTTCGACGAACAGCGCCGCCAGCGCCTCGGCGAGCGTTTCCTTCATCACGACATGCTCACCGTAGGCTGCGATCACACGTTTCAGCTCCGGCAGGTGTCCCTGCTCCGCCCGCAAATAGAGCGGCGATACGTAAAGAATCGAGTTCTCGATCGGAATCACCAGCAAGTTCGCTCCGCGTATCACCCGCGAGCCCATTTGATTCCACAACGTGAGCTGCTGCGAGATCTCGGTACTCTGATTGATCCGCGCCTCGATCTGGAACGGCCCATAGACAAGCTTGTCCTTGGGGAACTCGTAGACGATCAATTTGCCGTAGTCGGGCGGGTCGCAGCGCGCGGCGAGCCAGGCGATCATGTTGTCGCGGCGACTCGGCACCATGGGGAGCATCAGGAAGAACTCGGCCTGCGGCTCGCCGGGCAGCCGCATGATGATGTAATAGGGGGTCATCACCGAGGCGCCGTCGCCGCCCGGCTGTCGCGGGAACTGCCAGAAATCCTCGCGGTTATAGAAAATTTCGGCCGTCTCCATGTGGTAGGTCTGATAGATCTGCGCCTGAATCAGGAACAGATCCTCCGGATAGCGAATGTGCTTCTGCAAATCCGCCGGCATGGCCGTGAACGGCTTGAACAGGTTCGGAAAGATGCGCTGATAGGTCGCGGCAATGGGGTCGCGGTCGTCGATCAGATAGAAATCGACAGTCCCGTTATAGGCATCGACGATAATTTTCACCGAATTGCGAATGTAGTTGAGATCAAGCCCTGGCGCCGGCTGCGCCGAGGGGAAATAGGAACTCGTGGTGTAGGCGTCCTGCATCCAGAACATCCGCCCGTTGCTGATGACCAAATAGGGATCATGATCGAGCCTGAGGAATGGAGCGATCGTGCGCACCCGTTCGGTGATGTTGCGCCGGATCATGATCCGGGCGTCCGCCGTGATGTAATTTGAGAGAACCAGGTTCGCGTCGTTGAAGTAGTAAGCAAACAGCGTCCGCCATCCCAATCCTCCGATCGGCACCCCGCCGGTGCCGTCATAGGCCGCATAGACGTTGTCCTTGCCCTTCGGATAATCGAACTCCGGGATGCTGGCCTTGACAACGACGTAGTCGTCGCTCTCTTCGCCGAAGTAGATGCGCGGCTCGTCGATTTTGGGACCTCCGTCTGCGACGGGCGGAATATCCCGCAAATAGAAGAACGGCAGTCCTTCCGTGCTCTTGCGGGTCACCGGGCTCATCACCGCACCGTTGCCGTGCGTAAACAGCACGTGGCGGTTAACCCAGGTCTGGGCGTTGGCCGGCAACAGCGAGGCCCGCAGTTCGCGGGCCGAAAGCATCACACTCTGGTAGGAGCCGTCGAGCCAGTAGCGATCGACGTCAAGGTCGTGGAATTTGTAGTAGGTGCGGATCTCCTGCAGCTGTGCGTAGGTATCCGACAGCGGCAGCCAGTCCCACAGCCTGATATTGTCGATGGTCGCCTTGTTGGCCTCCAGCGTCTTGAAGGTAAGCTTCTGTTCGGCAGCAAACGGCCTGGCCGCGATCTGGTCGAGATTGTAGGCGTGCCTGGTGAGCGCGATGTTGCGTTCGATATAGGGCTTCTCCAGCCGCAACTCGGTCGGTCTGACGAAGAAGTGCCGGAACAGCGAAGGGACCAGGCTGGACAGCACGACCGAACCTGCGCCGACGAGGATGAATGCTGCGGCAAGAAGCCGCCAGGTGCGCGCCCGCATGTTGGCCCATGCGGTGAATGCCGCGATGATCGACAGGGCGATCATCAGCCACAGGGCCGGCAGCCCCAGATGGATGTCGGTGTAGCTTGCGCCGACCACGACGCCGTTGTCGCCATAGAGCAAGAGATAGCGGTCGAGACCATAGGACCAGGCCTTCACCACGAAGAGAAGCCCGGCCAGCGCCGAGCCGTGCGCCATCACCGTCGGCGAGATTGATCGGTGGTAAGCGTCGTATTCGATGTCGCCGCGCGCCCAGTAGATTGCGGCCACATACAGCGCGCTCAGCATGATCGTGAGCAGCATCCAGTTCTTGATCGCGATATTGGCGGGCAGCGAAAAGAGATAGAAGCCGATGTCCTTGTGGTAGAGCGGATCCTCCGCGCCATAGGGCACCTGGTAGAGAAACTGCAGGAAGATGCCCCAGCTGCCGGCTTCGCCTGCGGCGACCGGCACGGCGAGCAAAGCCGCTCCCAGCGCGATAAACCGGGGCCGGGTCACCCGATCGCGCATGACCGCCAACAGATCGGGCGGCGGCGCAATGCCCGCGACCCTCCACGGGGCGGTTGCCGTCTGGGGCGACGGCCGGCTCGCAAAACGCGCCGCCAGCACGCCGTTGAGCCAGAGGATGACGGTGGTCGCGGCAAAAACGGCTAAAAAGACGGCGGCTTTGGCGCCGATGCTGGTCAAGAAAACCTGCAGATAGCCGATCGAGGAAAACCACAGCCAATCGACCAGGAAGTCGCTCGCGAGCCCAAGCACGATCAGGCAAATCACGGCGAAGATGGCCGCAGCGATGAACCCGACCACGGCGTTTTGCCTTGGCGCCCTCCGCCCGGGTCCGGTGATCCCGATCGTCATCGTTTGATCATAGCGGAAATCAGTGACGCTTGCCGCTTGATTCGTGGTCCGGATTCCGCTTCGAGACGGGCGCGCCGCTCTCGTCTCAAAAATCCCCTTCGTCACAAATTGATGGTCTCGTAGCGGCGGCGTTCGGAAGCTTTCGCCACCGCCTCAGTCCTGGTCCGCGCACCCAATTTCCGGAACAGGGACTCGATGTGGAATTTCACGGTGTGCAGCGAGATGTTCAGTCGGCGCGCGATCGCCTTGTTGGTCAAGCCTTCCGCCAGCGCCGCTAGCACTTCAAGCTCGCGCGGGGTCAGCAGGGTATGACCGTCGGTCTCGCCGATCGCGCCGAAGCCAGCCTCCGTCCCGTCGGGCAAGCGGACGATCAAGCCGGCCGCAACCGCGCGTATCGCGGCATCGATCTGGCCCGCACTCGCATCGCGCGACAACGCGCCGCCTGAGTCACGATCGGCGCCTCCGAGGCTGACGACCGGGCGGGTCTCGCCCGTCGGGCATGCGCCGTCCACCAGCACCACGTCGGCAGGATCCTTGAGGCCTACGACCAGATGCCCGGCCTCGGCGACCACCCGGCTCAAGACGTTACGGCGCAGCAAATCGACGGCATAGACCGCGACCCGCAGCCGCGGCGTCGGCGAAAGTCTGCTTGCCGCCTCGCTCATGCGGCCTTCCGTTCCGCGATCGTCGTCTGCACCGTCACCACCGCGCCGCTCCTGATCAGGCGAAGATCGGCCTTTCGCCCGATGCTGTCGGAACCGAACAGTTTGGCCATCCTTCGGAATCGATGCGTCGAGGTGCCGTCGACGCTCAGGATGATGTCGCCCGCCAAGATTCCCGCCTGCGCTGCAGGGCCGCCTTCGACGACCGACATCACCATCAAGCCGCTGGACTGTTCGGCCGTCTCGCGCAGCGCATCGGGCACGGCGACGGCCTGTAGCGCAACGCCGAGCCAGCCACGCGCGATGTGTCCGTCCTTGAGCAATAGCGGCACGATCCGTTCGATGGTTGCGGTCGGAATGACAATGACCTGGCCGCGCGGCCCGAAGGTCGACATGCCGAGGCAACGACCCGCGGCGTCGAACACCGGTCCGCCCTCCTCGCGTCGGGCCAGCCCGACATCGAGCACGATGCGCCGGTCGATCAGGCCGCCGCGGCTGGAGTGCCATTCGGGCCCGGCAAGATTGACGAGCCCGAGCCGCGCGCTGGCGCCGCCGCTTCCGTCGGCGCCGATCGCAAGCACAATCGCGCCGGCCTGCGCCTCCCCCGCGGCGACCGCCGGCGAGGCAAGCGGCGCTGCCGGCCGCAGGATGGCGATATTGGTGGAGGGATCGCGTCCGGCCATCCTCGCCGTCGTCGGCGAGCCGCCAGGCGCGATCAGCTCAAACTCATCCTTGCGCGGCAGCGACTGCTCGGAGGCGACGACGACACCGGATTGCCACACCATTCCCGTAATGTGCCGCCCATGCGCGAGGCGGATCGCGACGACGGCGTTTTTTGCGGCTTCCGCGCGCGCCGCGAGAGCGTTCGAGAATTGGCTCAAGAGGTCGGCTTGATCGGTCATGGAAGGCTCCTGTCCATTAAGATAGGGACAGACTGGGCGATTGCTTGGGATGAGACTATCGGCCGGACGGCCGGGTTCGACCCGGCCATGTGACCGGGCTTTCCGGCTGCGCATCATTTTCGGAAGCCTCTGGTTTTCCGCCCGGTGCACCAGATGACCCTGATGGCGATCGGTCTCTATAACGAGCCCGCCGGCGCCTATCTGCCGTCGGTGCTTTTTGAGGAGGCCGGGGCTAGCGGCGCATTTTTCCGGTGCGTGGGCTTTCTTTTTGGGAACCCGACGCCCTTTTTGGCGTTTTGCCCGGATGCCCGTGAGGCAGGTCGTTCGTGGGGTCCTGGCCATGAAACAGGTGTTCGATCAGCTCTTGAAATTCTTGCAGGAAGGGATTTCGGCGATCTTCCGCTTCGTCGAACTCATCTGGACGTGGTCGGTCGACCAGATCAGCAAGCTCATGGCCGTGCCGTGGCAGCAGTGGCCGCTGTTGAAGCAGATTCTTCTGGTGCTGATTCTGGCGGCCGTGATCTGGGCGCTTTTCCAGGTGGGCCGCGAGCTCTTGAATGCAGGCGCGGCGATATTGAACGCCTTCGCGCATCTGCTCGGCGTGCTGGTGCGAACTTTGCCGCATGTCTTGCTTGCGGGTGTGATCGCGCTTGGAGGCGTCTGGCTCATGAATCACCTGGACAATGCGGCCCTGCAAATGCCGACCTGGCTCCAGGCCAGCGAACAAACGAGCCCGCCGGATAATCGCCAGAGCAAGCCACCGCCGCCTGCCACCCCGCAAACTCCGGCCCAGCAAACCAGCCCGCCGCAGGATCAGAAGTGAGCAGGCTTCGAGCCCGCTGGAAGCTGCGCGTGCCCGCGGCGTCTTCAATTCTCACAGCCGAGCGCTGGGTGTTTGGGACCGTCGCTAATTGAGACAAGCATCTACGCTCCCGCGGCACGATCTGCCCGAGTTTTGGAAAACGACGTTCCTCGAAAGAACAGAGGGCGCAGGGAAAGCCGGGTGCCCAATGCACCCGCAGCCTCGCGTGCGAAAGTAAAAAAGCACACGAGCATAGTCACTACAGGTTCACCGGAGTAACCCGGCCTTCCCTGCGCAATGGTTTTAACGGCTTATAGCGCACTCTCCCCGGCGACGAATTCGTCTTGTCACCGTCGCCA
>Ga0210401_10002590_pt1 | contig 19950 bp, 20 predicted proteins | sample IncBWH32MmetaG_FD_150866 | JGI IMG/M metagenome (GOLD analysis project Ga0210401, IMG submission 150866) | Forest soil microbial communities from Barre Woods Harvard Forest LTER site, Petersham, Massachusetts, United States - Inc-BW-H-32-M | ecosystem: Environmental > Terrestrial > Soil >... | reverse complement strand
CCGATTCGTCACTTATCGACACTCTCGTACCGTACTCGATTGGCAATATTGCCAATCGCAACGCTTCGACACTAGTCGAGATTAGACGAGGAGTCAATAATGCGTTAACGTCTGAAACCGTCGGGGTCGTCACGGGCCCGTAAAACCGCGCGGAGCCAGAATCCAGGACAGGTCATGATCTTGATCTTCTACTCGTGGACGGCGCTCAACGGTGCCTCTGGATCATCAGTTGCCATGGGGATTACCGACGACCGCGGCCGGGCCATGCGGGCGGGCGAGGAATGCCTCGGCTCGGGCCGGGCCATCGTGGTCATCATCGACGCGGTACGGCCGGCCATGGCGCCGCGCACGCTGGCCCCGTGCTACGTCCGGACCGGGGTGAGCTGGCTGGGCCAGCGCACCGGGGCGGGCGAGGTGAGCTGGAACCGCTTCTTCGCCCCCGCCGACCCGGATGATCTGCAGGGCCCTGGCAGATAGTTGGTGGGTCTGGGGGCGCGGAGGTTCCCGCGAAACTGGGTGGCGGCCCGGCGTTTATCTCCGCCCATGGACAGTGCTTTGCGGACCGCGTCGCCTGCGGCGGGTGGCCCCATGAGCAGGTAGGTGACCTCCGCCTCGCGGGCGGCTTCGGCGACCTGTACCTGTAACGCCTGCTCGACCGTGTACTCGTCCAACTCCGAGTGCTGGCCGGCCACGGCATCACGATCAAGCGTGAAAGTCAGCGGGCAGATGCCTGTCACCGGCGAGGTTCGGGGCATATTCGATCAAGGCAACTATTCAGCACTCTCGCTGTCTCCAGTCCACTCGCCGTCTCCGTCCGTCACGACACGATCAGGTCATGACCCGCTCGGACTCGTTCCGAACGGATCGGCCACCGATTTGCTCAAGGCAACGATCGGCGGAGCCTCGTTCCAGGCGGCGACGCCGTGCTCGGGCTTACCGGCCGGGTACTTGTCGTCGTTGACCTCCGCCCAGTGCGAGTGGTTCATCTGGTGCAGAGTGAAGCAGGCATTCAACGCGTTGTAGAAGCCCATGTTGTCGACCGTCTGGTTCACGGATTCCTTGATCAGCAGTGCGGCGACAGTCGTGGTCTTGGCCAGCCTCCGCGCGTACTCCACGGTCCGGTCCTCGAGTTCGGCCCGTGGGAAAACCTTGCTGACCATGCCCAGCCGGTAGGCCTCGTCCACGTCCAGGGAGTCGCCGGTCAGCATCATCTCCTTGGTGCGCCGCGGGCCAAATTCCCACGGGTGCGCAAAGTACTCCACCCCACACATACCCAGCCTGGTGCCGACGACATCGGCGAAGATGGTGTCATCGGCCGCCACGATCAGGTCGCAAGCCCACGTAAGCATGAGTCCGGCCGACAACACGGTGCCCTGCACCTGCGCCACGGTGATCTTGCGCAGATTGCGCCACCGCAGCGTGTTTTGGAAGAAGTAGTGCCATTCCTGGATCCAGCGCCGTTCCCCGCCCATCCTGGTGCCGGCGTTGATCTGCATGGTGGGGTGCTGGTCCGGGCCGGGGGTCCATTCGGCGATCGATTCCTTCGATCCGAGGTCATGGCCCGCGGAGAAGATCGGGCCCACGCCACCGAGGATGACGACGCGGACCTTGTCGTCGGCTTCGGCGGCCAGGAACGCGTCGTTGAGTTCGACGAGCAACCCGCGGTTCTGGGCGTTGCGAGTCCGCGGCCGGTTGAGCATGATCCGGGCGATCAGACCGTCGTCGAGCGTCTCATATGTGATGTACCGGTAATCAGCCACGTGAACACATTCCTTCGCAATTTGGGAGCGACGTCACTACCCTCTTAGTTTCACAATTGACAAGCTATCCAGCTTCGCGTGCCTGAACCAGTGGCCGCCTGGATGGACGAAGCCAGGCTCCCAGCAGAATCAGGGCTCAAGAAGAAGCAGCGCGTCTACAGCGTGGTAGCCAGCCGGTCCGTACACCAGCGGATTTATGTCCAGGGTGGCGATCCAGTCCTCACCCCGGGCGGCCAGCCGGCCCGCAGCCAGCACGATGGCGGCCAGCGCGTCCAGGTCCCAGGCCGGCCGCCCGCGAAATCCATGCATGAGCTTCATGTCGGCGAATTCGTCGATCAACGACCGGGCCTCATCTATGCCGAAGGGCGCCATTCTCCCGCTCACCCGATTCAGCACCTCAACGAAGATCCCACCGGGCCCGAATACGACGAGTGGGCCGAGTTCGGATTGCCCCTGGATTCCCAGCAACGTCTCGCCGATGATCTCGAGCATCGGTTGGACGGCGACAACGGGCGGCAGGCCGTCGGCGGCCGCGACGGCGCGCAGGTCGGTGATCGCAGTGGCCAGGCCGGCCTCGTCGACCCTGAGCCGGACGGCGTCGTGCTCGGTGCGGTGCGCGACGTCGGCGAGCTTGGCGACGTACGGGCCGGAGAACGGCGGCCGCACCGAGGACGCGTCGGCCCCGGCCGCGACCAGGTGATAGGGCGCTACAGGTATGCCGTGCTCGGCGAGCAGGGCCATGGTCGCGCCGAATGGCAGCATCGGCCCCTCCGGCTGAGGTATGGGCGTCTGCGTAGGGCGGGCGATCGCCGGCTCGGCGGGAACCACCTCACGTGGGCGATCGCGATAGGCGACGAACCTGCCCAAGGTGGCCAGTCCCCGCAGAGTCGGTAGCAAGCCGCGGCCGCGAACGAGGGCCCCGCCCAGATGATCGATGACCCAGTCGCCAGGTACTCCGGAACAATTCGCGATGACGCAGGGCTTGTCCACCTTCGCCGCGGCGCGAGCGAATTCGTCGATCAGCGGCGCGGACGAGCTGTCCTCGTCGGCGACCGGATGAACCACCAGGATCGCGTCGAGGTCGGGATCGGTGGTGTACTTGTCGATGATCTGGGGCCAGAGCCGCGCTCCGAAGCCTGTCGCGTCGAGCGGGTTCGGCACCGTGACCCCGGGGAGGTTGGCGGTGGCCCAATCCGAGTAGCTGTCCAGCGGCGGAACGTTGATGCCTTCCGCGATAGCCAGATCCAGGCTCAGTGATGCGTACCCCCCCGTGACCGTGACGACGCCGAGGGAGGAGACCGGCGTCCAGCGCCGCGGGGGCAGCTGATCGGCCAGAGCCAGCCGGTCGATCAGCTCGTCCGGATCATAGGCCAGCGCCACGCCCGCCTGGCGCAGTGCGACGTCGTAGACCCAGGCATCGCCGGTGAGCGCTCCGGTGTGCGAGGCGGCCAGCCGTTGCGAGCGTTCGTGCCGGGCGAGCTTGAGCGCGACCACCGGCTTTCGGGCGGCCGTCGCCCTTGCCACGGCGGCGAAGAAGGCTTGCGGCCGGCGGACCTTCTCTAGCACGAGCGCGATGGCGGTGGTATCCGGATCATCGACGAGGTAGTCGACGTAGTCGGCGAGATCCGTGATCGCCTCGTTGCCCGCGGACACCAGGATGTTCGTACCGCAGTCCGGATACAGCCAGGCCGCCATCGCGCTTCCGCTGGTCAGGGCGCCGCTGTGCGAAATCACCGAGATACCACCAGGTCGGCGCTTGTGACGGTTGGCAACGGTCAGGCTGACTCGACGGCGCACGTTGATAAAGCCGAGCCCGTTCGGACCTATTACCGGCATCGAGGCTGCGGCTGCGGCGGCCTTAATCCGCGCCTGCAGTGCCTCGCCGCCGGTGTCGAGCTCCGCGAATCCGCTGGCGACCAGGACTAGGCCGCCGACGTCGAGCCCGGCGGCTTCCTCGACCAGCTCGGTCGTGCGTTCGGCGGACATGAAGCACATGACGGCGTCGATCGGCCGGTCCAGCGACGTCAGGCTGGCTGCGGTGGGCCTGCCGGCCACTGACTCGTAGCGTGGATTGACCATGAAGATCTCGGCGTCGCTGTCGAACGTCGGCGAGACGGTGTCGAGAAAGGAGGACTTATCACTGAGGCCTACGAACGCGATGGACGACGGCTTCAGGAGCCGGTCCAGGGCAGCTGTCATCGATCCCGTGGAGCCAGCCACCGCATGCCTCGACGATGCCGCGCGCATAGGTGCTGCAGTGCGTCCGCTGGAGCCTGTTCCGACCATTACACGGACCTCGCCCTTCTCCGGATCGTTCGAACGTTTTCGCGCTTCTCGGAAGCTAGCCGGGCCAAACCCGGGTCGTCAACGCCCGTGCGCGGAGCAGCTCACCCGCCGCCGTCGCATCTCCTGACGTGCGGATTCGACAGTTCTATACATGACGAATATCCGTTCTATACATGACGAATATCCGTCACGGTCCCTGCGTTGCCGACTTGACGAGGCCCGATGGGCAGGCTACCATCCATCAGGCAATCAATACTATGATACAGCAATGGCGAGAACTGATCGTGAAGTGAGGGGAATATCACATGAAGTTCAACGGTGGCAGCCTGAGCGCATCGAGCAGTGCCTTTAAGCACGGCGAGCGGATGCCTGATGCCCATTCCAACAACGGCGCTGGCGTGTCGCCATGAGACTCGACGGGAAAGCCGTACTGATCACCGGCGCCGGCGCCGGTCTCGGCCGCGAGAGCGCGCTGCTGTTCGCCGACGAAGGCGCGCGGGTAGCGGTCAACGACATCGGCGCCCAGCGCGCGCACGACGTCGCGGCTCAGATTGTCGAACGCGGCGGCGAAGCGATCGCGGTGCCGGGCGACGTGTCCGACGAAGCAGAGATCTCCGCCGCAGTGAAGGCGACGGTCGACCGGTTCGGGCAGCTCAATGTGCTCTATGCCAACGCCGGCATCGCGGACGAGGGCAACGGCACGGTCGCGTTCGAGAATCGCTCACTGGAGCATTGGCAACGGATGATAGGCACCAACCTCACCGGCGTATTCCTGTCCTGCAAGCACGCGGTACCGCCGATGCGCGAGGCGGGGGGCGGCAGCATCGTCGTCACGTCGTCGATCGCCGCGTTCACCGTGTACCCCGGCTGGTCGCTGTACGCGGGAAGCAAGGGTGGGGTCAACGGGTTGGTGCGCGGGCTCGCGGTCGACCTCGGCGCCTACGGCATCCGGGTCAACGCGCTGTGCCCGATGCTCGGTATGTCGCCGAACTTCATGAATCCCATCGACTCGCCCGTGGTCCACGGTTCCTACGAGGAGTTCCACGGATGGGACCCCGACACGTTCACCGGCCCGCTCAAGATCGGCCGCGCCCCGTCGTTGCGCGACAGCGCCAACCTGGCGCTCTTCCTGGCGTCTGACGAGTCGGCTTACATGTCAGGCGTGTGCATACCCAGTTGCGACGCAGGCGCCACGGCGCGCATGGGATGAGCGCACTCAGCTCATCCAGGCGCCCGCGTTGACGTTCAGGATTTGATCGGTGACTGGAGCCGACAGCGGCGAAGCGAAGAGCATCACCGACCCGGCCACCTCGTCAGCCGTCGCCAGGTAGCCCAGCGACGTTCCGTCGGCCGCCTCACGGTAGACCAGTTCGTAGTCGGCGCCGTGCGCGGAGCAGCTCACCCGCCGCCGTCGCATCTTCTTGACGTGCGGATTCGACAGTTCTATACATGACGAATATCCGTCACGGTCCCTGCGTTGCCGACTTGACGAGGCCCGATGGGCAGGCTACCATCCATCAGGTAATCAATACTATGATACAGCAATGGCAATGGCGAGAACTGATCGTGAAGTGAGGGAATATCACATGAAGTTCAACGGTGGCAGCCTGAATGCATCGAGCAGCGCCTTTAAACACGGCGAGCGGATGCCTGATGCCCATTCCAACAACGGCGCTGGCGTGTCGCCACCGATTTCCTGGTCCGACGTTCCCGAGGGAACGACCTCGTTCGCCGTGGTCTGCCACGACATGGACGCCCCGCTGATCGACGGCTTCACGCACTGGGTTGTTTACGGGATTCCCGCCGACGTTCGCGAACTGCCCGAAGGCGGCGGTGACGATTACACCCAGGGCGTGAACAGCCTGGGTAAGCCTGGCTGGTTCCCGGCCTCGCCGCCCCCCGGGCACGGCACGCACTTCTACCACTTCCACGTCTACGCGATCGGCAACAACCTCGAGCTCGAGCCGGGCCTGGGTACCTGGGATTTGTTGAAGAAGATCGATCCGGACGTCATCAACCAGGCGCGGGTTGTCGGTACCTATTCAAACGAGTGAGAGCGGGTCGGCATAGTTGAAGGCGGTTCAACTTTCGAAACAAGGGGGATCGCCGAGTCTGGACGACGTGCCCGAACCGACTATCACTGGTCCCTGGGACGTGATCGTGCGGATCGGCGGGGCCGGCTTGTGCCGCACGGATATCCACATCACGGATGGGCAGATGGCTCTGCCACTTCCGTTGATCCTCGGTCACGAGAACGCGGGTTGGGTCAGCGAAGTCGGGTCGGCGGTCTTTAATGTCGCCGTCGGTGACGCGGTGATCATGCACCCGATCATTAGTTGCGGGTTCTGCCGCGCCTGCCGCGCGGGTGTCGACATGTTGTGCAGCAATTACAAGTTTCCCGGCCTGACCGCGAGCGGCGGCATGGCCGAGTTTCTGAAAACGAGTGCCCGGGCGGTCGTTCCGTTGCCGGCCGGTATCGCACCGGCGGATATCGCCGCGCATGCCGATGCGGGCCTGACGGCCTATCACGCGACCAAGAAGGCGGTGCCGGCGCTCGGTCCGGGCACGTCGGTCATCGTGCTCGGCGCAGGCGGGCTGGGGCATATCGGTATCCAGTGCCTGAAGGCGATGACGCCGGCCCGAGTGATCGCGGTCGATCCGCGCGAGATGTCGCTGGAACTGGCTACCGAACTCGGGGCCGACCACGTGGTCCTCTCCGACGGAACCCAGGTCGAGAAGGTCGTCGAGATTACCAACGGTGGTGCGACGGTCGTGCTGGACTTCGTCGGTGAAGGCGGCGCCGAGAAGGACGCCGGGGCAATGCTCGGCCAGGAAGGCACGCACTACGTGGTCGGTTATGGCGGCACGATTGAGATGCCGACTGGCCACCTGGTAAATGGCGAGAAGCGGATCGCCGGGTGTCAGGTCGGCACGTATCTCGACCTAGTTGATCTCGTTCAGCTCACAGTCGACGGATACGTCAAGTTGCAGAATCGGATGTACCCACTGGATGCATACGACGAGGCGATTGCTGACATGAGGGCAGGGCGTCTCCTGGGTCGCGCCGTTCTCGTCCCTCAACCCGAAACGGGGGCAGGCTTCTATGATCTTTCATGAAGCGTTCGGCCGCACTCTCGCCCACGTAACCGACACCGTCTTCGGTGTGCTCGGCGACGGAAATCTGTTCTTGATGGACAGCTACCGTCAGTACGGCGGCGGCCGGTATCTCTCGATGGCCAACGAGGGTGGTGCTGTGCTGGCCGCCAACGGGTACGCCAACACGACCGGCCGGCTCGGCGTGGCCACCGTGACCCACGGGCCGGCGGTGACGAACACGGTGACCGCTCTGGTCGAGGGTGTCCGGTCGCGCACCGCGACGCTGCTGATCGCCGGCGACACGCCGCCATCCAACCGCGACCACATCCAGGGCATCAACCAGCAGCAGGTCGTTTCGTCATCTGGCGCGATCTTCGAGCAGGTCTATTCGGTCGGCACGTTCATCGAGGACCTCGGCCGCGCGGCCCGTACAGCATTGCAGCTGCGGCGTCCCGTCGTGCTCAACGTCCCGGCCGACCTCCAGTGGGCCGACGTCGACTTCCCGCTCGTGCCGCCGAACCTCTCGGTCGCGCACCATGCGATCGCGGCCTCCCCTGAGGCCCTCGACCGGGCCGTCGGCGTCATCTATGCCTCGCGCCGGCCGATCCTGCTGGTCGGGCGGGGCGCCGGCCGGCCAGCTACCCGGGCGGCGTTGCTCAAGTTCGCCGACCGGATCGGCGCGCCGGTCGCGACGACGCTGCGGGCGAAGGACCTTTTCCGCGGCGAGACGTTCGACCTCGGCGTGATGGGGACCGTGTCGCACGAGGTCGCGCTCGACACCATCCAGCGCAGCGACTGCATCATCGCCGTAGGTGCATCGCTGAATCAGTGGACGACCGTCAACGGCGGCCTGTTGAACAACCGCGCGGTGGTGCAGATCGACACCGACCCACAGGCGTTCGCGTACGGCTACAACGTCGACGTGGCGGTTGTCGGTGACTCGACGACCGTCCTCGAGCAGATCACCGCCATGCTCGACGAGGGCGATATCGAACGGCGCACCTTTGCCTCGCCGGAGCTAGCGGCGGCTCTTGCCGCACCTCGGCCGGGTCCCGAGCTGGAAAGCACGCCGGGCACGGTGAACCTGCACGCGGCCGTGGCGCGGCTCGATGCGGCACTTCCGCCCGATCGCACCGTCGTGCTCGACGCCGGGCGCTTCCTCATGGCGAGCTTCACCGGGATACGGGTTCCCGAACCGCGCGCGTTCGTTACGACGATGAACTTCGGCTCGATCGGGCTCGGCACCGCGACGGCCGTCGGAGCTGCCATCGGCACCCCCGACCGGCCGACCGTGCTCATCTGCGGTGACGGCGGCTTCATGATGGACGGCGTCGCGGAATTCAACAGCGCGGTGCGGCACGGCGTCGACCTGATCGTGGTGTTGCTGAACGACGGCGCCTACGGTGCCGAGCACATCCAGTACACGACCCGCGGTATGGACCCGATGATGTGTACCTTCGATTGGCCGGACTTCGGTCCCGTCGCCGACGCCCTCGGCGGCACCGGCTATACGGTGCGCAACGCCGCCGACCTCGACAACGCCCTGGCGGCCTTGCCGTCACGAACCGGTCCGGTCCTGCTTGACATCAAGATCGATCCGTCCAAGGTGGGACCAGCCGGATGACCAAAACGCCTCAGATCCGGATCGGCGCCGCCTTCCCGGCGACCGAGATTTCGTCGGATGCGGGGCAGGTTCGCGCGTTCGTCGAGGCCGTGGGCGACCTCGGCTTCGACCACATCCTGGCGTTGGATCACGTCCTGGGCGCCTATCCCCCGGCGCATCCCGAAGGTCCGGCCTTGCAGCCGCTTCCGGGCACCTCGGGCTGGGAGAACATCTACGACTACCAGACCACCTTCCACGAGCCGTTTGTCCTGTTCGGGTTCGTCGCGGCCCTCACCGAGCTCGAGATGTTCACCGGCGTGCTGGTCCTCCCGCAGCGCCAGACCGCATTGGTCGCCAAGCAAGCGGCGCAGGTAGACATCCTCAGCGGCGGAAAGCTGCGTCTCGGTGTCGGCATCGGCTGGAACAACGTGGAGTACGACAGTCTCGGTCAGTCCTTCACCAACCGCGGCCGCCGCATCGAGGAGCAGGTACGTCTGCTGCGAGAGCTCTGGACGCAGGAAGTCGTCACCTTCGAGGGCGAGTACGAATCGGTCGTCGGCGCCGCCATTGCGCCGCTGCCGATACAACGCCCGATCCCAGTGTGGATGGGCAGCGGGTACAGCGGTCCAGCGCTCAAGCGGGCCGGTCGAATCGCCGACGGGTGGATGGCCCAAGCGCGCCCGGGCCCCGAACTCGAGCAAGCCCTCGAGACGCTGTTCGATGCGGCGACGAAGGTCGGCCGCGACCCGGCTGACCTGGGTATTCACGGCGGCCTCAGCGCGGGCCGACCCGACCAGGAACGAATCGCAAAGCGCGCGGCACAGTGGAAAGCAAGCGGCGCCACCCACATCTCACTCGGCACATCCAACGTCGGATTGCCCGATGTCGACGCGCACATCGCGGCGCTCGGGCGCGCCATCGAGACCGTCCGCGGCGAGCTCGGCTCATCGTAGGACGGCCGCGGTCACGGCTGGGGCGCTCGGAACCCGTTGACATCGGTCGATCTCGGCGGGTGATCAGCGGTGGGTCTCTGCGGTTTTCCCCACGCTAACGCCCGTTTCTTAGTCGCGGGCCCTTGACAGTTCGCGTCTATCATAACAATAATGAGCTAGATAGCGGTCGCTTCCTGGCGGATGATTGGTTCTCAAGCCCGTCTACGGGACGTTCGGCGCCGCCGCATAGGAGAAATGGGGAAAGCAGATGACGGAGCTGCAGGAACGTCCGACTGCGATCACCGGCTACGACACGTCCAACGTCCTATACCGGGTGATGGACCGCTTGCTGCTGCCTTCGGAGCGGTACTACGACCAGGCTTTCTTCGAGGCCGAAAAAGAGGTCTGGATGCATGTGTGGCAGTTCGCTTGCCACGGGACGGAGATCCCAAATCCGGGTGACTTCACCGAGTACAAGATCCTCGACCAGTCCGTGGTGCTGGTCCGGCAGACGGACGGGACGGTCAAGGGTTTCCAGAACGCCTGTCGGCATCGTGGCACCGCGCTCGCCTGCGGGACGGGGACGTACCGGAACGGGCAGGTGGTGTGCCCGTTCCACGGCTGGCGCTGGAACCTCGACGGCACGAACTCCTACGTGTACACCAAGAAGGGTTTCCGCCCGGACACGGTCGAGCAGGACGAGGTCGACTTGGCCGAGGTTTCCGTCGGTCTCAAGTGGGGCTTTGTGTGGATCAACTTCGACCCGGACGCGATCCCGTTCGAGGAGAACTGGCACGGCGTTGAAAAGGTCCTTAACCCGCACGGCTTCGAGAAGATGCATGTGAAGTGGTGGCACCAGATCGAGTTCGCGGCGAACTGGAAGATCGCGCAGGAGGCGTTCTTCGAGGCCTACCACGTGATGCAGACCCACCCCGAGCTGGCGCTGTTCCAGCGCGACGACTTCTACCCGCCGCTCGGTAACTACGCCTCGGAGCCTGAACAAGGCCACACCTGGATGGCGGCAGCGATGGAGACCGCCGATTCGCAGGAGTGGATCGCCTCCTCGGAGAAGGAGGCACCTTCCGATCCGGACCAGGACGGCCCCATCACCCAGTCCGACCCAGTCGGTTTCGTTGCCACCCTGAAAACCATGTGGCAGGGCTCCCAGTCACTGACGAACGAGCGGCAAGTCGAGATCGCGGAAGAGGTGATCAAGGCCGTTCCGAATGACCAGTTCTACGAGGAGTTCTTCCGGCGGGTGTATGACGACGCGGCTGCGCGCAACGTGCACATCCCGCCACCAGACCCGGAGATGAGCGGTCACTGGACGGCGTTCCCGAACTACACCGGGATCGCCTCGTTGGGCTGCTCGATGACCTACCGGTCGCGCCCGCACCCGACGGATCCGAACAAGTGCATCTTCGACTTCTGGGCCTTGGAGATTCCGCCGGAGGGCACGCCGGCGACTCGGCCGCAGATCGCGGCCGACGATGCGCCGCTGTGGGATGACCTTTGGTTCCTGCAGCAGGACAACTCCAACATCGAGCGGATGCAGACCGGGATCCGGAGCAGGGCGCACAAGTACCAGCGAATCGCCCCGGACCTGGAGAAGATGATTGTGAATTGGCACCAGGTGCTCGACCAACACCTTGCCAAGTACACGAAGTAGCGTTCACGTCATGGCCGGGCACCTCGGCGTGCCCGGCCATGACCCAAATGCCACTTACCGTAAATTGATCATGCCGCGAGTCCGTGTATGCGCACGTTGACGAGGTTTATGGCTGGCGGTCCGGCGTGGCGGGTCGCGTTGTCGCTGGCTCGCCTGACGCGGTAGGAGTTGTGGCAAATGTTTAATTACATTATCGCAGGCTTGGCGTTGGGGTCGGTCTACGCAATTGCTGCGTCAAGTATCACCATCACCTACGTATCCACCGGCATCCTGAATTTTGCCTTCGCGTCGTTCGCCTACTTCCTAGCGCGCGGCTTTTACTACCTCAACTCCCAGGAGGGGTGGCCGGTCGTCCCCTCCGCATTGATGGTCTTGCTGGTCTGGGCACCAGCGATGGCTGCGGTGCTGTATTTCGCGCTGTTGCGTCATCTACCCAGGCGGTCGACGCTGATCCAGATCGTGGCGATGATCGGCTTGTTCGTGGCACTGCCGCCGCTTGCGGCGATCTGCTTCGGCAACGTGTCGATCAGCGTCGCGCCGGGCCTAGTGCCGGAGCCAGTTCACGTCTATCACATTTTCGGGGCTGCGGTCGGGCTGGACCAGGTAGTCGTCTTCGCATGCCTGCTCGCCATTCTGCTCATCGGCACGTACTTCCTGCTGTTCACCGACATCGGCCTACGGGTTCGTGGCCTGGTTAGTACCCGAGCGTTGGCGTCATTGTCGGGTATCAATCCGGGAGCGGTCTCGGTCGCTGTGTGGATGATCAGCGCCGCGCTGGCCGGTTTGGTCGGCATCCTGGCGGCACCGACCAACGGCCTGACGTTGGAGGGCATGACCGGTCTGATGTCGGCTGCGTTCGCCGCGGTTATCGCGGCGCGCTTGAAGAGCCTGCCGATAGCAGTCCTAACCGCTCTGATCATGGGTGTGTTCACCGACCTCGTGCAATACTGGCTGCCGCCGGACAGCCCGTACACAACCGCGGTGGTTAATAGCGCACCGTTCGTTGTGATAGTTCTGGCCTTGATCTTCTTCTACATCCGCGATAGAGCGGTCCGCGACGTCGTTAGCGGCGGGGCACTCGATGCCGCAATCGAACCGCAAGGCGGCGACGCAGCAGTTGCGGCCGCCTATGGAACGCACGCTGAAGCATCCTCCTCACGCATACTCTCATTCCGTGGCGTCGGCTCGCTCGTCATGCTGGCTGTCGTGGCAATCCTGCCGGTGGTGTTCAGTGGATATTGGCTGACATTGATCGCCGGCGGCTTCGTGTACGGGCTCATATTCTTGTCATTTACGCTGGCGGTCGGCGAGGGGGGATTCCTTTGGCTGTGTCTAATTAGCTTCGCCGGACTTGGCGCTATCGTGGCTGCGCAACTCTCGACCGAAGCCGGCTGGCCGGTTCTACTAGCGGTGCTAGTGGCCGCACTCATCGTGACGCCGATCGGGGCGCTCCTCGGTCTGCTCACGATTCGGTTCGGCGAACTATACGTGGCTTTGACGACCCTGGCCTTCGGTTTGCTGGTCGAGACCTTTGTCTTCACCAACAATAGGTTCCTCAACGGCGGTAGCGGCGTTCCGATCAACCCTCCAGGGTGGGCTCTCAGCGACCGAACGTTTGCGTACCTGGTGCTGGGAATCTTCTTGGTGGTGGCGCTACTCATCGTCAATATGCGAAGGTCGACCAGCGGCCTCGCGCTCAGCGCAATCAGACGAAGTGAGGCCGCATCGAAGAGCGTGCTTGGGCTCAACGTGATCGGGCTACGAATCCTGATCTCCGCCCTGGCGACCTTTGTCGCAGCCCTCGGGGGCGGCTTTCTGGCGATGTACAGTCTGCTGGCCCTGCCGACCAGCTACACCGTCTACACCGGATTGGCCTGGCTCGCCGTCCTGGTCACGATCGGGTATCGCTCCATCGTCGCGGCGATCGTCGCCGGACTGGCGTATACCGTCGTGCCCGGCATCTTCGAGACCTACCTCTCCGGGGCCTGGGGCAACGTCCCGACGTTGTTGTTCGGGCTCGGCGCAATCGGTCTGATCATCGACCCGGATGGATCGGTGACCATGCAGGCGCGCAACCTCGAGCAGCTGATGTACCGCCTTCGCGGACGGCGGCAATCCGCTGTGGCCGGCGTGGCGCCGGTCGACGAGAGCGCGAATCTAGGGTCGTCCGACATGGCCAGCACGAAGCTGGGAGGCCGTTCATGACCGCGGCGGACCAAACCATTGGGAGCTACCGGCTTTCGGCCGAGAATGTCGTCGTACGCTTCGGCGGCGTCGTTGCCTGCAACGGCGTCAGTCTGGGCGTGCCGCCCGACTCGATCGTCGGACTGATCGGGCCCAATGGTGCTGGCAAGAGCACGCTGTTCTCCGTGTTGTCTGGGCTTCGCCGCCCAACTGCTGGCCGAGTCTACCTGGATGGACACGACGTCACAGCGGCGACGCCACAGGCCCGAGTGCGGCAGGGTCTTGGGCGAACGTTTCAGCATCCCGAAGTATTCGCCGAGATGAGCGTGAGAGAACATCTTGTCGTCGCCGACCGGGTTCGTGAGGGTACGCGCCGGGTCTGGACCGACCTGCTGACCGGGCGCGGGTTCTTCAGCCCAAAGAATCCGGGCGAGGACGAGCGCGTCGGCAGCCTTATGGATTCGCTTGGGCTCGGCGGTGTCGCGCATGCGTCCGTCGCATCGCTACCGCTCGGCATGCTGCGCCTCGTCGAGCTGGGCCGTGCACTGGCGGCTGAACCGTCCGTTCTGCTACTCGACGAACCATCCTCGGGTTTGGACACGGCAGAGACAGCTGACGTAGTTGGCGTCCTGCGCCGGACGGTTGCCGAGCGCGCTGTGTCGTTGCTGGTCGTCGAGCATGACGTCGCCTTGGTCATGGATCTGTGCGAGTACATCTATGTGCTCGACTTCGGTTCGCTGATCGCGCAGGGTAAACCCGATGAGATTCGCCGAGATCCAGCGGTCAGATCGGCCTATCTCGGCACCGAAACCGAGGAACTCGAAATTGGGATCGAGCCATCTGGGGCGAGCCCTGGTCAGGGGACGGTATGAGTCAGGTAGCGACTGAGGCTTCCGCCGCGACCGATTCCGCTAGGCCGCTGTTGGAGGTCCAGAACTTGACGGTCCGTTACGGACTTGCTACGGCCGTGCGTAACCTCGACCTGAGTGTGAATCAGGGGCACGCGCTTGCGCTGCTGGGGGTCAATGGATCCGGGAAAAGTACCGTCGCCCGCGCTCTCAGCGGTCTGGTGCCGGTCGCCGCGGGACGAATCCGCCTTGAGGGTCGCGACATCACCGGCTGGCCCGCGCATAAGATCCGCCGGGCCGGTCTTATCTACTTGCCCGAGGGCCGTGGCATTTTTCCGGATCTCACTGTCATCGAGAATCTGCGGCTTTCCGCGTGTGTCATCAAGAACCGGTCGGACCGGGCGGCGACGGTTGATCACGCCATGGAACTCTTTCCGCCGCTCAAGCCACGGGCGAAGACCCACGCAGCCCTGCTCTCGGGAGGGGAGCAGCAAATGCTCTCCCTCGCTCGAGCGCTTACGACGTCACCAAAGTTGATCGTCGCCGACGAACTTTCCTTGGGCCTGGCTCCCAAGATGGTCGACACGGTGTTCGAATCGCTCGAACTGCTTAAGGGGACCGGCGCAACCATCATCTTGATCGAGCAGTTCGCGGCGCGGGCATTGAAGTTCGCTGACCATTGCGCGCTTCTTCAGCGAGGAAGCCTCAGCTGGCACGGTGAATCGCGGACCGCAACCAGCGAAGTCATTGCCGGATACCTCGGTGGAGCCGCCGCGACTGGTGTGTAGCTATACGGTCGTCGGCTGAGTCACTTTGCGTTGATCGCGTTGAAGTATCTGATCTCGCCGACTTCATGGAATAGCACGTTACCGATATAGCCAGGAGTCTGGTCGCCGCCCAGCTGGGGAACATTCGGGTTGCCGCTGTAGGAAATGAGGCGGGAGATCCGGTGCTTGATGCGCCAGCCGCGATCGGTTCGGACGAGTTCGTCGTCGTACCAGCCAGTGCCGAGCCAGGTGGGGTCGCCTTCGGCAGCGTGCCTGATGAGAAGCCAGTTGCCGTAGGTGAATGCGTAAGCCTTGTCTCCGTCGACATGCACTAGATGACCCATCATCGTGTGCTGATGACAATCGTGCTGCTTGTGGATCTCTATGAACGCGCCGACAAAGTCGGCGCGGGTGGGCCATTCAGCGCCAGCTCCGTAGTCTGCCCTTACGTCGTCAGTGAAGATTCGATCGAACAAGTCCCAGCGGTGGGAGTCAAGCGCGAAGGCGTAGAGATTAACAAGCTCAATGATCTCCGCTTTGTCCTCATATTCACTCACGTGGCTTCTCTCCATTTCATAACTGTGGGCAGAACCAGTTCTGGTTCTGCCCACAGCCGTATGTGATGACGACGCGTTTACTTCACGTCGCTTGTTGCGGTGCCGCAGAACGGGCTGCCCGGGACGGACACGAAGGCGGTGCCTTCCAGCTTGACCATCCACAGACAGCTGTACTTCACGTTGTATTGCGAGAAGTTGATCTTATCCGGGGCGAGGGCGCCGTCGGCGTCGAAGTTAGTCACGCTGCGCAACGCCGTGATGTACTGTTCCTTCGTCGGGTTCGGCTTACCAAACTTCGCCAGACCGGCCTGCAACTCCCAGCCTGTCATCCAGCCGATCTCTGCGGAGTATGAAGGCGGACCGACATACCCGTAGGCGTCGAGCGCCGCCTTGAACGCCTTGGCGCCGGGGGTGTCGGCCTCAACCGGGACCATCTGGACCGAAAAGCCCTGGCCCTGCAATGCGGCATTGGTCGCCTTATTGGTCAGCGTGGTCTCGGTGTAGCCGGTCGGGATCAGGGACGCCTTGAGCTTCACACCCAGTTGGGTGAGCCGCTGGATGAACGCAGTTGCGGTGGTGTCCTGCTGAGTCATGTACACCGCGTTCACGTTGGCGCTCTGGATCTGCAAAGCCGCCGGCCCGATGTCGGGACTGCCGTAGGGAACGTCGCCGATGACCGGGCCAGCCTTCAGGCCAGCGGCCACACAGGACTGCACGTTCGCCACACTGATGTTGAGGATCGGAGTGCCGAGGTCGCTGGCCCCGAGTGCACCGCAGATCGTGGCACCTTGGCTCTTGGCGTACAGGCCGAAGCCAGGTGCGACAGCATCCGGATCCTTGTTTCCCTGGACGTCGAAGAACTGGGGGTGCTGCCCGTTTAGCCAGTCTACTTCGCCGTTGGCCGCGCCGAGAGTCGGAATGTTGTTCTGCTCGAGAAATCCCACTGCCCCCTCCGACACGTTGTCGAAGACAAGGACGATCGACACGTGGTCCTGCAGGACAAGCTTCTGTGCCGCCGCCAACGCGCCAGCGGCCGTCGACTGATCATCGGCGGAGACGAACTTCAACTGCTGACCATTCACCCCACCGGCGGCGTTGATGGTGTTGAAGGCCATCTGTACGCCCGCCTCCGCATCCGAGTAGGTCGGCGCCGAAACCCCGGTGAGTGAGGTCATCAAACCAACGGTCAGAGTTCCGTTCGGAAACTTCCCAGTGCTTGCCGCGCCTGCCGAACTGGCGGTACTCCCTCCGCCCGACGAACTGCACGCCGCCAGGACCAGGACTGACGCGAGAACGGTAACGCCTGCTCTCAGCTTAGCTCTTCTCATCCGTTGTGCCCTTTCGATGGAGGGAGCGTGTTTCCGGTATCGCTTTCAGGACGGTGAGCCGCCCCGATCCAGTCACACGTTCAGGAAGGAGCCCCCCGGCTATTAGGGAATCATGTCATTGATTCAATGAATCGTAGTTCAGGCGATCATGAGGGGTCAAGGGTCAAGCGAGTGTCGACCGTGTTACGATTCAGTTGCAGAATCCTCATGTGACCGGTCGCGTCCCAGGCGCGGTGGGGGCTGCGGCTCCGTCGCTGGCTCTTCTGTCGAGCGGCAGCACGTTGGGCGGGGTGATCGCCCTTCCGGTCAGCCGGGGACGATGTCGAGCAACACGCCATGAGTCGTGCGGGGGTGCACGAAGGCCTGAGATCCGGCTGCAATGAGGTCGGCGCCCCGATTGGTCAGATCGGTAATCGTCCCGAGCCGATCGTTGACGATGAGCCCAATCGCGTACACACCTTCGCCGCGGCGCTCGACGAACTTCGCCAGCGCGCCCGCGTCGCTGCCACCGGCGGTGAGCCCGAACCACGATCGCCCGACCGGCACATGATGTGCAATCTCGCCGGTGCTGGTCTCCTCAACCGGCCACGCGCCGAACAGCTCCGCCCACCCGTGCTTCGCCTGTTCGTCATCGCGCACGGCGACCACGAGATGGTTGATTCGCCGCCATTGACTCGAGGCGGTCGGCTGACCACCTGGCCGGGCCGGATGCAACACCAGTCGCACACCGTTGGTCGCCGCCGGATCAACGACCAGGCTGTCATCGGTGATCTCTACCGCTGTCCCGGTGCGAGAGAGATGCTCGCGAACCAGCTTGAAGTCGGCGGCACCGACATCGACCCGGCAGACACCGGACGGCTCACCTTCTTCGGCGGCCCGAAGCTTGATGACGGCCCCGTCCAGATGGAACTCGATGTGGTCCTCGCGGGCGTGGTCCGGCGCCCATCCCAGCTTCTCGAGCCAGTCCTTCCCGGCGCCGGCCACGTCGGCCACCGCAACGGTCACCCGCTGGAACTCAACGAGCGGGTAAGAGGCGCCAAACACAGGAGCTCCCTCGACAGTGAACCGGCAGGCCGGACCCGATTGCTCGACCGCTATCCAGCCCATTATTGTTATGATAGACTCTTAGTTTGTTCGGCTGGCCAATGGGATGGCGGTCCCGTGCATCTTCTGAGAGACAGGGCGTCGCTCGTGAGCACGGCTCGGCCGTCGGCGTCGCAGTCGGCGCGCGGTGAGTCACAGTGGCCCACCTGACCTCTTTGCCCGGCCTCCTCAGCGAGGAGGCCCGCGGGACCGGCGCCCTCAGCGGGCTGCGCGTCCTGGACCTCACCAAGTTCTGGGCTGGGCCGGCGGTGACTGAGGCGCTCGGCAACATGGGAGCGCAGGTCGTCAAGGTCGAGGCGGCGCATGCTCTCGATCCATGGCGTCTCGGGGATGCCCGGCAGTGATGCCCAACCATCGTTTCGACCACCAGGTAGCGATCGTCACAGGTGCGGGTCGAGGTATCGGACGCAGTCACGCCGAGCTGCTTGCGTCGCGTGGGGCGCGGGTGATCGTCAATGACCTTGGTGTCGGGGCAGATGGAGTGGGCGTGGACAGCGCCCCGGCCCAGGACGTTGTATCGGCGATCCGATCGGCGGGGGGCATCGCAGAGGCGGACGGCTCGGACATCGCCGATCCGGCCGGCGCGCAGGCCATCGTCGAGCACGCGATCGACTCGTTTGGCCGCATCGACATACTGGTCAATAACGCCGGGATCTTTGACACGGACGACTTCCCGAAGCTGCACGTCGCCGCCATGCATCGCTTCTTCGACGTTCATGTCGGGGGGAGTTTCAACGTCTCGCGAGCCGCATGGCGGCACATGGCCGCGGCGAATTACGGACGTATTGTCATGACCAGTTCGACTGGCATGCTCGGGGCCTCGAATCAATTGGCGTACGGCACGGCGAAGGCCGGCGTGCTCGGGCTAGCGCGGGCCCTGGCAGTGACGGGCAAGCCGGTCGGAATCAAAGTCAATACCGTCGCCCCGATGGCCCGCACCCGCATGGTTCGCTCGACCCCCCCTCCGGACGGGCTCGATCGGGATCCTGCGCTGGTCTCCCCGCTCGTGGCCTACCTGTGCCACGCGGACTGCCCGGTGAGCGGTGAGGTCTTCGTGGCCGGCATGCGGCGCTACAGCCGGATCTTCATTGGCGAGACCGACGGTTACGTGCATCCGGACGTCCAGGTCTGCATCGAGGACGTCGCTTGCAACTGGGACGCGGTCATGAATCCGGCAGCGTACTTCGTCGCCGACGACATGCGACATTGGATCGCGATCAACGAGGAGCGAATCTTGACGCGCACCAGCAGAGAATCGGTGCACGGTGCCGAGCAGGGGGGGAGCCTTGGCGGGGCTGACAGGTGAGGCTGCCATTGCCGGATTGGTCGAACTTCCGCCGCAGCGCAAGCTTCTGCGGGAGCCGAGCTTCACCATCGAGCAATGGGCCCGGCTATCGCGGCAGTTGCTGGACGACGCGGGCCTGACCGGATCCGACGTGAACGGAATCGTCGCGACCGGCATTGCGGAGAGCGATCAGTTCACACCAGCGACACTCGCCGAGTACCTCGGTATTCCGATCAACTTCGGCGAGGTCGTCGACCTCGGCGGTGCCACGTCGGCCGGTATGGTCTGGCGGGCCGCCGCGGCGGTCGAACTCGGCATCTGTGACGCGGTGCTCGCCGTCGTGCCGGACCGCCGAAACATCCCGCGCTCAGCCACCAGGCCGACTCGCGAGTTCGCGCCATTCGGGGCGTCGAGCAACAACTTCGGCTCCCCGCAGGCCGAGTTCGAGATTCCGTACGGAAACCTGGGCCAGAACATTCCGTACGCCCAAATCGCGCAGCGCTATGCCGCTGAGAGCTCATGCCCTCACTG
>Ga0210401_10002588_pt1 | contig 19962 bp, 19 predicted proteins | sample IncBWH32MmetaG_FD_150866 | JGI IMG/M metagenome (GOLD analysis project Ga0210401, IMG submission 150866) | Forest soil microbial communities from Barre Woods Harvard Forest LTER site, Petersham, Massachusetts, United States - Inc-BW-H-32-M | ecosystem: Environmental > Terrestrial > Soil >... | reverse complement strand
CCCGTGCTCCAGGGCCCGGTCCATGATCGCCTGGGCGTCGCCCTCGCTGGCGTCCCATCCAAAATTCATAGTGCCCAGGCAAAAGCGGCTCACCTTGAGGCCGGTGCGTCCAAGTCTTGTGTAGTCCACGGAAGGGCTCCTGTCGTTGGGAAGGGCCCCAGTCTAGGCCCGTGCCCGCAAAAAAAGAAGGCCCTCCCGAAGGAGGGCCTTCCCGGGTTGTATCTTTGTACGGTCCTTACTTGGCCGCGCTGGCGTCCGCGGCCGGAGCCGCGGCCTTGGCCGCATCGGCCTGGGCTGCCGGGCTGGCGGCGCTGGCGGCGGCGGTGGAAGCCGCCGTGGCCGTGGCCTTGGCGTCGGCTTCACGCTCGGCCTTGGGCTTGCCGGACTCGATGAGGTCCTGCAGGCTCTTCAGCTTGGCTTCCAGCCCGCTGCTGTCGCCGCCCACGCCCTTCACCGCCTCCACGCCCTTGGTCAGGGCGTCCACGGCCTTGTCGCGCTGTCCGCTGGCGCCGTAAGCGGCCGCCAGGTTGCTCCAGCCGACCGCCATGCCCTTGCTCAGCTCCACGGCCTTGCTGGCCGCGGCGATGGCCTGGTCGTACTTGCCCAGGTTCAGGTAGGCCAGGGCCAGGTCGTTCTGCCGGTACGGCTCGCGCTTGGTGGCGCCGTTGGCCGTGGTCTGCTCGCCGATGCCCTCAAAATAGGCCGCGGCGTTGGCGTACTTGGCCTCGTCCAGCATCTGCTTGCCGGGCGCGAGCGATCCGGGCGCGTCGTTCTTGGCCACGGGGGTGGCGGCCGGGGCAGCGGCCGCGGGGGCCGCGGCGGTCGAGCTGGCGGCGGCCGGAGCCGCATCGTCCGCGCGCAGCGCGCCGGACAGGGCCACGCCGGCCACCACGGTCAAGAGCAAGTGCTTGTTCATGCTTACCTCCCTTGGTGCACCGCTTGCCGCGAAGGCGACAAGCAAAAAAGCCGGGTTCCCTCAGTCCGCCGGCCTTGAACACGCCCCCCAGGGGGCTAAAGCACACCCGGCAACGTCGCCAAGCGTTGATGAAGCTTGAAAATGATAGTACTGGGGGCGATGGGAAATCAAGGTTTGTGGTCAAACATTGAAAGCCGGTTTCAGCATGTAAGCAGGCCCCAAAACACGGAAATAACCCCTTCAAACAACAAAAAGCCCCCACCGAAGTGAGGGCTTTTTGCGGATTGGTAGCGCCAGCGGGGCTCGAACCCGCGATCTCCGCCTTGAGAGGGCGGCGTCATAACCGGCTAGACCATGGCGCCATGCACGTACGCTTCAGTGGCCCAAGGCTTTTCCAGGCTGGGCAAAGAGGCCAAAAACGGGCCTCTACCGCGCAGCTAGCAAAGCTTTAGGTGGCTGAAGGGCTAATAAGATAGGGAATGGGGGCTAGACGGTCAAGGGGCATTTGGACGGATCGGTCAATGTTCGCAAGGCGCTGGACAAGCTTCCTTGGGCTTTTCCGCGTGGCTCGACAGGGCATTCGGATCCGGAGCCACCTCCACGTCCGCGACCAGGCGGCTGATTGCGTCTAGGCCTCTGGGATTTTTCATGGAACCAGAACGATTGAGCGACTTCACGGAGATTCTCAGCGCCATCATACGCAGGTGATATGTCCGAACCGAACCGTACTCAGGTACCTTTGACAAAGGGTTGCTCGGATCCAACTCCTCGACAAGAAACCGACCGCGCCCTTGCCAGTCCCTTGTAGGATGGGGAATGTCCGCAAACAATGTGGAAAATGAATCATGTCCATAAAGGGCGACAAGACGACACTCGAAATCGCCGGAATAGTCAAAGTCATCGCTGTCCACATTCCAGCCGTTCAAATAGCAGGTAAGGCAATACTTGTTAGCGCCGTCCTTGCCGACAATGTATATGTTGTGGTGGTCTGACGAAGCAGTCAAAGTCATTGAATGTACGGATGAAGCGATATCCGGCCAGATGCTTCCGGCCTTTACCAAACTGCTCAACATAAACATAACTATGCTTTGAACTGCTAACGATTTTAGCTTCACCATTCCCCCCCTTAGCCGTCACTGGTTTCACCTTCTAGCCTACTCCAAGCCAACAAAGCTAACCAGTCAGCCCAGTCATCGGTGGCAATTGGCTATTTAGGTTAAAAGGCCCATCCAAGATTCAACTCAAAGTTATTTAGAATGTGATTATTTGTCTGATCGAGATCGTAGGAAATATTCGGTTGGTGATTATTTAGCCTGAAATCATAAACGAGACCCCATCCTGCCGATAGAACTAGTTTTTTCATGACTACCCATTGATAACCTCCTAGGAACCCAGCTAGCTCGTACAGTTCATTCGAGGGATAGTTGGTCTGCTCATCCAAGAGACGGACGCTCGGACCTAAGAACCATCCTCGAAGATCTTGACTTGAAGTGAAGTAGTAGAACCAGCCAAATCCAAACCCATAAATGTGTTGATCGAAGCCTTTGTATTCGTTCAAGGGATAATAGGAAAGTTCAATTCTTATGCTTTGCTTTTCAAGGATACTTTCTTCATAGCCAAGATCAAATCCATCAGAGAATCCCACCGAGATGTCTTGTGAATAGCCGGGTTTATCCATAGCAACGTATTCTTGTTCGGCACAAAGATTCAAAGATAAGAGCGTTGCTGCAACAAATCCAATAGTCCATTTCATTCTGTCACCTCTTTAAAACCACCAAGCCATCCCTTCCTTCAAGCCGGCCAAGTCATCGGTGGCTGAGCGTCTATTCAGCGAAATGACCAACGTAACTAATATCTATGGTTAACCTCTTAATTCGAGCCATCTGCAAACCAGTTATGCCGGTGCATATATATTCTAAGCAGAATTACTGCAGCGCCAAAAACCATAATCAGGATTAGCTTTAGAAAATTCTTCAAAAGTTCTTTTATTTTCTTAGTGTTCATATACAGGCCTTCTCCCAATATTAGTTTCCTTGCTGCCGGCCTACTCCAAGCCATCCAGCCAAGTCATCGGTGGTGGGAGGTTTGCAAAGATTTCAATTGCTCCCATCATCTTGCGCCTGCGCGGCACCATCCACTACTGGAGTTGGCGTAAGAATTGGGTAAGCTTTGCAGTTGTTACCCTTATATTGCCAGGAAAGTACTTTGTTTTTGTAGACTTCAAACGTGGTGGTGCAATAAAATTGAACAGTTTCACCGCCGCTACTATTCGTAAAAGCCGTGTCGCCAATGACGGTCGTGTTGTAAAAAACTGGTACCTCATATGCATTTACGTTTTCATAGACAAGAAACTTGTGGCCGCCAGTTATATAGTTTTTTTCTGGAGCGCCCCAGGTCCGAATCAAATTAAGCTCACTAGTGCCAACCCAAGATTGTAAAATCTGCTCATAACCTTGGGTGGTGGCAACCACAGGCACTGTCTTGGCTCGCTTATGTTTTTTATGCTTTTGTCTTATACCTGAGTGGCACCCAACATTGACAACGATTAGACATAACAGTGCCCAACTAAAAATGGATTTCCACGATCCGGAGATATATTTCGTCCGCATGGTCACTTCCATATGGAATAGCCCATATATCTAAATGCCGAGCGCCACTCCCCATCCAGAGTGGCGCTCGTCCATTCCTACTTAAACGCCGCCTTCAACGCCTTCTTCACTTCCTTAGCCACCTGAGCCTGGACCTGCGCCTTAAGAGTCTTCCGCTCCGCCTTCACCAGCGCCTTGACCTGCTTGGCGATGATGGCGCTGACCAACCCGCCCTTGGCCGCGACAGCCTTGGGACGGCCGCGCTTGCCTTTGGGCCGACCCACCTTGCCCTTGGGCCGTCCGCGTTTCTTGGCGCGGCGGGTGTATTTGCGCTTGGGCTTGGCCAGCTCTTTGACGGCGGCGGCGCGGGCGGCTTCTAGCTTGGTCTGTTCAGGCACGGAGGCTCCTGAGGATTGGATCTAGACTCTAGCCCTAAATCCATTCTTGGTTCAAGCGTTGAACGGTCCCACCTGTTGCGGAATGGGACAGGAATACCTAGCGTCAATCTATTGAAGAATAACTTTGAGTCACAAAAGATGACAGGGGCCGGACCCGATGGAATACTTGGCTATCTCTGGGGGGGTGATGAAAACAACGCTCTGTCTGGTTACGTCCTTAGCATTCCTGGCCTGCAGTCCCCGCCTCTGCCTCGCCGATCCCGCCCCCACCACCCTTGATGTTTCCGTGGCCCTGGATGGGGCCACCCACCGCGACAGCCCGCGGCGGAAAGCGGACATTTCCTACAGCCGGGTGTCGCAGGCCGCCTCCCTGGAGGAGCGCATGGCCTGCTGGCAAGCCATGCGCATCAGCCGCATGGACCCCGATGGATGGGTGCAGGTGGGCGGCAGCTGGATCCGCCAGAAGTCGGAGGCCCACTACTACGACAACGCCGACGCCAAGGAGGCCATGGACCTCAACCTTCAAAGCCAGCAGTATCACGCCAAAGGCATGCTGTGGGCCGGGCTGTCGACGGGCATCGCGGTGGTGGGATGCGGCATTGCAGGGGGCTTTGTGGGAGCGGCCCAACCCAGCGCGGACGCCGGCGACTTTGTGGACTTGGACCAGGAGATCCACGCCGTGGAGGGGGCCTTGGTTGGGATCGGCGTGGGCGTGGTGGTGGGCTTGAGCACCGGGCTTTGGATCCAATCCAGCGACAAGGCCCAGTCCCGCAAATTGGAAGTGCAGGCCGCGGAAAGCTTCAACCGCAAGTTGTTGAAGGACCTGAGGCTGGACGTGGAGCCGCTGCGGGGCGGCGGTGAGCTGAAGGTGAAGGCGCAGTTCTAAGACTTAAAGCCTTCACCGATGGGCCATGACCCCAGGGAACCGCCGGACTTCATCTTAGCCAACTTTTGAAATTTCCTTAACCATTCGGCAGGTTTCAAAAAATTTTGACGCAAGATTCCAGCGCGCACAAAAAATGGGATCCGTTCGTCGTCCCCGGTATCGGTGTTCGAACCCAGCGATCAATCAAATTGGACGCTTACTTGGCCTGCTCAACTGTGGGCACGGGCGTGGGTTCGGCCAAGGTCAGTTTGTGGCCGGCCGGACTGACCATGAACTCGAACTGGCCCAGCTCCTTCATGGATTCGTAGCGCGGGGTGTCGTAGCTGTCCCGCTCCTGGTACTCCACCACGCTGACGTGCACGGTCTTCGAGCGGGGGTATTTCTTCAGGGCGTAGCCCTTGGCCAGGCCCTGGGCCGTGGCCGTGAGCGCGCCGTCGCCCTTGGCGGCCAGGATCTGGCGGTAGTTGAAGGCGTCCCACAGCACGTAGACCTTCCGCCCCTCGCGGGGGGTCAGGATCAGGTCCTTCAGCCGGATGTCCACGCCCGCGGCCTTGACCGTGGGGGTGCTGCCGGCGGCCGTGCCTTCGGCCCCTGGGGCCTGGGCGGCCCCGGCACAAACCAGCAGGGCGATCAGGATGAACCGCATTGTGGCTCCTGAGCTGGGAAGCTCCGCCGCGGGGCTATTGCTGGCGGCTGCCGCGCTTGGCGCGCTTGCTGATCAGGCGCAGGCGCTCGGCCTTCTTCTTCAGCTCGGCCAGGGTGGCGGCGCTGGGGGTCTTCTTCACCGGGTTCTTCAGCATGGGGCTCCTTGAGGAATGGGCCAGCATTTTAACCTCAATCGCCCCGGCTTGTCTCCGGCCCCACGCCCCAATTATGGCGGCCTCATATCCTGATTCGGGTCACGGAAGTGGCTTGATCTTGCTCAGGAATTCGCTGTTTTTAGGGGCTTTGTGGCCAAATTCACCAGTTTTACGCTAACTTTGTCAGTCTTTTGTGCCGAACAATAGGAACCAGATGACGCGATGCAGCCACCGCCATGCTCGGGAGGACGCCTTGAAAACCGAAATGCACGCCCTCGCGGCGGTGATCCCGTTGGCCCTGGAGCAGCGCCATTACGAACGCCACAACCTTTGCTTCAGCGTGAATTTCGAGGTGATCCCCGAGGCCTCCCGCAGGCGCGGCGCCCGCGCGCCGCAGCGCCCCGCGGAAGCGTCCTGCCAGGACCTCTTTGACCCCGCGGCCTACACCCGCAGCATCTCCGGCGGCGGGCTGGGGCTGCAGGGCCCCTTGGACGAGGCGAGCAACCGGGACTTCGCCGCCGGGGACCGGCTGCTGATCAAAATCGGCATCCCCCACAGCGACGAGACCCTGCGCTGCGTGGGCAAGGTGGTGTGGAAGGACGTGGACCCGGCCGCCGGGCTCTTCAACGCCGGGGTGGAGTTCGTGGCCGTCAACCAGGGCGACCTGGACGGCGTAATCCGCCGCCATCCCGCCCGGGCCTGAAGGCCCGCTCGGCTTCCCGGCCCCTGGCGCGCTATTTGGCGTCGCGGCCGTAGATCAGCACGCTGAAGCTGCCCGGCACCATGGAGGGGCGGGGATGGGGATGGTCCGCGCTGGGCGCGGGTTCGGGCCCGAAATCGGCGGTCGGCAGGTAGAGCCGGTGGGTTTTTTGGTCCAGGGCCATGGTCCTGGACCCTTTTTTTGTGGCCAGGGGCGGCAGCGCGCTGAAGCCGCCGTCGGATTCGCGGCGCAGCACGGACACGGTGCCGTCGCCGCAGCTGTGGAAGGCCAGGCGCTGCTGCGCGTCGAAGGCGGACGCGTCCACCCGCTGGCCGATGGCCAGGGCCGCCTTGGTGAGGCCGCTGGCCGCGCCCATCACCACGGCCTGGCCGTTGCGGCAGCCGATGAACAGGTTGTCGCCGTCCGCGTCGTAGCAGAGGCTGCTGGGCTTGGAGCCCGGCGCCACGCTCCGCCGCCGCAGGATGCTGCGGGTCTTGGCGTCGATGCTCAGCAGCTCGTCGGTGTCCACCAGGTTGACGTAGACCGTGGTCTCGTTGTCCACGGCCGCGAATTCCGGCTGGCCGCCCAGGTCGATGGTGGCCACCACGGCGTTGCTGGGCGCGTCGATCACCGTGCAGGAATGGTCGTCCCCGCTGAAGGCGAAGACCTGCTGGGTGCCCGGCTCGTACACGATGGCGTCCACATCCGGCCTGGCCGCGATGCTGGCCACCGGGCTGAGGCTGCGCAGCTCGAAGCAGAGCACGGCGCCGGCCTTGCCGTCGCTGATGTAGCCGCGCCCCAGGTCCTTGGCCAGGGCCACGCCGTGGATGCCCTGCAGGCCGTCCACGCTGCCCAGCAGCTTGGCGCTGTCCAGGTCCAGCACCAGCAGCCGGTCGCCGTGGGTGAGGTAGAGGCGCCGCGCCTCGCTGTCGGCCAGGCAGTAGTCCCAGCCCTTGTCCCCGGGCAGCGCCACCCGCTTCACCAGGTGGTAGGCGCCGCTGGCCGTGCCGCTCAAGGCCGGGGCGGCGCTGGCCTCGGCCGCGTCCTCGGCCACGGCGGCGTCATCGTTGGCGTCCAGGTCCGGGGTGGGGCTGGGCGTGGCGGTGAGGGTCGGGGCAGGCAGGGCCGTGGGGCTGTCCTTGGCCGCGGGCGTGGCGGAGGCAGAGGCGGAGGCCGTGGGTGTGGGCGTGGACGTGGGCGCCGCCGTCAGGGCGGGCGCGCCGGCCCGGGCCGCCGAAGGCAGGGCCAGGGGCAGGCCTAGGATCAAGACAAGCAGGCTGGGGACGCGCATGGTGGCTCCTGAAGCGGACTGAGCCAAAAGATTAGGGTCGGCGCCGGCGTTGGGCCAGCATCAAGACGTAACGGTTGGTAAGGCCGCGCCGGGCGACGGACTATTTTGGGCGCAGCCGTTTCATGCGTTCTTCGATCAATTTGAGGCGCTCCGCCTTGCGCTTGAGCTCCTTGGCGTCTTCCTTGGGCTGGGGCTTGGCCGTGGTCTTGGGCATGGCGCTCCTGGAAGGGACTCTATCCAAGAAGCAGCGCCATCCCCGGGATGGCGCTGCCTGGAACCTACCGGAAAGCCGCTTTCAGGGCCTTCTTCACCTGCTTGGCCACCTGGGCCTGGATCTGGGCCTTGAGGGCCTTGCGCTCGGCCTTCACCAGGGCCTTCACCTGCTTGGCGATGATGGCGCTCACCACGCCGCCCCTCGCCTTGGCGCCCCTGGGGCGGCCGCGCTTCTTGCTCACCGAACCCTTGGGCCGTCCGCGTTTCTTGGCCACCGAACCCTTGGGGCGCCCGCGCTTGCGCTTGGGCTGCGCCGCCATCTCCGTGCTTTCCGCCATGGAATGCTCCTTTAATTAATTCGAATTTAATCCCCACCGCTGTGAAGCATTAATTATGGCGAATTTTCACGGAATTAAGCAATTAATTATCATCCGAATAAATGCGGCATCCGGCGCCATTTTCAGCAGGCCAAGGGGGATTTTCCGCTGAGCGGCGGCAGTTCCAGGCCCAAACCCAGCAGGTGGCCCCGCAGTGCGGCATCGTTGAAGGTGTAATGGAAGGCTTGCAGGCCCTGGGCCCGGCCGGCCTCCACATAGGGCGCCACGTCATCCAGGTAGAGGACGGCCCCCGGGTCCACGCCCAGGGCTTTCAGCGCGGCCTGGTAGATGGCCGGTTCGGGCTTGGCCGCGCCCACCTCGTTGGAGGCCGTGATGCCCTCCAGGCGGTCCAGCACGCGGTAGTGCAGGCGCAGGAAGGCCAGGTGCTCGGCGTTGGTGTTGCTCAGGCCCCAGAAGCGCACCTGGCCCTGCAGGCGCGCCACCAGGGCTTCCATGGGGCGGTTGGGCGCGAAGAAGCCGTTCCACAGCCCCAGCCAGCCGGCGTAATCCAGGCCCAGGCCCCAGTGCCTTTGCATGGCCGCGTGCATGGCCCGCCCGTCGCAGCGCCCGCGTTCGTAGTCGTGGTGGGGCAGGCGGGGGTCGGAAAGCAGGGCCCGGGCTTCGCCCAGGTCCAGGGCCGGGCTGCAGGCCGCGCCGAGGCGGCCGAAAAAATCCGCCGGCCGCAGGCGCACGGTCACGTTGCCCAGGTCCAGCAGCAGCACCCGCGGCTTCACCGCCATCAGCCCCGCTCCGCCTTCAGCATCCCGATGCTCTCCCGCTCGGCCTTCAGCCAGGTCAGCACCCAGTCCGGCAGCGGCGGGCTCGGCTGCAGGGCCTGACCGGCGGCGCCGAAAAGCTCCTGGGTGGACACCAGGCGCTGGTTGCCCGCCATCAGGGCCTTGACCACGGCCAGGGCGTGCAGCTGCCCCTGCCGGGTGAAGCGCTGCTCGAAGTAGATCCACTTTTCGTCCCAGCCCAGGATGCGGGTGCGTATCTCGAAGGCCTGGCCCAGGCGCAGGCTCTTGAAATGGCGGATGTGGCTGGCGGCCACCAGGGGCTGCCAGCCCCGGGTGAACCAGAGCTTGAAGGCCCCGCTGTGGAACATCACGTCCACCCGGCCCAGGTCCATCAGGCTGAGGTAGCGGCCGTTGTTCATGTGCAGGTTCAGGTCCAAGTCGTTGGGCCAGACCCGCAGGTGGATGGCGGACTCCTGCATCAGGGCCCGGCGCGGGGTGAAGAGGGCCCGCAGCGAGATCCAGATGAGCCGCAGCAGGAAGCTCACGCGCGCCTCGCCTGGGCGTCCTTGGGCGGCGCCAGCACCGTGTCCTTGAGCCAGCGCCGGTCGTCGGTCCTGGGGCAGTCCAGGTTGTAGTGCAGGCCGCGGCTTTCGCGGCGCGCCATGGCGCTGCGCACGGTCAGCTCGGCCACCAACGCCAAATTCCGCAGCTCGATCAGGTCGGCGGTGACGATGAAGTCCCAGTAGTAGTCGCGGATCTCGGCCCGCAGGGCCTGGATGCGCCGCAGGGCCCGCTCCAGGCGCTTGTCGGTGCGCCAGATCCCCACGTAGTTCCACATCAGGCGCCGGATCTCGTCCCAATTCTGGGTCACCACCACGGCCTCATCCGAATGGGTGGCGTGCCCGCTGTTCCATTTGGGGGCCTTGAACCAGGCCGGCAGGGGCCGCAGGCCCTCCCGCAGGTGCTGCTCGGCGATGTGGCCGTAGACCAGGCCCTCCAGCAGGCTGTTGCTGGCCAGGCGGTTGGCCCCGTGCAGGCCCGTGCAGGCCACCTCGCCCACCGCGTAGAGGCGCTTCACGGCCGTGGCCCCGTGGCCGTCCACCACCACCCCGCCGCACTGGTAGTGCGCCGCCGGAACCACCGGGATGGGCTGCTTGGTCAGGTCGACGCCGTAGCGCAGGCAGGTGGCGTGGATGTGGGGGAAGCGTTTGCGCAGCCAGGAAGCCGGCAGGTGGGTCACGTCCAGGTAGACGCAATCGTCGCCGCTTTCCTTCAGCACCGTGTCGATGGCGCGGGCCACCACGTCGCGCGGGGCCAGCTCCTTCAGGGGATGGAAGCGGCCCATGAAGGCCTTGCCGCGGCGGTCCCTGAGGATGCCGCCCTCGCCGCGCACGGCCTCGCTGATGAGGAAGCGCCGCGCGTCGGGGTGGTAGAGGCAGGTGGGGTGGAACTGGCAGAACTCCAAATTGGCCACCTCCGCGCCCGCGCGCCAGGCCATGGCCAGGCCGTCGCCCGTGGCCACGTCCGGGTTGGTGGTGTAGAGGTAGACCTTGCTCCAGCCGCCGGTGGCCAGCACCGTGGCCTTGGCCAGCCAGGTGGCCACCTGGCCGGTGGCCGGGTCCAGGATGTAGGCGCCGAGCGCCTGGCCCCGCGCCGTGATCAGGTCCACGGCCTGGTGGTTTTCGATGAGCGTGAGGTTCTTCTGCCGCTTGGCCCGCGCGGTGAGGGCGCGCTGGATCTCATGGCCGGTGAGGTCGGAGCTGTGCAGGATGCGCCGGGCGCTGTGGCCGCCCTCGCGGGTCAGGTCGTAGCCCGCGTCCCGGCTGCCGCCCCGCCGGGTGAAGCGCACGCCCCAGCGCACCAGGTCGCCGATGCGGGCCGGGCCGTTGCGCACCACCGCCTCCACCACGGCGGGCTTGCAGAGCCCGGCCCCGGCCTTGAAGGTGTCCTCGATGTGGCTCATGAAGCTGTCGTCCGAGTTCAGCACGCTGGCGATGCCGCCCTGGGCGTAGCTGGTGTTGGTCTCGGACGCGTCGCGCTTGGCGAAGACCGTCACCTTGAGCCCGTGCTCCGCGGCCTTCAGGGCCGTGGAGAGGCCGGCGATGCCGGAGCCGAGCACCAAGAGGTCGGTTTTGTGGACAGACGCCATGTCTCAATCCTTGAATTGCAGCTCGATCAAGCCGCGGTAAAGCCCGTTCTGGGCCATCAGCTGGGCGTGGTCGCCCTGCTCCACCAGCTTCCCCTCTTTTAACACCAGGATGCGGTCGCTGTGGATGACCGTGCTCAGGCGGTGGGCGATGGTGATGGAGCTGCGGCCCTTCAGCAGCACCTCCAGCGCCTTTTGGATGTCGCCCTCGGTGGCCGTGTCCACGCTGGCGGTGGCCTCGTCCAGGATCAGCAGCTGGGGGTCGAAGACCAGGGCCCGGGCGAAGCTGAGCAGCTGCTTCTGCCCCGTGGACAGGTTGTTGCCCCCCTCGGCCAGGGTGGCATGGTAGCCGCCCGGCAGCCGTTGGATGAAGGCGTCGGCGCCCACCTGCCTGCAGGCCCACTGCACCCGGTCCAGCGGCACGGCCGCGTCGCTCAGGCGCAGGTTCTCCAACAGGGGGCCGCTGAACAGGAAGGGGTCCTGCGGCACCAGGGCCAGGTGGCGGCGGAACTCCTCGCGGCGCACCCGGCTCAGGTCCACCCCGTCCAGCAGCACCTCGCCGCCGCGCAGGGGGTAGAAGCGCAGCAGCACGTTCACCAGGCTGGTCTTGCCGCTGCCGGTGGGGCCCACCACGGCCAGCCGCCCGCCCGCCTCGACCCTGAAGCTGACGTCGTGCAACACGTCGCGGCCGGGCTCGTAACGGAAGGTGACGTGCCTGAACTCCAGGTCGCCGTGGACGGGCCCCAGGGCCAGGGGGCTGGCCGGGTCCTCCACGTCCTCCTCCCGGTCCAGCAGGCCGAAGATGCGCTCGCTGCTGGCCATGGCGCTTTGGAAGATGCCGAACTTGTCGGTGAGGTCGCGCAGCGGCTGGTAGAGGTTGGCCACCAGCATGAGCGCGGCCACCACCGTGCCCAGGGGCAGGCCCACCTGGAAGACCCGCTGGCCCCCCACCCACACGATGATCCCCACGGTCAGCGCCGCCAGCAGCTCGACAAAGGGCATGAAAAACGCGTTGATGCGCACCTGCTTCAGCAGGATGTCGCGGCTGGCGCGGTTCACCGCGTCGAACTTTTCGGCGTTGCGGCGCTGGCGGTTGAAGGCCTGCACCGTGCTCATGCCGCCCAGGTTCTCGGTCAGGAAGGCGTTCATGGCGGCGTTGTTGCTGCGCACTTGGCGGGAGTTTTCGCGGGCCTGGCGGCGGAACAGGGCCGTGGACCAGAGCAGCAGCGGCAGCAGGGCCAGGGCCAGCGCGCCCAGGCGCCAGTCCAGCCGCAGCAGCAGCGTGGCGATCACCAGCAGGGACAGCAGGTCGTTGAACAGCGCCGACACGCCGTTGGTGAAGAAGTCGTTGAGGGTCTCGGCGTCGTAGACCACCCGGGTCATCAGGCTCCCCACCGGGTTCTGGTCGAAGTAGCGCAGGGACTGCGCGTGGATCTTGGCGAAGAGGTCCCGGCGCAGCTCCAGCATCAGGTCCTGGCCCATGCGCTTGGTCTGCACGGCCTGGGCCACCTGCAGCACGAAGACCGCCGCGACCGTGGCGGTGAAGAGGCCCGACAGCCGCAGGGCCCCCAGGCTGTCGCCCAGCTGGGCCGCGTCGAGCATGCCCTTCACCAGTAGGGGCCGGGCCTGCTCGCCCAGCGTCATCAGCAGCAGCAGCAGGGCGGCCAGGCCCAGCTGCCCCCACTGCGGGCGGGCGCGCAGGAGCAGGCGCTTGGTCAGGCCCCAATCCAGGTTCTTCTTGTCGTCCCCGCCCTTCAGGTGGCCGCCCGCCATTTCAGGCCCCCAGCCCGGCCCGGCGGGCCAGCTGCTCGCGGCGGGCCATGTCGAAGAACGCGCCCTCCTGCTGGATCAGCTCCTGGGGGCTGCCTTCGGATTCCACCTTTCCATGCTCCAGCATCAGCACCCAGTCGCAGAGCCGCAGGGTGGACACCCGGTGGCTGACCATCAGCACGGCGGTCCGGGGCAGGTTCGCCCGCAGGCCGCTGACGATGGCCTCCTCGGTGGCCGTGTCCACGGCCGAGAAGGGGTCGTCCAGCAGCAGCAGGTCGGGCTTGGCGAAAAGGGCGCGGGCCAGCGCCACGCGCTGCTTCTGCCCGCCCGAAAGGTTGACGCCCTTCTCCCCGAGCAGGGTGTCCAGGCCCAGCGGCAGGCCCGCCAGGGTCTCCCCCAGCCCGGCGGCCAGGGCGGCCTCCATGGCGTCCTCGCGGCGGTCCTGGGCGTCGCCGTCGTGGCTGAACGCGATGTTCTCCAGCAGGGTCTCGCTGAACAGGAAGGGCTCCTGCGCCACCATGGCCATGCGCCGGCGCAGGGCCTTCAGCGGCCATTGCTTCAGTTCGCGGCCCCACAGCAGGATCCTGCCGGAGCGCGGGTCGTCCAGGCGGGGCACCTGCCTGAGCAGGCTGCTCTTGCCGCAGCCGGTGCGGCCGGCCAGCCCGGTCCATTGGCCCGGCCCCAGGCTGAGTGACACCCCCCGCAGCACGTCCGGGGCCTCGCCGTACCCGAAACGCAGGTCCCGCAACTCCAGCACCGGGGTGTCCTTGGACAGCGGGGCCACGGGATCGTCCAGGGGCGGGTCGGCGATGTCCACGGGCGCGTCCAGTGCCTGGTTCAGCCGCTCCATGCTCACCCGGCCGCGCATGTACATGTTGGAGGAGATCCCCAGCGCCATCACCGGCCACAGGATCTGCGCCAGGTAGTCCTGGAACATGGCGAAGCCGCCCACGCTGAGCGTGTGCGCGGCCACGCGGGCGCCGCCGTAGTTGTAGAGCAGCAGCTCGCTGCCGCCGGCCAGCAGGGTGAGCAGCGGCCAGTAGAAGGCCTCCACCTTCACCAGGCGCATCTGCTGGTCGCGGTAGCTGCGGCAGGCCGCGGCGAAGCGCGCGTTCTCGGCCTTTTGCTGGGCGAAGGCGTGGATGACCCGCACCCCGCTGAAGCTTTCCGTGGCGGTCTGGCTGAAGCCGTCCAGCAGGGCCTGGGCCTGGCGGTCCAGCTCGCGCACCTTGCGGCCCAGGGTCACCACCAGGGGCGGCACGCCCAGCATGGGCAGCAGCACGATCCAGGTGAGCCGCGCGTCCGCCCGGGTCATGAAAGTGACCGTGAACCCGACGGTGCTAACCCCGTCGATGAGGGAGAGCCATCCGAAGCCCAGGCTTTCGCGGATGGCCGCCAGGTCGCTGGTGGCGCGGGACAGCAGCTCGCCCAGCGTCACCCGCCGGAAGAAGGACAGGGGCAGGCTGAGCAGCTTTTCAAAGAGCTGGCGGCGCAGGCCGTATTCGACCAGCCGGCTCATGCCGAAGAAGCCCATGCGCCAGCCGTATCGCAGGCCGCCCTGCAGGGCCACCACGGCCAGGCGCAGCCCCAGCCAGACCAGCACCATCCGCAGGGCGTAGGCCTGCGCGGCCGGGGCCGCATGGGCGCCGGCGCTCTGCAGCTCGTCCAGGCCCTTCTTCAACAGCAAGGGCAGGAACTGCTGCACGTAATTGGTGCAAAGCAGCGCCGCCACACCGAAGGCGAAGAGCCATCGCTGCCGTTTAAAGTGGTCGATCAGGTGGTGGAAGGTCTGCATGGGGCCGGAAAAAGGGTGTCCTGACAAGGTATACGCGCGCCGGGTGGGGCGGGATTAAGCCTTCAGATGGCCTTCCAGGTCGTGGGCCAGGGCGGCGTCCACGGCCCGCAGCCGCTCCAGCTGGGCCCGCGCCAGGGGCTCCTGGCCGCCCTCCAGGTAGGCCATGGCCAGGTTGTAGTGGGCCTCGCCGAAGTCCGGGCGCAGGGCCAGCGCCTGCTGGTAGGCGCCCACGGCCAGGTCCCGCTGGCCCTGGGTCTCGTAGAGCACGCCCAGGTTGTAGTGGGCCTTGGCGCTGTTGGGGTCCTTCTCCAGCGCCTTTTCGAACTCGCGGGCGGCCTTCTTGGCCAGGCCCTGCTTCAGGAAAAGCTGGCCCAGCTGGAAGTGGGCGCGGGCGTACTCCGGGTTGGCCTCCAGGGCCTTGAGGAAGAGCTCGGCGGCCTCGCCCAGCTCGCCGGTCTCCACCAGCAGGGCGCCCAGCGTGACCATACGCTCGGGGTCGGATTCGCCGCGCCGCAGCGATTCGCGCGCCGCGTCCACGGCCTCCTTCATCTGGCCTTTGGCGCTGTAGAGCGCCACCAGGTTCTGCTGGGCCCAGTCGTGGGCCGGGTCCAGGTCCAGGCAGGTGGTGTAGGCCTCCAGGGCCTCGTCCTTGCGGCCCTGGTTGTCCAGCAGCACGCCCAGGTTGAAGTAGGCGTCGGCGAAGCGCGGGTCCGCGCCCACCGCGGCGGTGAGCTCGGAGACGGCCTCCTCCACCCGCCCCACCTGGGCCAGGGTCAGGCCCAGCCAATAGTGGGCCTGGGCCTCGTCGGCCCGCAGGGCCAGGGCGTGGCGGAACTCGCGTTCGGCCTTGCCGAACTCCTGCTCGTCAAAGTAGAGGGTGCCCAGGTTGAAATGGGCCTCGGGCAGGGAGCCGTTGTGGCGGACGGCCTGCTCATAGGCCACCCGGGCCTCGTGCGACCGGCCCAGCGACTGCAGGGCCGCGCCCAGGTTGCAGCGGGCCTCCCCGTGGTCGGGCTGCAGCTCCAGGCAATGCTGGTAGTACTCGATGGCGCGTTCGCGCAGGCCCTTTTCGTCGTGGGCCACGCCCAAAAAGAAATACAGGTCCGGGTCGTCTGGAAATAAGTTGAGGCCCTTCATCAGCTCGCGCAAGGCCAGGTCCAGGTAGCCCATGTCCAGGCAGTCCTGACAAAACTTGATGCGGCCTTCTTTGCTGGCAAAGGTGGCGTCGGGCTGCGGCATGGGGGCTACAAGAGCGGCGGGCAGATATTTTGTCAATTCAAACACGGCTGGGCAGCCGGGTCAACGTGCGCCGGAGTAACGGAAAAGGTAGGCCCTGGGCGCCCGGCCTTCGGGCCACGCGTCGAACTCCGGCAGGTCCGGCTCCGGGCCCAGCACCTTTTCCAGGCTGGCCTGCTCCTGCATGCCGGCTTCGCGCCACAGGGCCTCCCAGCCCGCGGCCGAAGCCAGGCCGGAATGCTCCGAAGCCAGCAGCAGCTGGGCGCCCGGCGCCGCCGCCTGGACCAGGTCCTTGAGCAGGCGGGGGCCCTGCTTCACCGCGTCGAAACGGCCGAAACTCTCCTTGCTGGAGGCCGGCACCTGCACCAGCAGGCGGGCCATGGATCCGGGCGCGGCCTGGCCCACGGCCTTGAACAGGCTGCCGCCCGGGGCCTGCAGCTCCTGCTGGCCGGCCTTGGCCAGCTCCAACTCGCCCGGCTGCCCGCCCCACAGGAACAGGTCGCCCTCTGTCTGGGCCAGCCAGGCGCGCACGCTGCGCCGCCGCAGGGGCCAGGCCGGCACTTCGGCGAAGGGGTCCTGGTCCAGGTTCGCCTGGGCCCGCAGCGGGCCCTCGGCCAGGGCAAAGAGGCTGGGGCTGGCCGGATACAGCGGGCTGCGCTGCCAGGCGCCCCAGGCGCCCTCCGCGCCGAGCCGGCGCCACAGGCCGCGCTGGCGGCCCAGGCCCTTGAGGCCCGCCTCGATCAGGTCCAGGTACTGGGCCGCCCCGGGCGAGGACAGGCTCAGCAGCAGCTGCCCGTCCGCCTCGTCCACGCCCAGCCCGGGCAGGCCGTCGGCCTCCCCGTGCACCAGGCGCCGCGGCCCGCTCCCCAGCTCCATGCCGCGGCGGCGGCCCAGGGCCCGCTCCAGCTGGGCCGACCACCAGGCCTGGTCCAGGCCGGCGCGCCGTTCACGGCTGACCACGCGGAAGGCCGGCGCGGCTCCGGGCCCGTCGCTGAGGCACCAGCCCAGGAAATCCCCCTGGGTGTCTTGGACCTTGAGCAGGGTGCCGGCCGGCGGGGGCAGGCGGTAGCTCAGCTGTTGGTCCACCCGCAGGTAAGGGTGACCCTTGATCATGAAGCGGGTCCCGGCCAGGGAAAGGCGCAGATTCATTCAAGCCAAATAGAAAGGGGAGCAGGCACTTTGCCTGCTCCCCGGGCGTTGGGCAAGGGCCGCCCTACTGGGCCGGGGCCTGCTCCACTTTGGCCAGCCACTGGGCCGTGGCCGTATCCCGCGGCTCCAGCAGCAGGTAGTGGCGGTAGGCCTCCACCATGGGGGCGCGGCGGCCGTGGTCGTAGTACCAGTGCCCCAGCCGGTTCCACGCGCCAGGGTCGTTGGGCGCCTGGTGGGTGGCATCCACCAGCTTGGCCTCCTCCGGATCCATGGGCACTTCAAAGACCATGTCCACGGCCTGGCCGCCGGAGGAGGGCGCCGCCGCGGGCGGCGGGGCCGACACGGTCTGCACCGGGGCGGCCATGGACGCCTTGGCGGGCGGGTTCGCGGCCACGGGGTTGGCCGGGGCCAAGGCCTTGGGCGCCGCGGCCCTTGCGGCGGGGGCCGGGGCTTTCGGTGCCGCGTGGCCGTCGTCGAACAGGAAGCTCAGGCTCACCCGGTTGGAGTTGCCCAGCCGGCCGTAGGGCAGGTACGCGTAATCCACCACCACCGGGCCGATCACCGCGCCCAGGCCGCTGGTCAGGCCGGTCAGGCCGCCGGTCTGGTTGTCCATGAAGCTGGCCTGGTAGCCCACCCGCATGAAGAAATTGCCGCCCAAGCGGCCCTCCACGCCCAGCTGCAGCAGGCTGGCGCCGTTGTTCTCACCCTCGCCGCCGAAGGCGAAGAGCACGCCGCTGTGGTTGCTCATGGGCACGTCCACGCTGCCGCCCACGCGCAGGGCGGCCGTGGTCTGGACCCCGCCCCGCATGGAGATGCCATCGTAGGAGGCCCCCAAGGTCAGGGGCATGTCCTTGCCTGACCACATGAGGCCCACGTCGGCGCTGCTGAGCAGCTGGCCGCTGTCCTTGATGTTTTGCTGGGTGCCGCGGACGGTGCCGCCCAGGGCCAGGCCGTTTTCCATCACCTTGGCCAGGCAGAGGCCCAGGGTGTAGTCCATGGGGTCATAGCTGCCGGTGACGTTGCCGCTGTTGTCGGTGGTGTCGATGCTGCCGTAGTTGATGAGGTCGCCGTAGAGCCCCACCGAGAGCAGGGGCGCCGCGATGACCCCGCAGAGCGAATCCTGGCTGATTCCGCCGAGCCAGGCGTTGTGGTGGGCCGATGCCATGGCGCCGCTCAGGTAGGCCTGGCCGGCCGGGTTGAACAGCGCCGCCATGGGGTCGCCCTTGACCGCGGTGAAGGCCGAGCCCATGGCCAGCGGCCGGGCGCCCTGGCCGATGACCTCCAATGGGCTCAGGGTGGAGGCGGCGCCGGTGTCGGTCTGGCCGGCCGCCATCAACGCGAAGGGCGCGGCCACGATGGCCGCGCCCAAACAGGCCCAGGAAACCCGTGCCCATGGTTTCATCGGATGACCGCGAACCGCTTCACCGGCCCGTTCACCACGCTGCCGTCGTCATTGTCCAGCTCCAGCTGGTACAGGTAGACGCCCGCGGCGTAGTCCTTGATGTGGAGGTCGATCACCTGCTTGCCGATGACCACGGAGTCCTCGGCCGTGGAGGCCAGCTGGCCGGCGGCGTTCCAGACCCGCAGCACGCAGCGGCCCGCGTGGTCCGAGCGGAAGCCAAAGTGCATGTCCTCGCCCCGCCCGGGATTGGGGTAGCAAACCGGGTCGGCCGGATCCGACGGCATCCTGGGGAGAGGCGGCGGCGTCAGGGTCGCGGTCAGGGTCGCGGTGACCACCGGGGTGTTGCTGAAGGTGGGGGTCGCGGAGTAGGCCGGCGAGACGGTGAAGGTCGGGGTCACCGTCGCCGTGGGGGTGCTGGTCAAGGTCGGCGTGGCCGTGGGAGCATCCCCGGATTCCAGGGACACGGACTGCAGGTACACGTCCGAACCGGGCACATCGGCCAGCAGGACCCTGTACTCGAGGTAGCGGGCGGTCACGCCCCACAGGTCCATGGAGCCGCCAGCGGCGGCGCTGCTCCAGGCGCTGAAGGTGCCCGCGGAGGTGGACCAGCGGGCCTGCAGGGTCCCGCCATTGGAAGGCGCCAGCACCCAGGTCAGCTGGTTGAGCGCCTGGTCCGAGCCCAGGTCAAAGCGGTTGACGTAGACGCCCTGGGCGCAGTTGGAGGCGCCTTGGTTCAGCGAGGCCTGGTAGGTCGTGTTGTAGTTGCCGAACTCGTCGCTGCCGCCCAGGTAGAAGAGCTTCCCGCCGGCCTGGAGCGTGGTCCCCAGGTAGAGCGGCGCGGGCAGCGAATTCTCGTTGGACCAGCCGCCCATGACGCCGCCCGCGGACAGGGCCGCGGAATACACGTTGTTGTGGGCAACGGCGGGGTTCCCGGTCTTGCCCCCGGCCACGTAGAGGTGGCCATCCAGGCCCACCTGGACCCGCTGGGAATAGGCCCGGCCCGCCGGCAGGCTGGCCTGGAAGCTCCACAGGCCCATGGCGCCGGTGCTGTCCAACGCGGCCCGTTCCACGTAGCTGTCCCCGGCGTAGTTGTCCGACGGCTGCTCTCCGCCCAGGGTGAAGAACGCGCCCATGGCGTTGGCCACCCAAAACGTGGAATTGGCGGTGCTGCGATGATGGCTTTCGAGGACCCAGGCCCCCAAGGTCCCGTCGGTGAGGATGGGGGCCGAGTAGGCCAGGTTGTTGTAGCCCGCCTCCTCAAAAAGGTACATGCGCCCGTAGTCAGCCACCAGCGGGGCCAGCGTGCCGCCCACGGAAGGCAGGTTGCCCGCCGTGCTCCAGGCCCCGGGCAGGCCCGTGGCGTCCAGCTTGGCCATCCAAATGGTGGGGCTGAAGGTCACCCCTAGGTAGGGCCCTGCATAGGTCTGGGCCAGGTAGATGTAGTCCCCCCAGCGCACCACGCCCCCGTTGAAGGTGGTGCCGGGCAGGGTGGAACGCAGCGTCCAGGGCCCCAGCACGCCGGCGCTGACGTCGGCCGAGTAAACCGTGTTGGTGAACG
>Ga0210401_10002587_pt1 | contig 19963 bp, 19 predicted proteins | sample IncBWH32MmetaG_FD_150866 | JGI IMG/M metagenome (GOLD analysis project Ga0210401, IMG submission 150866) | Forest soil microbial communities from Barre Woods Harvard Forest LTER site, Petersham, Massachusetts, United States - Inc-BW-H-32-M | ecosystem: Environmental > Terrestrial > Soil >... | reverse complement strand
AGCGTGGCCGGCAGCTTCGTCCGCGGAATTACGCCGTCCTGCACGTAGTAAGTTGTTGAGAGGCGGCCGACAGCGCCAAAAGCGTTCTTGCGCCCCTTCCAAAGCAGATCGCGCTCACGCGAATCTTTCGCCAACCGCACCTCGCGAGCGTGGTGAGATCGGCAAATCTCCGCCACTTCCTCTGCCTGCGATTCAACGCCTTCACGCACCCCGTCCACATCAATCAACAACACAGCGGCGCTATCGATCGGAAAGCCGGCGTGAACATATGCTTCAACGGCGCGCAGCGTGTAGCCATCGAGCATTTCACACGCGGCAGGCGTGATGCCGCGAGCGGTGATATCAACCACAGTCTCCGTGGTGTCGTCCAGCGTGTCGAAAATCGCGAGCAACGTCTTCACGGACTCCGGAAGGCGCGTGAGCTTCACAGTGATTTCGGTAAGCAATCCAAGCGTGCCTTCGGAACCGACGAACAAACCGGGCAGATCGTAGCCGGGCGAATCGAGCGCCGAGCTTCCGATTCGAATCAACTCGCCGGTCGGCAGCACCATCTCGAGTTCCAGCACGTGGTTCGTTGTGACCCCATAAGCCAGCGTGTGCGGGCCGCCGGAATTTTCCGAAACATTGCCGCCGATCGTACATGCCTTCTGGCTCGACGGGTCAGGCGCGAAATGGAGGCCGGTGTGCGCTACAGCTGCGCTCAGATCGGCGTTCACGACTCCCGGCTGAACGATTGCTCGCTGGTTTTCGACGTCCACTTCAAGGATGCGATTCATTTTTGAGAAAATCGTTAGAATGCCTCCGCGCCGCGCCAATGCACCGCCTGACAGACCTGTGCCTGCGCCGCGGCCAACAATGGGAGTCTTGTAGCGATTGGCGATCTCGACGAGGCCAACAATGTGCTCCTTAGTACGCGGGACTACGACGCAATTCGGACGCGCTACCTCCACGGAGCCATCGTATTCGTAGAGGATGAGATCCTCCGGCTCGTGCAACACCGCATCTGAGCCAAGCAGCTTTTTCAGGTCTTGAAGGAGCCGGGGTTCCATGGATTTATATGGGTTTGGCCCTTGGGTGTGGTTGTTACTGATCTTTTCGCTTGCCTGCGTAACGATAACATCGCAACTATAGCTGCCTGTAGAGGGGCCGTCAACGCGCGTCCAACTCCTTCGAATCATCGAATTATTAGGGGGCAGCCGCGTCCGTGCCAGCGCAGTTTCGGGTGTATATTATTTCTTTGTGGCGGTTTCGAACGAGGTGGTGAGTGAGTAAGCCAAAAATCCTGTCGACGCGCGAATTGTTTCCTGCGGCTCGCGACATCTTGGATAAGCACTTTGAAGTTGATTACGGAAAACCTGGCCAACAAATTTCTCGGAGCGAATTGTTGAAACGTGTGGCCGATAAGGAAGGGCTCGTCTGCTTGCTCACCGAAAAAGTGGATGAGGAACTCCTCGACGCCGCGCCGAAGTTGCGCATCGCCGCGACTGTCTCGGTCGGCTTCGACCACATTGACGTGGCTGCTTGTACGAAGCACAAAGTGATTGCGACAAACACGCCCGGAGTTCTCGACGACACCACGGCGGATTTCGCCTGGACGCTCTTGATGGCAATCGCCCGGCGTGTGCTCGAAGGCGATGAAAAGATGCGGTCGGGAAACTGGCCGGGATGGGACTTCGATCAGTTGCTCGGTGGCGATGTTTGGGGCAAGACGCTTGGCATTATCGGTTTTGGCCGAATCGGGCGCGGTGTGGCGCGGCGTGCGCAAGGCTTCCAGATGAGAGTGCTTTACAGCGATGCGGTAAGGGCGCCTGCGGACGTCGAAAAAGAGCTTCGCGCCGAATTTGTCGATCGCGATCGCCTTTTTCGTGAGTCCGATTTTATCAGCTTGCACGTTCCACTACTGCCTGACACGCGGCACCTCATTTCCAAAGAGAACCTCGACAAAATGAAACCGACCGCATATTTGATCAACACGGCCCGCGGTCCCGTGGTGGACGAAGCGGCTCTCGCAGAGGCTCTAGAACGCAAGAAAATTGCCGGCGCAGCTCTCGATGTGTTCGAAGCCGAGCCGAAAGCCAACCCGGCTCTGCTCGGACGGAAAGATGTGATCCTGACGCCACATATCGCCAGCGCTTCCGTTGAAACGCGGACGAAAATGGCGGTGATGGCTGCGAACAACCTCGTAGCGTGCTTCGAGGGTAAGCGGCCGCCCAATGCTCTCAATGCGGACGCGCTCGGGTTGAAATGATAAAACTCATGCCGGATCGTTCGCCGCTTACCTGAAACAGCGTGAAAGAAACAGCCCTCCGCGTTCTCCGCGAAACACTCGCCGCAATCAATATCCAAGCGGCGCTTGAGCGCAAGCTCGATTGCGACGGTAAACGCGTTCATGTGGAAGGCAACACAATCAACCTTGCGGATTTTTCTGAGTTCGTCGCCATCGCGCTTGGCAAAGCTGCCTTTCCGATGGCCGAAGCTCTGATCAATGTGCTCCCTTCGGATTGCTCTCCGGAAGGAATACTGGTTGCGCCTGCCGCTCCCGCGCGCGTTCTGCCACGCTGGAAGACTTTCATCGGCGGTCATCCAATTCCAACGGAAGCAAGTTTTATTGCCGGGCGCGCCATCATGGAACGGCTGGCGCGCTGCGATGAGCGCACTCTCATTTTCTTCCTCGTGTCCGGCGGTGGCTCGGCTTTGGTTGAGCAGGCTCTCGATCCCTCGGTAAGCCAGCAAGACTTCGAGAAATTGAATCAAGTGCTTGTTACATGCGGCGCCCCGATTGAAGAGATCAACGTCGTGCGAAAACACGTTTCGGCGACGAAAGGAGGGCGTCTCGCCGCTGCGGCGCCGCGCTCAACAAAACTCACGTTGGGTGTAAGCGATGTGCCCCAAGGATATGAGTCTGCGCTTGCCTCGGGACCGACATTACCCGATCCAACAACAATCGCTGACGCTCAACGAATCGTGGCTCAATACCATTTGCTGCCAACATTGCCACCATCCGTTCGAGAAATCTTCGAGAAGCAACTCCTGCGAGAAACTCCCAAAGAATCCGATCCTGTTTTCCGCAATGCACATTTCTCCCTGCTTCTCGGCGCGCACGATCTGTTGCACGCCGCTCATCACGCGCTGGAAGGCGAAGGAATCTACTGCATCGCTGACAACACAACGGATAATTGGCCGGTCGAAAAAGCTGCTGACCACTTACTTTCCTTGCTGGAGTCGACGAAATCGAACGACCCTAAACTGCGTTGTGCGATTGTCGCGAACGGCGAGGTGAGCAGCCCTGTGACTGGGAATGGAGTGGGAGGCCGCAATTCCGCGTTTGTTCTTGCGTGCGTGCCGAAAATTGCGGGAAAGAACATCACCGTACTCAGTGCTGGCACCGACGGCATTGACGGGAACAGCCCCGCTGCAGGTGCCGTGGCAGACGGCGAGACTCTAGCCCGCGCACGTGCCAAAGGCCTTGATCCGCTGGATTTTCAGAAACGCAGTGATGCTTTCAATTTCTTCTCGCCGCTCGACGATGCGATTGTTATCGGACCAACCGGGAATAATTTGCGCGACCTCCGAATTCTGATCGCGCACTGACATGATCGCGTCGTTACAGGAGCAAGATTGAAGAACGAGCCTAGAGCAGACCCTTCACCCACCCGCCGTCAACCGCGATTGTAGTGCCATTAATTGAGCTGGCCCGTTCGGACGCAAGAAATGCGACAAGCGCCGCGAACTCGTCCGGTCGCGCGAGGCGCCCAACGGGTATCTCCGAACTCCATGTATCGTAAATTTGATCGCGCGGCACTCCCGCGATTCGAGCCTGCTTTTCAGCCAACTCATCAAGGCGTTCCGTTAGGGTGTATCCCGGGCACACATTGTTCACGGTGATTCCGCTCGCTCCAAACTCATTTGCCAGCGTCTTGGCCAGGCCGGTCACCGCGGCACGCAACGAATTGGAGAGAAGCAGTCCATCAATCGGCTGCTTCACGGAGACGGATGTGATCGTCAGAAAGCGTCCCCAACGCCTTTGCTGCATGCGCGGCAGTACTTCGCGCGCGAAGTAGACCGTGCTTAGCAGCGTAAGGTCGATCGCAGCGCGCCACTCCTCCAGCGTGATGTCGAGAAATTTCTTCGCAGGTGGTCCGCCGGCATTCGTAACGCATATATCGACTCTTCCGAATTTGTGCTCCACAGCATCAACAAAGCTGCTTACGGACTCAAAACTCGCCACATTCAGTGCCTGTCGAAAAACCTGCGCGCCGCTGGCTTGTTCAATTTCTGCGGCGGTGCGCTCGAGTTCATCCGCCGTGCGGGCGCAAATCGCCACATGGCAACCTTCCTTGGCAAATTCTTCCGCCACAGCGCGACCCAACCCCTTGCTTGCCGCGGCCACGATCGCCACGCGTCCCTTTAGTCCGAGATCCATCGCTTATTCCTTTTTTGTTCCCTGGCGAAGATAGGCATCGTCGCCGCGAATCCACTCTTCCCGCCGTGGCGCAAAGAAATCGATATCCACAGTGTCTTCCAGCGCCACCGCTTCGTGCGGCATATGTGCCGGGATAACCAGAATTTCGCCGGCGCGGACTGTAGTCGTTTCGCCGCCATCAAAATTAAACTTCAGCGCGCCAGACAGAATCATTGTGTACTGCTCGCTGCGGTGAGAATGACGAGGAACGAGGGCGCCGCGCGAAAGCAGGACGCGGGCCAGAGTGCCGTCTTCACCGCTCACCATCTGCCGAGAAATGATCTCGCTCAATCTGTCGCTTTTAACTTTGTCCCAGGGCGTTGAGACCGGCATCGTGCACCTCGTTCTCTTGAAGATTGATTGCGTTGGAATCGTGTATCGAACGGCACAAATCGTCAATGCCTTTCGCGCGTAGTGAGCGGTCGAATCATTCTAAAATCGCTTACGCTTAGCTACCAGTTCGATTAAGATGCGCCCGTCAGATGGTCTCACCATGCATACAGTGTGCGCGGCGATATCGGGGATATTGCTCAGTCGTCAGGAGGGACGTATGAAGCGGTGCACAGTTCTTTTCGGAGCATTCCTGATACTTACAACAACCGCCTCTGCGCAGATTGGCAAAAGTGTTTCGGTAGCGGCTGGCACGCCCGAAGACAAAGATCTCGAGTCGATTTACGCCGCCCCCGATGGTCCCGACAAAATCGCCCTGCTCGATAAATTCATGGCCGACCACGGCACGGGCGATCTTGCTTTGCTTGGCGATCAGCTTTATGCACAAACCTACCTCGCGCAAAAGAATTACGCGAAAGTTTATGAGTACGGAGACAAGGTCCTCGCACTCGATCCCGACAATTTCTCGGCGTTAATCTTGATGATGCATGCAGCGGAGGAACAAGGGGACGCACAGAGAATATACGCCCTCGGCGAAAAGGTTGGGCCACTACTCGCCCGTTACCAGGCATCTCCCGCGCCCTCCGGTATGAGCGAGGATCAATGGTCCGCGCAGAAGGCCCAGAATCTAAAAGATGCCCAAGCAGATCTCAACTACGTCCAATACGCGATGGTCAATGCAGCCTATAAGACCAAAGATTTGCCGCCGCGTATCCAACTGCTGGAGAGATACGCCAAAGCCTTTCCGGATTCGCAGTACACGCTGGCCGTTCGCGAACAAACTGCGATCGCCTACCAGCAGGCGCAGAACACTCCGAAGATGACTGAGACCGCGCAGAGTATCCTCACGAAGGATCCTGACAACATTTCGATGTTGCTTCTACTCGCCGACAACTGGAGCGAGAACGGCCAGCAACTCGACAAGGCGGGAGCCGATGCCAAAAAAGCGTTGGAACTGCTGGGGAAAGCCCAAAAACCTGACAACGTCCCCGATGATCAATGGCAAAAGCAAGTCTCGATCCAGAAGGGGCTGGCCTATTCCGCTCTCGGCCAGGTGTATGTGAACAACAATCAGAATGCGCAAGCGGTCGATGCATTTAAACAGGCGAGTCCGCTTTTGAAATCCGACGCATTCAGCTACGGCCGCAATCTCTACCGGTTGGGATTCACTCTCGCCAAAATGCAACGAACGCCGGAGGCCCGAACCGTGCTGACCGAAGCGGTTTCAGTCAATAGCCCCTATAAGGCAAAGGCTCAGGAAACGTTGAATAAGATTGGCGGATCGACTGCCAAGAAGAGCGCCCATAAAGCTGCTTCCTGAGATGGCGGGCAGCTCGCTCCAGTTCGTCAATCGGCGGGCGTAACGGGCTTTTGTTCGGTTGAGTTTTTTAACTCCTCGACATTTCGCACCACTTGCTTCCAATTCTTCTTGTTCTTCTTGTTCGAAAAAGGCGCATTCAAATCGCTGTAGTAAGAAAGAATGGCGGAACGCAATTCGGGAGACACTTGTGCGAAGTGGTTTTTGGCGAGCCGATCGAGGAGATCTGCATAGGTCTTGTCCGCCAGCGGATATTGTCCCGGTCCGGTAACACTTCCGGTATCGAAGTTATCGTTCAATAGCTGCACTCGTCCTTCTGTTTTCTGCTGCTCCAAAAGCTTTCCATAGTTGGTGATGGTTTCATTAAAGCTTGCCTCAAACATCTTTTCTGTTTCGGGGGTCGGCGTTCGGAACGACAAGGTTCTGAACGGCCCAATCTTGGGGACGATGCGAATAAAAAACGCGAGGAGCTTCGTGCCAAAGCCGGGTTGCTGGTATTTGCCTTTCCAGTTCTTTTCATAGCTTGCGCGCGACAGGTGATAAAGAAACTTCTGCTCGGTGATTCCAGGTGTCGCGCGCTGAATATCATCTTTCTTCAGGTCCCACGCAACTTTTGTCGTTTTGGGAATCAGCCCGCTGACGGTGTACCGGTAGGTCGCGACCGCAAGATCGTAATTGGTGAAGATTGATTTCAACTCGATCGAGTATGTCTCTTCAAACGCTCGCTCGAGAAGCGGCTGAGCCACCTCAAATCCGATGTAGTCGTGATAAGCGTCGGGTGCGTAGTGTCCCTTCGCTACTTGCAGCACATCGAATCCAAATTCCGTTTTTAGGTGAGCTGCGGGATTTTCATCATAGGTAACGACATCCCCATATTTCTTTTGAAGCTTGGGATAGAGAATCGGCACCGAGCGATTTACGGCGATTCGATGTCCATTGTTATCCGCCGCATAGTGGGCCATCGTCCCGAGGGCAAACGCATATTCGTTTAAATCTTTCGAATCCCGGATGAGCCCTTCCACGAAATCGCCGGTCCGCACGTAGTGAGTCAAATCGCTAAACAGGTGGCTGCCAAATGGATAGTAGCCCATATCCTGGATGATCGAACCGCCATAAGCGTACGCGTGCGCGTCTTTGAGTTCTTCTTTCGTCGCATTCGGAAAGCGCTGGAGAAGAAGCGGCCGGATCGAATCCTTCCAAGCCGAGTCGATAATTGCCTCGTGAGTGAGAACAGAAAATGCTTGCAATGTGCCGCTTGAGGTGAGCAACAGGAGAGAAGTCAGGATGGCGATAAACGGGCCAACTCGCCTCCTCCTCAAATTCGCATGTGCAGTCATACAGGAAAGAAAGGCCGTTTCAAAAAATTCCAGCCTCGCAAATGATTCTCATCCTCCTTTCTCACGCAACGATGAAGCCCAGAACTTGAGCCTTGCCCTGACGATAGTCCTACATTGCTTTCATCCCCGTGAATAAGGTGGACCACTTAGGCTTGCAGGGACGGCGCTGTAGACGGGATTTGCGGATCGCCGACCCATCCAAGAAGCAATTCGCTAAAACGGATAATGACGGATGGCGGAGAGGGTGGGATTTGAACCCACGGTTGAGTTTCCCCAACACACGCTTTCCAAGCGTGCTCCTTAAACCGCTCGGACACCTCTCCGCAGTTGAATCGCCGCAGATGCTACAGGACTTCAGAAGACTAACAAATTGACGACTACGCGGCAAACGCCTCACTCGCACACGCGTCGAAAGGCCTTCTAGGCGTAACTTTTCTGCCGGTGACCCGCGATACTGAAGTAAAATGTTTTCTCCTTTCCGGGGTAGTGCAATTGGTAGCACGCCAGCCTTTGGAGCTGGTTATCTTGGTTCGAGTCCAAGCCCCGGAGCCAATTTTTTTCGCTGCAACACAGTGGATGCCGCGATTCCGGCCGCGGATTTTCGTTTCGCCCGGCGTCTTTTCTATCCGCGTTTGCTATCCTTTATCAGCTTCTGGCCATGCGAACAAACATCGCTCGGAAACTCGGCACCGAATATCAGCTCAACATGTCCGCCCAGCGCGCCCTCATGCGCCGCGCCTTCTCAATCCATGAAATGAAGCAATATCTCGAGCGCCGCGCCGAGAAAAAAGACCTGATCCCGCCCGTCATCGCCCGTCTCCGCGAACTGAATTACCTTGACGACGCGCGCTACGCCCTCGAATACGCTCGTCATCACTCGCAAGCCCGCCGCCAGGGCCGCTTCCGCATCGCGCGCGAACTTCGAGGTCGCGGCGTGCCCGACGAACATATCGATGCCGCTCTCGCCGCCGTGTTTGCTGATACCGACGAGTCCACGCTTGTGCGCGCGCGCCTCAAGCGTCGCCTCTCGCACCTGCGCGGCGCCCTCGACGAAAAGAAAATTGCCTCGCTTTACCGCATGCTCCTCCGCGCTGGTTTCTCCTCCGATATAATCCGCAAAGAACTCCGGGGCGTCACCCACGGCGATCTGCCCGACTTCCCTGCCACGTCCGACGACGAACCCTGATCGTCATTAAGCCGAACCTACTTGTGATACATTTCCATCATGCTTGGCCGCCCGGAAAATTCCGAAGCCGCCCCATACTATTTCACCTACATCAATCAGGTGACCGGCGATAACCCTCTCGCCACGATGGAGAAGCAGCTGCGCGGCGCCCTCGAATTCTTTGCGGGTATCACGGAAAAATCGTCGCTTCACCGCTACGCCCCCGATAAATGGAACATTCGCGAGGTCCTCAATCACGTCACAGACACCGAACGCGCCTTTGCCTTTCGCGCCCTCTGGTTTGCGCGAGGGTTCGAGTCGCCTCTCCCAGGCTACGACCAGAACATCGGCGCGAAAGGCGCCGAGGGCGATCGAGTTTCGTGGCTCGATCACGTCGAGGAGTTCCTCCTCGTTCGCCTTTCAAACGTTTGCCTGTTCAAGAATCTGCCGCCAGCGGCGTGGTCGCGTCACGGTGTCGCTGACGGTAAACCCTTCACCGTGCGTGCTCTCGCCTTCATCATCGTTGGCCACTTCACGCATCATCTCGCCATCCTTCGCGACCGATACTTCTAAAGGCAAAAACACAAATGCCCCGCTCGATGCTCGCCTTTCTCTTTCTGATTCTCGCAGCCATGCCTCCGGCCGCCTCCGCGCAAGGTCAACCGCAGCCGACTTACCTTTACAAGACGTCGCTCGTGCAGGCTGCTCCCGGCAAGCTTCTCGACCTCATCGACGCCTACAAGAAAATTTTCACTGAAGAAGCAAAGGTCACGGGAGACGCCACGCCTCTCTGGATGCGCCACAGTCAGGGCGACCGTTGGGACTTGCTGATCCTCATCCCGATGGGCAGCTACATGGATTACTACAAGCCGGACCGCGTCGTGAAACGCGATACCGTCATCGACACTTGGCGCGAACGCCTGAAAACCGACATCGCCTGGCAAGAGGACATCTTCGTCTACGGTCCGCCGCTCGAAGATCTGCGCAAAGCATTCGCAACCGCCGGCCTCTTTCACGTGGAGATGTTTCAGTCCCTGCCAGGCAAGCAAGCCGAGCTGCAGAAACAACGAGAAATGGAAAACGCCTTCTCCCGCACCGTGAAAGCTCCCGAGAATTTCATTTTTCTTCGCGACCAGGGTGCCGCCTGGGATCTCTTCACCATCGGCTGCTTCGAGAATTTGAAGCACTACGCGCAAGCCGCGGACGTTCCCCCCGCCGAAGCCGATGCCGCCGCCAAATCCGCCGGCTTCGAATCCGCCGCACAAATCGGCCCGTACCTCCGCACCCTGATCGCTCTCCACCGCGACACTCTAGCCGTCGCAATCAAATAACATCCGTTCCCAGCGGCGGCCTTCAAGCGTTCAGCTTTTCTCGACCGCTACAAATCCTCCACGCCCTGCTAACCGCACACACTCAAGCCGCGTCAATATGTTCCGTGCGCCAATGAAGTCTCACCACCATTCCTTGCGCTGCCTGAAACGCATTGTCCTCCTGGCATTCGCTGGTGCACTTGCGTATTCCTCGGCGGCTTATGCCCAAGATGCGACGGCCCCCCAATCGCAACAAAAAAAAGAAATTCCCCCCGCCACGGCCCACGAAATCAGCATCCTCGAGGCATTCCTCGCCAATCATCCCGATGATCCTGCCGCCCTCTTCAACCTCGCCATCGACGACGCCACCATCGGCGAAAACGCGAAAGCGCTCAGCCTCCTTGAAAAAATGTCTCAGGCCCACTCCGGCCTCGACCCCGCAGGCGGCGCCGCCCGGTCATTCAAAGATATTGCGAAAGACCCTCGCTTCGTTGCCATCGTCGAGCAAGTCAGAAGAGAAAATCCACCAGTCGTGCACACCTCCGTTGCATACACGCTTCGCGAACGCGATCTTGCCCCCGAAGGTATCGCCTACGACCCCGTCGACAAATCTTTCTACGTCAGCAGCATCAGCAAACACAAAATCGTGCGCCTCGCACCAGACGGCTCTGCCACGGATTTCAAATCGTCTGGCCAGGATGGCCTTAGCGCAACACTGGGGATGAAAGTCGACACAAAACGCCGCTACCTCTGGGTCACCAGTGATTTGTTTGCCGGTGACCCAAAAGGCAGTCGCTTCGCGCTTTACCAATACGATTTGAAAACAGGCGCGCTCCGCTTCAAGCACGCAGGCGCAAATGGAGCCGAAGGTTTCTTGAACGATGTTGCCTTGAATTCAAATGGCGAGGCCTTCACAACGAACACATCCACTGGCGAAGTCTTCCGCGCCTCGCCCGATCGCGACGGCCTCGAGTTATTCCTTCCGCGCGACTCCGTCGGCCAGGCCAACGGCATCGCCCTCTCACCGGACGACAAGGTCTTGTTCGTCGCCGGCTGGATCGGCGTCGCTCGCGTCGACATTGCCACGAAGGAATTCAAACTACTTTCGAAGCCGCTCAATATCTCCGACGCCGGCCTCGATGGCCTCTACTTCTACGAAGGAGCGCTCATCGGCATTCAGAATCCAGACCTGCATCCCTCGCGGGTCGTCCGCTACGTCCTCAATCCACAATGGGACGCGATCACGAGCGCCGAAGTGCTCGAAACTTACAGCCCCCTGGCCGAGCTCCCCACCACCGGCACAATCCTCGGCGATTCGCTCTATTTCATGGGCAACACGCAAATCGACAAAATGAAAGAACACGACGCTATGCCGCCACCAAGCGAACTAAGCGATATCCGCATCCTAAAATTGAAGTTATGAATTTTCCGCCGAGGAACGCCCGAGCGATCTGCCAAACAAAAAAACAGCCCTTCGCTAATCCGCTGGCGCCACTTCCGAATTACACGATTCCGCCATCCGCAGCGTAAGCCAATCCGTTCGCGTCCGGTCCCATTCCTGAATCAAAACTCCGTAAGACTCAAAAAAACCCCGCAACTGCGGTCGCTGCCATCCCACAATCTTCTCCAGAATCGGTACCAGCGTCGCCAACGCATTCGTTCCCAGCACAGTTCGCGACGCGGTCTGCGACACGTGCCGCGTGTCGGACACCGCAATCGTGAATCCATCGCGCACATTCACATGCAGCATCACGTGCACGTCCGAGCTTCCGTCACCCACATACACAATGTGATCCGGTCCAATCTGCAAACTCGCTTGCAACCGGTCCAGGGCCGCCACCTTGCCGTAACCCGCCGTCGCGCGCGCAATCGTGTCAATTTCGCCCGAAGCGTGATATCGAAACTCCGTCCCGAAAATATGATCCGCGGGCACAATTCCCTCAAGCGCCGACTGAATCACCTCTACCGGCGCAGCCGACAACACATAAAAGTCAAAGTGATAACCGGGAATCCCGTGGTCCAGAATCTGATACAGCAACTCGATGTTCTCCTTCAACCGAATCTGCTTCCCCACCTGATGCAAATGCTCCCGCCGCACTTTCGAATGAAACTCCGGATCGTGCAGCAGCAGATAAGCCAATTCCGCGCCCTGCTGCACTAGGTTCAGTTCCGCCATGCCTTTCGATTTGCGTTCAAATTCCGCCGGAGGAATTCCCACCAGTTCGCTCAACACGTATCCTGAGTCATTAAACGTCAGCGTTTGATCGAAATCGCTGGCAAACAAATACCGCTTTGTCGTTGCTCCCATTTCTCCTTCTCCATACACCCGTACCCGCGTCATCCGCGGTTTTCGCCTAGTTTTATTCTCTAGTACTAATTTAGATGCATTAGGAGGTCAAAACGCATCGAAAATTGCGATTGATGCTATCGGTTGACGTTGTTGCGGCTGAAGTTGTTGCCCTGAAATTGTTTCGCCGCCGAGTGTCGAGTTTTCATATCGCTCAGACTATACTCCGTCTTAGTTACTCGCATATGACAACGCATTGACACCAACCGGAGGATTCCGTGCGCATCTCGCTCTGCACTATCGCCGTCCTTCTCTCCGCTTCCGTAATCGCGTCCTCACCGCGCCCGCAACAATCCGCCAACAGCAATCCGCAAAAGGCAGCCTTCGTCGATCCCTGTGCGAACGCGGCCACCGACGCCGACAAAAAAGCCTGCTGGACAGAAGCCGCCCGTCGGGCAAAATTTTTCCTCGACGCCGACTCGTGCGAAGCCCACCCAAATCAAAGTGACGAAGAACGCGACAATTGCAAAATGGATCGCGCTAAACAAGCCACCGCCCGCCTCGACGCCTACTACCGCTCAATCCAAAAAGGTTTGCGCGCCGATCTAGCCAAAGGAAAAGCAGCCAAGTGGAACGACTCCGCCCTCCTCACTGAGCTGCAAAAAACGCAAGCCGCATGGAGTCGTTACCGCGACCTCGAATGCGAAACCCAAACCACTCCCTACGACGGCGGCACCGTCACCATCTCCATCAAAGCCGGCTGCGAACGCGAAAAAGCCGAAGCCCGCCTCAAAGAATTGCATGACACCTACGCCCGCTACCTACGTTCCAACTAGGCAGCATTGAGTACCGCACGGCTACGCATGCCCACCAATGCCGCAATTGACATCGCATTCCAAAAATATCAAACTGCCCGCCATGCGAATCGCTCTCGTTTGTCTTTTTGTTTCCGTTTTGCTCGCGCCGATCAGCCGAGCCCAAGGCGTTCCAATCGTCGAGCTCGACCACAAAGAAAGCACCGTGAAATTCTACGTGAAGGCTTCCGTGGCCCTCGCCGGCAAGTTTGACAAATGGGAAGGTAAACTAACGTTCGCATCCACCGACGCGACCACAGCCGTGCTTGACCTCAAAATCGCTGCGGACTCGGTTGACACCGGTAGCGGCATGAAAAACGGCAAGCTGAAGGGCGAAAAATTCTTCGACGTAAAAAACTATCCGACGATCACCTTCCACTCCACCAAAGTCGTGCAAACCGCTCCCAATTCCTTCGAAGTGGATGGCGACTTCACCATCCGCGGCGTCTCAAATCCCGAAAAACTCACCATGACTCTTCCCACCGACGCCGCAGGCTTCGAACGCATCGACGGCAAAATGGTTTTCGATCGCAAAGACTACGGCATGAACAGTGGCATCCCCTTCATCAAAATCGCAGATCACGTCGAGGTTACAATCGCCCTCGAAGCCAAAGAAATAAAAGGCCCGCCCCTCGTCTTCAAACAGTAGCCAAGCCTTTCGTACCGCCGGCGTCTCGCCGGCGCGTTTGAATCTTTTGTTTTGCGGTTGAGTTGTCCTCATATGATTCGCGCTCACTAAAGCGCATCCCATTGCGCGGCCAGAAACCGCTATGATAGGCGCATGCAAATAGATCGCCGGAAATTTCTAGCATGTATGGGCGCAGTCGCGATCACGCACCCTCAATCTCTTTCGCAGGAGGCAAGCAGCATGTATGGATTGATCGTGAAACTAATTGCAGTTCCCGGCAAGCGAGACGAAATGATCGCAATATTGAAAGAGAGCGCCGCCAACATGCCCGGCTGCGTAAGCTACGTGCTAGCCAAAGACTCATCGGATGAAAACTTAGTATGGGTCACAGAAGTATGGGAAAGCGCCGCCAGTCACGACGCCTCTCTATCGCTCCCATCCGTCAAAAACGCGATGCCGCGCGTGAAACCTCTCCTGTCAAACTTCGAGAGAATCGCGGTCACAACTCCGGTCTGGGGCGTCGGCCTCCCGTCGTCACAAGCCAAATAATCGCCACCGGTGGCACAGGCACTCTTGCCTGTGCGTTTCTATTGCGCCACACAAAAAGAACAGATCTCCCCGTAGCACTCGCACCGCTACAATCACACCCTTCAACCCAACTGCAGCGCCTTATTCACATCCATCATAATCGCCGACGCCGTCGGCTCCGTTAACCCACCCGCCAAAGTCGTAGGCACCCCCCGCGCCTCCGCATCCACCCGATAAGAAATCGGCCCCAGCTTCTGGATCGCCCAATTCATCCCCGCCACCACATTCTGCTGACCGCTGTTCGGATGCGGATCGGCCACCACAATCACGTCGCCAGCCGCTTTCAGCACGTGGTTGCGAATGATCACCCGATGAATCGCATCTTTCGGAATCGAGTTGCCGTTCACCTCAATCCCCGTCTTCGAAACGCGAAATCTAGCCGGCACCCGATACTGCGTAGCCTGCTTCGAATGCATCAACAGATACATCGCGCCATACACAAACCCTGCCGCAATCAAACCCCCAAAGAAACTCATCGACAGCGCAATCAACACAAGCAAAGTCCCCGGAATAGCCACCAACAACCAAGGCGCCGGCACCGTCTCCGGCGTCGTAGATATCTCCGTCGCGTCCCCAACCTGTTGACTGTCATATCCCGCCATGTCGCTCTCCTTTTTTCAGCCGCGCGTTCTAGCCACAGCCGCCGCTCCCCGCTCCCCGCAGCGGCCTTCTCAATGCATTGCGCAAGAACAGACCCAAACCCGTCATCACGAGAAGGGGTAGATTTGTGAATTCACTTTTCGGTGGGAGTCCGATGTTGTTCGTACGAGTTCGGCCAGAGGCCAATCGCCCGTAGCTCAGGTCCCTCCGAATCGCCTTATGGATCGGGATGACCTGAGGCCTCGTTTCGGGTGCCCTCTCGTCAACGGGCATGAATCCTTGATGCACTGCAATCGCGCTAACATAGCTCCGATGAACTGGCTCCTGAAGAAATTGGGCTATCGCGACCGCAAATACCGCGCCGTGGACTTCACCGTGACCATTGAGCCCGACTTCCGCGAAATCGTCTCGGTGATGCACGAACGAGGAGGAACCCGCATCCATTTGGACGGGGAACGAATCGGAAAAAAATTGGGAAGGAATCGCTGTCCACATCCCTGAAGATGTTGACACCTCGCGCGTCGCCCAATCGCACGCGACCTGGAAGCCGCTTTCCAGGCCCTGGGGTACGGCTACATCATCGCTCGCCTAGCCGGAATCGAAATCGTCCCCGAAACCGAACAGCAGGCCGCCATCACCGAACTGAACTCCATGGGCATCAATGTCGAAGTGTCGCCCGACCGAAGACAAATCCGTCAAAGCCGGAAAGAGGGCGCTCTCCGCCTCGACAGGGACACGGCGCGAAAGCAAACGCCGCGCATGATGTCCTTGATGCAAGCCCTCCACGGAAAGCGCCAACGCTTCGAAATCTTAGCCAAGTCAAGCCACTTCGGCGGTCCCGTCTGAGCCTCACCCAGGGTCAGTTTCCGGTCACCGCGTTGATCGTTCAGGTGGAGGCGACGGTCTGCTTCGACTACTTCCCTCGCACGTTGTTTCGGCATAACATCCGTATAGTCGTCGATCCGTCTGAAGCCTGGCGTTTGTTTCTTATTGATGATGGACGCAGATATACCGATCACTTTACACTCGGCATCGGCAACAAATATGCGAGTGGATTTTTACTACGCGCAAAGCGACACTCATTGGCCGATCGGTCCCGACGTCACCATTTCTGCAGGGGTGAAGCATGCCGACTCGGATGGCACTGGGATTTGTTTTTTCATTGCTAGTGATCTTGCAGGCTTCCCAGGATTACCCTTCGAAGCCCGTGCGCATCATCGAACCATTCGGGGCTGGTGGTGGGCCCGACTTGATAGCTCGCGCCATCAGCCCAAAGCTATCGGAGCTTTGGGGCCAACCCGTTACAGTCGAGAACCATCCCGGCGCGGGTAGTACAGCGGCCCCTGCCCTGGTTGCGAAGTCGCCGGCTGATGGTTACACGTTGCTGATCAACACCAGCGCTCAGGCGTACAGCGCCGCACTTTTGAAGAACCTGCCGTATGACCCTTTGAAGGACTTCATTCCAGTCGCTCCCCTCACAAGCCAGCCTTATGTGTTGGTCGCGGGCAAATCGTCGGGCATCGCTACCCTGAGCGAGTTGATTGCCGCTGCGAGGGCGAAGCCGGGTGAGCTAAAATTTGGCTCCACGGGTGTGGGCACCGGCACGCACTTAGGGCTAGAGAAATTTAATCTTGAGGCGGGGATTAAAGCGGTCCATGTACCCGCTAAGGCAGGCGATGCGATCGCTGATGTGATCGCCAACACGATCGCAGGAGGTGCTACTTACATGCTGGCGCCCATCCAGCTCGCTCTGGCTGATATCCGTGCAGGTAGGCTACGTCCTCTTGGTGTAACCACCACGAATCGTTCTAACTTACTGCCTGAAGTGCCAACGATCGCCGAGGCTGGTGTCCCCGGCTTCGATTATCCGATTTGGTATGGAGTGTGGGTACCCGCTGGCACTCCCGCCGGAGTTGTCGACAAGTTAGCAAAGGACATTGCGCGGGTTTTGGCTGCGCCGGAACTGCGCGTTTGGCTAGAAGAGCATGGAGCCGCTCGGATGAGCATGACACAACCTGAGTTCGCGCGCTTCGTGCTGAAAGAGGCCGAAAGCGCAGAGCGCATCATCAAGGCGGCCACGGTGAAACCTTAGGGAGCGTGCCGGTTCATCGCTTGGGGCGTTCGTAATAGCGACATAAATTTTTCCCGAGTGACGGGTAAGCCGGGAGTTATTCCGAGTAAGAAGGCCGCTAGGGGAACTCGCGACCTCTCGGTCAATTTGCTTGGAGTCACGTTATCGGAAACTGATCGGCCAGCCCAGGTGCATTTCTTGACAACAGTTTACCAGCATGTTAACATCGGTCGTGACTTTCTACGACAACGAGACGGGGCCCAGCAGTACAGCGTCACTCCTCTACCCGCCCCCGTCGACCACCATTTCTAATCGCAAATGCCGATGCGTCCAGCATCGGCATCCTGGGCGACCAACGGGAGTCGAAGGGTCCGTCTCATCGCTCTGCTCGACTCCGTCGACCCTCATTTCTAATCGCAAATCTGGAATTAGAAATCCAAATAACCGCCGCATTTTCAGGCGCTTCCATTTTTCTAATCGCAAATATTCTGCGATTTCTTGCCCGGAGGCGCGATGGGTTCGTCCTACATTTCAGAGCAATGCCACTCAGCCAGATTCTAATCGAGACACCGCGATCAAAGCTCCGGATAAGCCGCGCCATTTCAACCACTTCCAATTTTCTAATCGAGACAAAATGAGGGTTTTGCCTCCCGAAGCCATCAGCGGGAATGCCTGTTTCCGCGCTTCCCTACCTCCCCAATTCTCTCCATCCGAATCTCTGTGTCTCCGTGCCTCCGTGGCCAATCTTTGCGATAATGGCTGGCTCAAACTGAGGCTCATGTGACCAAATTCCTCACCGGCAACGAAACGCGCAAGATGTTTCTGCGCTTCTTCGAAGAGCGCGGCCACAAAATCGTGCGCAGCTCTTCGCTCGTCCCCACCAACGATCCCACTCTGCTCTTCACCAACGCCGGCATGAACCAGTTCAAGGATGTGTTCCTCGGCCTCGAACAGCGCGACTACAATCGCGCCACCACTTGCCAGAAATGCGTCCGCGCCGGCGGCAAGCACAACGACCTCGAAAATGTCGGCTTCACCAATCGCCACCACACTTTCTTCGAAATGCTCGGCAATTTTTCCTTCGGCGATTATTTCAAGGAACAAGCCATCGCCTACGCGATGGAGCTGACCACCTCTCCCGATTGGTTCGCGATCCCGCTCGAAAAGCTTTACTTCACCGTCTTCGGCGGCGCCGAAGTTTCCGGCACCACGCTTCCGACTGACACCGAAGCAGCCGCATTCTGGGCCAAAGCCGGCGCGCCAAAAGACCGCATTATCACCGTCCCCGGCTTGAAAGAAAATTTCTGGGCCATGGGCGACACCGGTCCCTGCGGCCCGTGCAGCGAAATTTTTTACGACATGGGCCCTGCCGCCTCTGACCAGGGCCACACTGATTGCCAGTTCGGCTGCGAATGCGGCCGCTACATGGAAATTTGGAATCTGGTCTTCATGCAGTTCAATCGCGACACCTCCGGCAAACTGACTCCCCTGCCGAAACCGTCAGTCGATACCGGCATGGGCCTCGAGCGAACCGCCACAGTTCTGCAAGGAAAAATCTCGAACTACGACACCGATCTCTTCATCCCGCTCATGAAAGAAGCCGCACTCCTGGCTAAAGCGGATTTGAACGATCCAAAGATTCAGCCGTCGCTTCGCATCGTCGCCGATCACTCGCGCGCCGCCACGTTCTTGATCTCGGACGGCGTGGTTCCCTCCAACGACGGCCGCGGCTACGTCCTCCGCAAAATCATCCGCCGTGCGCTTCGCCACGCGCAGATGCTGAATGCTCCGTCACCATTCCTGTCGCCAATGTCCGCCGCTGTTCGCGACGAGATGAAGGACGCCTACCCTGAGCTCGCAGATCATGCTGCGCGAATCACCAAAATTCTCGATGAAGAAGAAAAGCGATTTACGCGAACCGTAGAAGTCGGACTGAGAAAGCTAGATGAGGAGCTTGAAGGAACTCAAGCGGTCGGCGACCTAAGTGCGAACATCCACGGCAAAGCAACCGTATCAGCATCGTTCCCGGGCGCAAAGGCGTTCAAGCTGTACGACACGTACGGTTTGCCGCTCGATTTCATCAAAGACGTGCTGCATGACCAGGGTATCAGCCTCGATGAGTCGGGTTTTCAGGCGGCGATGCAGGAGCAGCGGACTCGCGCGAAAGCTTCTTGGAAAGGCGCGCACAAGGAGGCAGCGAGCCCCGTCTACTTAAAGCTCAAAGAAACATTCAAAACCGAGCCCGATTTTTACTTCGGCACGCAGGCGCGCGATGCTCGCATCGAAGGCATCGTCACCAAACAGGGAAAAGTAAACGAAATCAAAGCCGGCGATGAAGCCGAGATCGTTCTCGACCGCACCTCTATCTACTCGGAATCAGGCGGCCAGGTCGCCGATACCGGCGCGTTCTACGACAACGACATGTCGCTCCAGCTCGCCGATGTGAAAGGCGCCTACTATCCAGTCAGCGGCCTCATCGCGCACAGAATCGTCGCGAAGGAAGATCTCCACGTCGGCGACCGCGTCGCGACCGTGGCCGATCCCGTTCGCCGCGCGCGCGACATGCGCAATCACACCGCGACTCACCTGATGCACGCCGCCCTGCGCAACGTCCTCGGCACGCACGTGAAGCAGGCCGGCTCGCTCGTCGCACCCGACCACCTGCGCTTCGATTTCTCGCACTTCGCGTCCGTCGACGCAAGCGAGCTAGCCGAAATCGAACAGCAGGTGAACGAAGAAATCCTCCGCAATCTCGCGCTCTCAACGGACATCATGAACATCGACGACGCGCTCGCCTCCGGCGCCCTCGCCTTCTTCGGCGACAAGTACCCGGAGTCGAACGTCCGCGTCGTGACGATTCCCGACCCCTCGTCGCCGCGCGGCTTCTGCAGCAAAGAACTCTGCGGCGGCACTCACGTCATCCGCACCGGCGAAATCGGCGTCTTCAAAATCA
>Ga0210401_10002586_pt1 | contig 19965 bp, 16 predicted proteins | sample IncBWH32MmetaG_FD_150866 | JGI IMG/M metagenome (GOLD analysis project Ga0210401, IMG submission 150866) | Forest soil microbial communities from Barre Woods Harvard Forest LTER site, Petersham, Massachusetts, United States - Inc-BW-H-32-M | ecosystem: Environmental > Terrestrial > Soil >... | reverse complement strand
AGCATATCGTGAGTCGCTTGAAAACGAAGTTCCTCTCGGGCACGGATAAGATCGGCCTGGAGGCCAAGGATACGTGTTCCGACCTTGACCCGAGCGTGCAGTTCTCCTTTGTCGAAGGGCTTGGTCAGGTAGTCATCGGCCCCGGCATCGAGGCCCCGGATAACGTCCTGGCGATCGTCATTCGCGGTGACCAACAAAATGTACTGGTAGGGCATCTGTTGTTTCTCACGAATCCTCCGACACAGCTCCACCCCGTCAATACCGGGCATGATCCAGTCCAGAATCAATAACTCCGGGGGGCATTCGTTCTGAAGAATGTTCCACGCTTCGGCGCCATCGGCGGCAAGGACAACCTGGTATCCCCAGCTTTGCAACCAGCTGTCGAAACGTCGAAGGTGAAGGCCGACGAGATCCTCAGCCAGATGCACAAACCACTGGCCACTGGGAGCTACGTGATGTTAGCAGTTAGCGACACTGGCGTTGGGATGGATGCAGCCACCGCATCGAAGATCTTCGAACCATTTTTCACCACGAAAGAGATCGGCAAAGGTACGGGGCTTGGGTTGCCAACGGTGTACGGCATCGTTCGGCAGGCAGGTGGGAATGTCTGGGTTTACAGCGAGCCGGGACGTGGGACGACTTTCAAGATCTATTTGCCCAGCGCGGAGCTCAAGCTCGGCATGGAGGCAAAGGTGGACGAGGAAGCTCCCACATCACGGCGCGAAGGGTTCACCATCCTTCTTGTTGAGGATGACGAACTAATGCGCCAGCTCACACGCCAGCTCCTTGCCGAACACGGTTACGAAACTCTTGAAGCGAAAGACGGCCAGGAGGCATTGGCAATCGCGCGTTCTCATTCCGGGCAGATCGACTTGCTGTTGACCGATGTGGTTATGCCCGGAATGAGCGGTCCGGAATTGGTCGCTCGGCTGAACGGTGAACGTCCCAACATGAAGACCGTTTACATGTCGGGCTACACCGGGGAACTCATCGGGCAAGAAGATACCACCACGCGGGGAATTCCTCTTCTGGAAAAGCCATTTACTCGGGCAGGACTCTTGCTGACCCTCCACCAAGCCCTAGACTAGCAAGCTGCTGAACTAGAGGCTCGTGACCATATTGCGGGTCACGCGGCCCTGCTAGCCTCTGGCAATGCGGCTTCTTCAAAGGTTGCAATCAAGACTGTGAGTGCTTTGTCTGGAATGATCGTCCCAAGGAAGCTTGCGAGACGAACATCGGGCTCTACGGTAATCGGTGGGTTTGCACCCGGCTCAAGTAGTCGACGAGTCGCCGCTCCCGGCCCGGCTCCAATCTCGAATCTAACCGCATTGGGCGCAATACCATCGCTCGCGTAGAACGTCAAACACCCAGTCCGGGTATGGCGGTCGCGCGGCGTGATAGCCGCCAGGATCGAGCCCAAAGGCCGGCGATCGGTTGATCAACGATTCTGTCATTCTGAGCTTCCGCAGCCTGTAGCGGACGAGTTGTCTGTGGGAAAATACACGCCTCAGCAAAACCCCGTCGAATGCGCACTCACAGGTTGGTTGGAACGACAATGGTAACCAACTCTCTGCCCCAGGGCCACTAGCTCGCACTACGCAAACGACAATGAACCCGTTGCACCACGCTCTCCGGAATTCGCATGGTTATATAGCCGCGCTTGAACCGGCTTTCGCTGTGTCCCCACTCCAGCACGCCGGGCTCGTTGGCAAACATTCGACGGATCGTCTGTTCGCTTAGATCCCACAGGCTGGCCAGTTCCCCAACCGAGAAATGCCGTTCCAAGGATTCTTCCTCGCTTTGTTCGGCGGGGATCCCTTGCAACCAATCGGGTTCAGACGCGGGTCCTTTTCTTGCGTACATGTCGCCTCCTTGAATATATGGATTGCATGGCACCATCGGCTGCGCATGAGGTTAGTTCGCCGCCACCAGGATTTCTTCCTCAAAGATCGCCAGAATATCGAAGCCTTTGCGAATTGCGCGATCGTGCACTCCCAAGTTCCAGTCCCAATGCAAGGAGCCGAGTCAATGCCCGGCAACCGTGGCTTTCGCAGGCACGAAACCTCCTCGGACCGCACCAACGGGTCATCCTCATGCCCCAGAGACCATTCCCCACCAAAGGCCGGATACATTTTTCCAGATTGCCATGCTCCATCGAATTCGCCCCTCGGTGACCATGCAATGGCAACCCCTGTATCCGAATGCAAACAATCCCTTCGTTATTGCGTCGCGCTTTCGGTCGAGGGTCCATGGTGACGGCCGGCCCGTCAGCGGCGCTTCCGCGATGCAAGAGAAGTTCGCTGTAAGGAGACATATGTTCCGCTCTGCATGCAGCCTTCGCGCAGTTCGGCCACCGGACGAGCTGCTATGCCCAAAGATGGTCCATAGTTTCGCATTCCGTTTGCAAAAGCTTCGCCAATGGACTTGTAAAATGGGCGGCTTTCCAAATCCTTCCCGTTGCCGTGCAGCCTTGCCTTCGAGTTCGAACCAGCCGCCGCGGGATGCCGTGGTGCAGGGCCATGTACGGTGTGCGGTTTCAGGAGCCGGTTCGACCTCGGTAACGATTTCTGGTTACTGATCGTTGTAGGTGCCTTAAGAGCGCCCAGGCTATGGCCGACAGGAAAAGTACTTCGTTGCGTCACGCCTTTTCATCGACTTTCATCCTCCAGCCTGGGCATCGCTGTCCCCGCTCTGGGCTGAGGAGCGTGATCTCAAAGGTTGCCCAAAATCATCCGACCGGGCCGACTACCTCCAGGACGATCTTATGCTCCAAATGCCTAACGGGAATTTTCGTCCACTTCTGCGAAGATCATGCTGACGCCGGCCACTCGTCCGACTATGGTGGCATCCCCTGGGTAGCGGACATGTATGGTGTGTTTCCTTGACTGCGCCGTGGGAACAAGAATCAATTGATTTCCGTGGAGTTCGCACCAACTGCAAACGTACCGGTCTCGAAGCTCGAAAAAGAAGATGGGACGTTCAAACTCGTTCAACCAATCCATGGGCTCGATCTTCCTCTTTCGAGAATTGATGAGCACGAGTGATCCCGGGCGAATGTAGGGGTAGAGAGTGTAGTCCTCATTCCCCACGTATCCGTAGACGAAGGTGCGGGGGTCCACCTGCCCCAGGAGGCCGGCGGGTTTCTCTTTCCATTTTTCGAAAATCTTCGAGGCGAGGTTGGTGGGCTCGAATCGCAGCTTTTCCCGCATCTCGAGCAGTAATGCGGTGGTGCGATCATCTAAATCGGAGAGACCTCTCTTTAAGTAGGTCTGAGGAAACTCCAAAGCGCTGTGGTCCTTTTCAGCTTCGTCGACCGGAACGTCGAAGTAAGTGGCAAGCCTTTGGTATTGGCGTCTATAGATAACACTTAGACTGTAAAGCTTATAAATGCTCGGTGTTTGTTTGCCGTTCTCAATGTCGGCCAGAGTGGAATGGGCAAGGTAGAATTCCGAGTTCTTCCTCTGCTCGGCCAGAGTGCGACTTAAATCCTGAACCTGTCGCAGAGACAAGCGCAGAAACTCCCGTTCAGCTCTCAGCCGCTTGCCGAACTCCAGGCTGGATGACGAGGCTGACATGACGCTGCCACTCGGGGAGAATTTCGCAATGTTACCGCAAATAGTTCTCTTGTCCACAAAGATATTGCATAGTTTACGAAATCCGGAACTGCTCCGACATAGCCGAGACTTGTCCTGTCCCTGTTCGGAACTTCGAACATGCGACGAATCGCAATCGTGGAGACAAAGCGTGATGCCTCGAACGGCCTCAGTGCATTGCCCCATTTCGGTCGCTTTCTCGGACATCGCTCAAATACTTACGGCTGCGAAAGCACATCCGACTTATAGAGAACCCAGTCAGTGCGAGTCGATGTTCCCCGAAGGGGATTCAAGAAGAGCCCAGAGTCAGACGCGTGTGTCTAGTATTGGCACGGTCGTCCAATGATTGGCGCAGCCAGGAGTTCTCGCAGAAAGGAAGCAGCAGCGAGAGAAGGTGCCAACGCAACTGGGGCAAGAGTCAGGCGCGAGCGCAGATCTTGAAGAGAGGGTGCAGGCTATCCTCGCCACTGCGGGCCTCACGCTCTACCAAGTGTCGCAACGGTCGACACGACTTTATGGCCGCGGTTCTCCGTACTTCATTCCTCACAATCTCTACTACGACCTCCGTACTGCAACGTTCAGTCCCAGCATTTATCAGTTCCTTGCTCTCAGTCGTATTTCCGGCTATTTGCTGGCAGACTGGCTGCGCGTGTTCGGGATTGACCTTGAGGACATTCCGCGTTTACAGGTCCAGTTGCCTTCTCACCGCACTTCTCTGCTGGACACTACCCTTGTGGACCCGAACGCATGGGTTCCTTGGTTCCACAATCGTACAGCCAATACGTCGGAGCCTGCGATGGCTCCAATGGGACAGCTGCTCGAATGGTCTGAGCCGAGACGACTCCACGTCGTAGCAGGGCTCGGCACAAGGGGCTTTTTGTACGCAAAGATCGGCGACGAAGACGCACTGGCGTTTCCTGACCTACTCCCGGGAAGCATCGTACGTGTGAACCCGGAGATCACTTCCCAACGTGTGCTGCACGCGAATGCTTCGTCGAATCGGCTATTCCTCGTTGAGCACGACCGGGGTCTTTTTTGTTGCCGGCTGATTCTGGTTGGCGACGCCATCATTGCACCAGTTAGCGCACAACTTTCTTACGCACAGATCGAGCTGCGCATTCCGCATGAGGCTGAGCTTCTGGGTGTTGTGGACGCGGAGGTCAGGCCTTTGCTGAATGCCCGGCCGGCGGTAGTCCCGGAGGCCTTAGCAAAAAGGTGGAAACCCCAACGATTATCTCGCCCAGAGAAGATCGGCCTTCTTTTGCACCGATCCCGTATCACGATGAACTTAACCCTGCGCGCAGTTGCCGCAGCGAGCCGCACAATCGCGGATCTTCTGGGCGATGGCAGATACTTCGTCTCTCCCAGTTCCCTCTGCGATTACGAAGCCCTCAACACGCCTCCGCGTCACGTCCAAAAGATTGTTACCCTTTGTTCGATTTACGGTCTTGGATTTCACACCTTTCTAAAAGCAATTGGAGTCGACCGGGTAGGAACCGGGAACCGACCAATGCCAGACCATTTGGTGCCCCGCGTACGGCATGGGGAATCGCTCGGGAGCGGGGATGACAGTTTAGGGGGCGGATTCCTACAGCAGGTAATGGATCGACTGGAGGAGGTTCCCTGGTTCCTGCGCAGTTCAATCGAACCACTTTCGAGCTTGAAAGACCCTTCTCTCGACGACTTCTTCTGGATCGGTGGAAAACAGGAAGCCCTTTACCCTTATTTGGAAAACGGGCTCATTGCCCTCGTGAATCGACGCAGGAAGAGGCCTTCTTATTTCACGGCGAAGCCGCTATGGCAACAACCCGTTTATGTCCTTCTCAAACGTGACGGAACCTATCTGTGTGCGTGCTGCGGTCTCGAGAATGGTAATGTCGTGGTCCATCCCTACTCCCAGCGCTTCTGGCGTCCGGAGCAGTTCCGTTACCATCAGGATGTGGAGGTGGTGGGGCAGATCGTCTTGATCGCGAGGAAGCTCGCGTGAGTTGTCGATTATCCGAACGCTTTGAGGGTCTCGTCTTTTCTCGGATCGTGCCCGCCCGCCGGGAGAATCCTCCGTCGCGAATGAAAACCGAACACAGACCCAATTTTCTGGACACGTCGAACAATTCGAACCTAATCTCGATTCCAGGCGACGCAATTGTCCTCTTTCTTGCAAGAACGAAGCCGCGGGTTGTCTTGTCTCCCGAGCGAACTCCGCTGGCTCATTCAGCAAATTCAACCACTTCTGTACTTGCACCTGGCGAGTTTTTCCTGCATCGCGGCGGGAAGCGCGCTCGCGCTTCTCACTCCGCTCGTGCTTAAGTGGCTGATTGACCACGTCATACCGCAGAGACACGTAGCATTACTTTTCCTGGCCGCAGGGCTGATCTTCCTGGGCTATCAAGGCAAGGTGGCGCTGGCAAGCTTGGGGAACTACTTGACGTTGAGCGCAGCCCAACGCATGGGTCTGCGTTTGAGGGTTTGCCTTTTACGCCATCTGGACAGACTCTCATCCGATTACTACGAGAACAGGCCGACGGGCAGTGTGATGTACCCACTCAAGGAGCCGATCGAAGAAATCGCGTATTTCGGGTCTGACCTTTTGCCCGCGATTTTGCGTATGCTCCTGACCACGACTTTTACATTGACCGTCATGTTTCTTCTCAGTCCGGTGTTGACGCTGGCGGTTATCCCTTTGGTTCCAGCCTTTCTGGTCATACGACAGTACTTCAAGCGACGGCTCGCGGCCGACGCGGACGCCGTACAAGACGGCCGTCTGAGGTGGAGTACTTTCCTCGAAGAGCACATATCTTCGGTCATCCCTATACAACTGTTGGGACAGGAGAGACGTCAGGAACGAAGGGCTTTCCGGTACCTGGCCCGTGCCGTTAAATCGCAACAAAACCTATTTACCACCAGCGCGTGGTTTACGGTATGGAGTTCTCTCACCGTCGTTTTAGCGGTGTGTGCCGTCATCGGCTACGGCGGCAGCAGTGTGCTAGCGGGAAGCATGAGTGTGGGAAGTTTGGTGGCGTTCTATGGCTTCGTGACACAATTGTTTGAGCCCCTGAGTGGTGCCGCTGATCTCTACGCGCGCGCGCAGAAGACCTTCGCCAGCGTCCGTCAAGTTCAGGCTGTGCTCGCCCTTCAGCCGAGTGTGACCAATGCACCCGGCGCCGTGCTCCTCGAGCAGAAACCACACATTGAATTTACCGCTCTCGAGTTTGGCTACCAGCGACGGAGGGAGACGCTCTACATCCCGACTCTCGGAATTCTGCCCGGCGAACACCTCGCCATCGCCGGAGAAAACGGCGCGGGCAAGAGCACGCTTGCGAAGTTGATTGCTCGGCTCTACGACCCGGTACGCGGGTCGATACTCCTGGGCGGCGAGGACCTCCGCAAACTGCAACTGGAGAGCCTGCGGAAGCAGGTTTGCTACATACCTCAGAATCCAGTTATGTTTGATGGAACCCTCGCCTCCAATCTTCGCTTTGTCGAGCCCGCGGCCACCCACCAGGAGTTGCAGGCTGCCCTTCAGAGCGTCGGGCTCACGTCATGGGTTGCGATCCTTCCTGCGGGCCTCGAGCAGCGCATTGGGCCGGGAGCTTGCCAGCTTTCTGGTGGGCAGCGTCAAAGGCTTGCGATCGCGAGAGCTCTTCTACAACGCCCCGAGGTTCTGATCCTGGATGAGGCCACTTCTTGTGTGGATACTTCCGCCGAAGAATTCATCCTGCACAATCTTCGGCGACAGCTTAGTGAGTCAACCGTGATTGTCGTTTCCCATCGCTCCTCCACCCTTTTGTCCTTTGGCAGAGTTCTGATTCTCGCGCGTGGACGGATCGTTTACGACGGCCCACCCCATTTGCCCATCATTGCCAATGGTCCCGATTTCTCTGCTGCCGTTGTGCACCAGTTCGGGTCCTGAGAGAAGCCCTCGCGAACCGCCGCGCTAAGTCCACTTAGTTGACCACCTTTTTAAGCCCAGTCGATCAGGTTACTCCCAGCGCCTTGCGTCAACCCCTGATCCAAAGCTGAACGAACAGAAAGATCCTCAAGAACCAAGTCCGAAAAGCATCTTATTGCCTCACAGCTAGATTGGGCGAGTTAGGGCGCTTTATCGAAAGTTAGCAGCTTTTGCTGGCCTCGCCCGACAAGCGGTGTCAGAGTGCACCTCAGATATCGCCAATGGCGCAGAGACGGTAAATGGAAACTCCGACGTACAAGATTCCAGATACAGTGCGTAGCACTCACAGCCCGGACGGCGCAATTGTTTTGGACATCCGCCAGGGCCAGATGTTCAGCCTTAACGTCGTTGGGTCACGAATCCTTGAACTTCTCAGAAGTGAATCTACAGCAGCGCCCATCGTGGACCGGATCGTCATCGAGTTCGGCGTTGGCCGTGAACAAGCGGAAAGCGACTTCGATGAGTTCGTACTCGCCTTGAAAAAATACCGCCTGCTGGAACAGTTGCCGCGGGAATGGAACCATGGAATCGGTGCGACAGCTTGATCGCGAGACGTATCGCGTGATCGTGTTTGGCGATAGTGGGAGCAAACTCCTGGTAGCGCCCACTGGTCGTGGCTTTGGTCTGCCTTCAGTCCAGGTTCCACGATGGCGGCGTATTTCCCCGAGCATGCAGGTAAGCGTCAGGGATGAATGGGGCCAAGAAGTGATTTGTCTTTTCCAACCCGATCTAAGTTTTCCAATCTCCTCCGGTACCATCCCAAACTACCAAGTCATGGAGTGCAGCGAGCCTGTGAGACCCCGCTCGCCCGCTGAGTGGGTCGACGCATCTTTGTTGCCCGAGCAGATCTTCGTCGATCGTGCAGATCAAATTGCAGTGGAGCGATCTTTGGCTGAATGCCAAGGATATGGCGCCTGTGTGCGCCGCGGACCTTTCGCCCGGCTGGGTTGGTTCGACGAGTTGCGGGAGTGGGTCCAACGGGTGATTGGTTCTCGGAGACTCTCTCTGGCCGCACATTTCTCCCAGTTGAATGCGGGCCCATCGTTCGCCTTGGTTCGGTTTGAGACGAGCGGAGCGGCCCTGTGGTTCAAAGCAGTCGGCGAACCCCATCTTCGTGAGTTTTCCATCACGCATGCACTGGCCGAGCTTTTCTCTCGCTTCGTTCCGCCCATTCTGGCAACTAGGCCTGAGTGGCACGGATGGCTTGCTTCGGAGGTCGACGGCTTCAATCTTTCAGAGTCTGCCGACCTACAGGCGTGGGTGACCACAGCAACGACTCTGGCGAAACTGCAGGTGCAATCGATTCGGCAAAGTAAAGCCCTCATCGAATCGGGTGCCCGCGACTACAGAGTGCCGGAGCTAACGAAGCTCGTCCGGCCATTCCTCGGCGCCATGGCTCACCTGATGGAGGCGCAGAGCAAGGTTCCGCCACTCCCTTTGGCGAGGCGCGAAGTGGAGCTGCTCGGAGACGAGATCGAATGGGCTCTGTCCCGGCTCGCCAATCTGGGCATGCCTGATGCGTTGGGACATCTCGACCTCAATCCTGGAAATATCATTGTGTCCAAAAGTGAAGCCGTATTCCTCGACTGGGCTGAGGCATACGTAGGAAACCCGCTATTCAGCTTCCAGTACCTGGCCGAGCATTCGAGGCACACGCTGGGCAGAGACGGCACGGCAGACTCTGACTTGGGGAAGGCCTACACCGGACCCTGGCACACACTCGTCTCGCCTGAAAAGACGCGAGATGCCTTGGCCCTCATCCCTATGCTGGCGGCGTTTGTCTACGCGGTATCAAGTGATGCATGGCGTAATAAGACTCGACGCGAGGACGCCACGGCTGCCGGATATCTGCGTAGCCTAACGCGCCGGATGCATCGAGAAGCGCTCTGTCTCAGAAATCGGAGAACGCCATGTTCAAGCTGATCGAGCCGCTTCCGCGATCACCGATCGATCCTGTGAACGAAGTCTTGCATGGCATCACGGTTACCGATCCATATCGGTGGCTTGAAGATTCCGAGTCGGCACAGACTCGCTCCTGGCTTGAGGCCCAAACCAAATACGGACGTGCCTACCTGGACTCGATTCCGGGTCGAGAACACATTTGCAAACGGGTTCGCGAGTTGTTGGACGTAGAGACCTACGATTCCTTGCAAAAGGTTGGGCGATGCTACTTCTTTCGCAAGCGCCTGTGTGGACAGGAGCAACCGTGCATCTTTATGCGTGAGGGCAGGGACGGCGAAGACTGCCTGCTCATCGATCCCCGAGACCGACTCAGCGGAAAGAATGTGGCCGTCAAGCCAATTCGCGTTTCGCCCGATGGACGGCTGCTCTTGTACGAAGTGAAGGAAGGAGGAACACGGAGCGGGGCGTTCGAATTCTTCGACATTCAAAATCGACGCGTATTGTCCGACATTCTTCCTCGAGGCTGCCTTCGTGGCTTTTCCTTCGCACCTCATTCACGAAGCTTCTATTACGTTCACGAGCCCAGCAATTCGCGGCCCCAGAAACTGGCTGTCCGTGAGCACGTCCTAGGCGCGCCGCTCGAGGACGATCGGCAGATTTTCTTGCCCGACCCCGAGGACCACCTCCGGTTGCATATTGTGCCAGGAAAGAACCGGCTTGGATTTCTTGTGTACCACTTCCTCGACAAACCGTACACAGACTTTTACGTCTGGGCCATCGATGGTAGCGATGCCCCGAAGCAATTGATCGAGAAGGCTCCCTACAAGCTTGGCCCATTGCTGCTGAACGATGGCAGACTCTTGGCCATCACCGATCACACTGCCCCGAACTTCAGGGTTGTCGAGCTCTTTCCACGGGAAGGCCTGGAGGTGGACTGGGCAGAGTTGATTCCAGAAACAGACGTTCCCATCCAGCGCATGGTAATGACAGACACCCGAATCTTCATTTCCTATGTGCGAGCACTTCAAACTCAGGTCAGCATTTTCGATTTGTGGGGCAAGTATCTTGGCGAATTATCGGGCAAGAAAGACGTCACGATTCGTCTGGCCGAGGGTTCTCTCGACGACGATGAACTATTTTTCGAAGAAGAATCGTTCACCAAGCCCATCCATATCTACAACTATTCGACTCAAACGCGGGAGACCAAGCTGTGGTCGCGCCGACGCGTCCCCGTTCGCTCCGAAGAGTTCGACCATCGGCAGGTTAGCTTCACTGCAACCGACGGGACTCGGATACCGATGTTCCTGGTCGGGCGGCGCGACACTCTCGAGGGTGGACCACACCCGACGATCATGACTGCATATGGTGGCTACGGCGTGCCCATGACGCCCCAGTTCAGTGTGTTCGCAGCTTTCCTCTTGGAACATGGTTGTTTGTTCGCGGTACCCAACATTCGTGGGGGTTCTGAATTCGGCAGAGAGTGGCACCAGGCCGCCAAGCGGCGGAAGCGGCAGGTTGCTTTCGATGATTTCCTTCGCGGGGTCGAATGGCTGATTGCATCGGGACGAGCCGAACCGCAGAGACTGGCAATCTTTGGCGGCTCGAATTCCGGTCTGGTGGTCGGGGCAGCGATGACACAACGACCGGACCTCTTCAGGGCAGTCGTGTGTATGGTACCCCTGCTTGACATGCTGCGGTACCACCTTTTCGACAGCGCGCACGTTTGGAAGGAAGAATTCGGAACAGCCGAGGATCCGCAAGATTTCGCCGCACTACTCAGCTACTCTCCCTATCACCGGGTGGAACAAGGAGCCTCTTATCCGGCGACGATGATCGTCTCCGGTGATGCAGACCAGACCTGCAACCCTGCTCACGCGCGAAAGATGCTAGCTCGCCTGCAGGCTGCTAACGCGTCCGAATATCCGATATTTCTGGACTACAGTCGGCATCGTGGGCATTCCCCAGTTCTTCCTTTGAGTGACCGGATCGCTGCTCTCACGGACCGCCTGGCATTTCTCTGCGACCAACTGCAATTAGCAGTGTGAATTGGAGTCTGTCCTCATGTCGCTTCTGGTATGGAAGGCGTTCCGCAAGTTGATCCAGTTCGATGTTCACCTGGTGCGGACGGATTTCGAGGCCCTGTACGACAGTGTACGTACCTGGCCAATTGCGGAGGAAGTGGTCCGGGCTCATTCAGTGGAGGAGGTTTGTGCCGCGATGGATACGGCGTGCGTTTGGTATTGGAAGGAGGTGCTTTGCCTGCAACGTGCAGCCGCCACAACATGTCTGCTCAAGAACTACGGCGTTCCGGCACAACTGGTGATCGGCGCACAGCAGATACCGTTCAAGGCTCACGCCTGGGTCGAGGTCGAGGGCCGCGTAGTGAACGACAAACCGTACATCCCGGAGGTGTACGCAGTTCTAACCAGGTGCTAAAAGGCCTGGGCAGAGAATCAGGTATACGGGATGAGCGTGCAATTCGGCATTTGCAATTTCGACGGGAAGCCAGTGGATCGTCTTGAGCTCGATCGGGTCGTTCCAGTGCTCAAGCCGTACGGACCACACGCCCAGGGGATTTTCTACCAGAAAAACGTCGGGATCATCTACCGAGCCTTTCACACGACCAAGGAAGCAACCCTGGAACACCAACCCCACGTCTCGCTCTCGGGCGCGGTTATCACCTGGGACGGCCGACTCGACAACCGTTCCGACCTCGTTCGTGAGCTCGGGAATGAGCTCTCGACGGATTCGTCCGACGTCTCGATCGTGGCGGCTGCATACCAACACTGGGGCACGCAGTGCATGTCCAGGCTGATCGGAGACTGGGCGCTTTCGGTCTTTGATCCGGGCGAGGAATCCCTGATTCTTGCTAGAGACCCTATTGGCACCCGGCCCTTGTACTACTTCACTGACAAAGAGCAGACACGGTGGAGCACGATTCTCGATCCCCTGATTCTGTTTGCAGGCAAAAGTTTCACGCTCTCCGAAGAATACGTTGCCGGCTGGCTGGCATTCTTCCCGGCCGCACATCTCACGCCGTATGTGGGGATTTATTCCGTCCCTCCATCTTCCTTTGTATGGCTACGATCGGCAGGGCAGAGCCAGCGGAAGTATTGGGACTTCGATCCTGGGAAAAGGATCCACTATCGAGTGGACGAAGAATATGAGGAACACTTTCGGGCTGTTTTTCAAGAATCCGTACATCGACGCCTCCGCTCCCACACGCCCATCCTTGCCGAGTTGAGCGGCGGCATGGATTCGTCCGCGATCGTTTGTGTGGCTGATGGACTCATCGCCAGCGGCGCGGCGGAAGCCTGCCGGCTCGACACGCTGTCTTACTACAACGATTCGGAACCAAACTGGAACGAACGGCCATATTTCGAGCGGGTCGAAGCAAAGCGTGGTCGCATCGGCTGCCATATCAATGTTGGCGAGTATGAATTCCCAATCTTTGACCCCGAGAGTGGAGGCTTTATGGCGAGCCCTGGCTCAAACCGTGTTCGTGAGGAGGGTCCCGACCCATTTGCAGATTGTATGAAGTCAAACGGGAACCGAGTCTTGCTGTCAGGAATCGGCGGCGACGAAGTGGCAGGGGGGGTACCCACACCGATTCCCGAGCTACAGGATCTGTTGGTCAGCGGGAATGCAGTAAAGCTAGGAGAGCAGTTATACGCGTGGGCTCTGACGAAACGAAAACCGTGGATCATGCTCTTTCTCGAGACCGTGCGCGGTTTCTTTCCCCCAACTCTGGTTGGCGTCCCTAGACACCTGCATGCGCCGGCTTGGTTGGAGGCTAACTTCGTGCGCCGTCAACGAGCGGCGCTCGCTGGCTATCCGCGCCGGCAGCGACTATTCGCTCCCCGCCCCAGCTTCCAGGAGAACATTTCCACACTGGACGCTTTGCGGCGACAACTAACATGTTCGCCACCGTCCTCGAACCCCTGTTGCGAGAAGCGTTATCCCTACCTGGATCGCGGTTTACTGGAATTTCTATACGCCATACCGAGGGAACAGTTGGTCCGACCAGGCCAGCGTCGTTCCTTAATGCGTCGCGCACTCGCCGGAATCGTGCCGCAGGAACTCTTGAACAGAAAGCGAAAGGCGTTTGTTGTGCGATCGCCGATGAAAGCAATTGCCCGGGAATCGGCCTACCTCATCGAGATTGGTCGGCACATGCTCGCTAGTTCGATGGGAATCGTTGATCAGAACGCTTTTTGCCAAGCGATTCAATTGGCGTGTCAAAGGAAGGAGCTTCCTGTGGTCGCAATGATTCGCACACTCGCAATGGAGCACTGGTTGCTTGGCATTAAACAATCGTACGTAGTCACAAATATGTCCGCCGACTGTCAGAAAGACGTCGGCTTATCCTTGCGGAGCGACGATCTTCCGCGACCTTTAGCTCGAAAGAACCGCATGCATACGATCGCAAGCAGCCTCGCCCCAAACGACGTTCACGGTTCGACAGAAGCCAACACATCCAGTCTGGACAGCAAGCTGTGACACAGGAAACCCTAAGAAAGGAGGTAATCAACATGAAATACGAAAAACCTGAAATCGGTGTTTTAGAATCCGCGATCAGGGCCGTCCAAGGCAATTGCCCGAAGGCCGGCCTTTCTTCGGACTCCGATCCGGGCCGGTGCGGTGGCGATCAACCACACACCAATGGCAGCGCATATGAAGCCGACGAATAACTAAGCACGCCGGAGCGCCTACACTTAGAGTGCTCCGGCGTTTCCCCCTCAGATCACGGCCCCCTGGGCGCTTCTCGGGCCTCGTTACCCTCTCCGCCGAGACGTGCGGCAAACCATTGGATTACCCGATTCGCGAGATCAACCTGATTTGCATAAGTCCAGTCTATGGGAACATGGGGTTGTCCCTCGTACTTGGCATATTCCACCTGCTTTCCCAATCGCCGCAAGTCGCTAAAGATCTCGTCTGCAAGAAACGAAGGAAGATCTCCGTCCTCCGTCCCATGAACAAGCAGCAGTGGTGTTTCCACTTTGTCCAGATAGTAAACAGGAGAGTTTTCAAGATAAGTCAGCGGATATTGCCAGGGCGCTCCGCCCAGTTGGCGTTCTGCCTGGCCATACTGATATCCGGTTCCGTCCGGATACATGACGCCATACCACGACGTTGAGTCACCCCATCCGTCGGCCACAATCGCAGCCTTAAATCGGTTGGATTGAACGAGCAACGCCAGTGCGGCGAAGCCCCCCTGACTGTGCCCCATGAGGCCCACACGTTGGGGATCCGCAATTCCTAGCTCAATCACCTTGTTGATGCCAGGCAAGACCGACTTCGCCAAGCTTCGCATTCGGTCTCCAGCCTTGTCTATCGCATCCGGAAACAAAACGACATACCCGCGTGTCGCAAACAGCTGCATATTCAATGGACCAAGGCGTTCTCCGAAGCCAAATTGGTCACGATCGTTGGAAAGCAATGCGCCTGGATACACCCAGACAATTAGCGGGTATTTCTGTCCTGGGTGGTAGTTGGAGGGTAACAACAAAGCGCCGCGCAATCGTTCGCCGTCCTCGCTCAACCACTCGATCGCCTGGGCCACGCCCATTTTGTACTTCTCAAGCTGGGGATTCAAATGCGTCAGTTGTTTTGGTTTGAGGAAACCGGGGTCGGCCACCCAAAGCTCGGGAGCATTCTGAGCATCTTCCGCAACGTAGGCCATGCTTTGGCCGTCACGGGAGGCGGTCGTGAGAAACGAGCCCCGACTGGTGGCCGGCCATCCACAGGTATAACAGTGCCCATCTTGTTGCAATCGAGTGCTGCCGCCAGTGTCTAGATTAATTCTGTAAATGGCATCTTGTTTCTCCTCATCATCGTGCGCAACAACCAGAGATGAGCGACCTCCATCTGGTGCCCACAATTCGCCATCTCGTCGGGAGATAACGTACTCAATGCTCTGGCCTGGTATGCGACATAGTTCGACGCTCGTCCCATCGGACACCGATGTTTTCCAGAGCGCTCCGTCCAGAACGAAGTACAGGAAAAGCCCTTCCGGCCCCCACATTGGTATCAGCTCCAAGCCTTCATGTCGGTCGTAGGGCAACTCGACAAGTTGCCGGCCTGCGTTGTTCGAGGCCTCGGCTACAAACAACCCGAAGCTCTTCTCGTCAGCGTTATGTGTGGAATACGCTATCCGGGATCCGTCGGGTGACCACTGAAAAACATCCAGAAGCACGTCGGAGGCAAGGATTTCATCGCTGGATGTGGCCAGATTCAGAATCCTAAGGTCAAAGACCCGCCGGTACCATCCTGGTTTGTAAAAGCGTTTGGGTATCGCGTACAGGAGTTTTCGACCATCAGGTGACAGTGAGTACCTTTCAATCCTACGACCGCGAACAACGGTGTCGACCTTTCCCGTCGTGATATCGATTAAAACGAGGTCGCGAAGATTGAACTTGTCGAGGTTGAACATTGGAGCGGCAGCAACTCCTTCATCCCATGACGGATCGTTACGATAGAGAATGACAGTAGAACCGGATGCTGCAATCGTATCGGGCACCGGCGTAGCGGGAGGTGCCAAGATCTTTTTGACATACACGTCCAGCGCAAGATCTTGTGGAGCCGTTGTAACTAAGATCTTCTGCGAGTCCGGAGACCAGAGGATCTGGTCAGTCGAGTACCTCGCTCGAATCGGGAGGGCCGACGCCAACCTCAATTCCTGGTGGATCGAATTCCAAATCCACAGTTTTGCCTGCCCGCTTCCGTCCCGGTCGGAGAAGAACGCAAGATAGTGCCCATCGGGAGACCAGGTTGGCTTCCAGTTAGAACCCTTCTCGCCGGTTAAGTTCTTGGCTTCGCCGGTCTCGGCATTGGAGATCCAAATGTCCCCTTCTGCCCTGCTAATCACGCCGGTACGTACTATCGCGTCCAATTTTTCAGATTTGGGCCGTTGATTGTCCAGCACCACATACGCGATCCACTTGCCATCAGGCGAGAACGTCACCGGCGACAAATCCCCAAACAAATGAATCGTGAGTGCGTCGTTCACCGAGAGCGGCATGGACTTTTCGCCGGCGCGTGTCATCGATGCCGAAAGGCAGGTCAGTAGACTTAGGACAGATCGCACTAAAGCGGTGTGACAGTATCTTCTGCGCATGGTATGTCCGAAGTTCCGGGATAACGAGTTTTGATAGAGCGTCGGCGTCAAGGCGTCGCCGTGATACAGGGCGCCTATTGCTGTGTCGCGTCTCTCTCAATGGCGCGATCACTTAAAAGATCAACTTCAAGGCGAGTTGAATCGAACGTGGACCCCCAATCTGGTACAAAGGACTAAATCCACCGGTTCCCTGCCCTCCACTTGAAAGGCTCTGATTCAGCATCTGTGTCGACAGTCCAAATCCGCCACCGCCAAAACGGCCGTTGGGAGGTCCGAAATTCGGGTGGTTCAGAACGTTGAACATTTCCGAGCGAAATTGCAGTATGAAGGGCTCGGCAATACGAAAGTTCCGATGCATCGCGAAATCCCACTGTGTGGCTCCAAACCCTCGCAGAACGTTGCGCGGCAAGTTCCCTTGGCGCACGGGATTTCCAGTGGTCGGGTCGGTTGGCGGGTCTTTGAATGCAGCAGGGTTCAGCGCCTTTCCACCTGGATATTGCGACCCGAAGAGGAAAAAAGGTTGTCCGAGAACGACGTCCGGACGGACTGCCGTGTAATTGCCCCCGGCGAGCAGGAAGAAATTTACGTCGGAAACACCAACCGGCGGCGCCGATCGGGCTAGGAAGAAATTCTCCGTCGACCAGCTCTGCAAAAGGGCTCGTGTCCAGCTGTTCCCCTTTGGTATTGGCAGATCGTAGGTGAGCCCGACCGTGCCCGTGTTGCGTACGTCGAAATCAGAGTTACCTCGGTTGCTTCCGCTGCTTCCAAAGCTCCCGGTATTGGAAAGATTGGCCGACGAACTGGCGGAGCCATTATCGATCGAATGAGACCAGGTGTAGGAGACGAGGGCCTGTAGCCGGTCGGCGAGCCGGCGGCGAAATTGCAGTTGCAACGAGTGATAGTCCGACGACGCTGTGTTGTCGATAAATGCGCCGACAACGAAATTCGGGATTGAAGGAAACGTGGGCGGTGGAGCAGCGAAGAGAGTAGTCTGAAGAAGCCGCCTGCCCGCTGCTCCCACGTAGGCTGCAGAAAGAGTTTGCACCTTTCCAAGAGACTGCTCCAGAGTTACGTTCCATTGCAGTGTATAAGGGAGGTTTAGATGCGGATTGAACACTTCAAACTCCGCGAGACTACCGGTCGATGGAATGGGCAAGGGCGCGATCTGAGCTGGCGAAAACGGAAACGTGCCGCTGAAAAAGGTGCTACTGAACGCTCCAAATGGCGGGTACTGACTAGCCACCAGATTTCCAGTCTCGGCGCTAACAAGATCGTAGAACTCACCAAACCCACCGCGAAGAACTGTTTTCCATGCTGGAGTTTGCGAAACCTGATACGCCATACCGATCCGAGGCGCGATGTTGCCGTATGTGGTTTTAAAAGGCGGTGTACCGGGAGGAGCTATGGCCAAGCTTGAGAAGTCGGGTGGCGAGTATCCGGTGATAGCGGGAATGGCTGGACCGTTTAGCACCGATGGGGCGAAATCCAGGTCCCACCGCAAACCGTACGTCAACGTGAGGCGGGGGCAAACATGCCATGTGTCTTGAGCGTAAGCTCCCATGTTGCGGAACAGCAACGTGACATCATTGACCGACGAAACCGACCCGGAAGCACCGGTTCCCGTCATGCTAGAAGGCACATCGGCGAAGAAGGCAGTCTGAGTGTATCGGGCCGGATCGATCTCTGGCGATAGCCTGCGGAAGTCCAGCCCGAACTTTATGGTGTGCACCCCCTTCTGCCAAACAGAGCTGTTCACGATGTTAAACTGCTGCTGGACAGTAGTCACGCCCTTCCCGACCGCCAACCCTTCCCCCACCCCCAACGCTGAAATGAAGAAGCTGAAACTTGCGTTGTCATTGTTATATGACGTGGGGTAAGGAGGACTAGCCAGTGGAACCGCTCCTCCAAACCTGTCAAGCGAAGTGTAGGCTTCGCCCCGAATACGGCTGTAGTTGAACCGCAGGTCATTTGTCAGTATCGGACTTACAGTCCAAGTTGCTCCCGCAGTACCGGTCTGTGTCACGATCCGTGAAGTGGAAACAGAGTTTAGCGCACCGAACGCTCCTGGTCCTCCACCGCGGGCATCAGACTGCGAAGGGGAATAGCTGTAGCGCCCAAACAACGACCACCGAGTCGTCAGCATGTGATCGACCCGAAGACTGTAGGAGTCGAGTGTAGCCGGATTCGATAAGCTCTTGTTGAATTGGGCTACGCCGGTAGCAGGTGTGTCGAGACCGTTGGGTTGTGGATAAGCGTTTAAGTAAGGTTGCAGGGCAGCAATTGCATTTTGGCGCGCTGCCAAGTCAGGAACACCGGTCAAGGCCACCGCGGGCAATCGAAGGCGAAGCCCCTCATAAGAGAAGAAGAAGAAGGCCTTGCCCTTGCGGATCGGTCCATTGAGAGTGCCACCGAAATCGTTCTGCCGTTCTTCAGCCTTGGGCAGGGGCGGATTGTTCGTGTAACCATTGAACCAATTGTTCGCATCGAAAGCGTCGTTGCGAAGGTAGTCGAACGCAGTGCCATGAAACTGATTGGTGCCCGAGCGGGTGATGATAGAAACTTGCCCTCCGGGTGTACGACCAAATTCAGGAGCAAACGTTGAAGTTTGGATTCGGAACTCCTGCATCGCATCGACAGCCACCAGACTATTGGTGCCACCTAGCACGCTAAACGATCCTGCAGCACCACCAATCCCGTTTCCCCCATATCCAGCCCCTACGCCAATATTGGCGCTCACGCCGTCCACCATCCAATAATTTGCGGAGGCGCGCTGTCCGTTGACACTGAATTGCCCACTATCCAATGCATTCGAAGGGACGACAACGACACCTGGCGTCAGCATTATGAGAGTTTGGAAGCTTCGGCCATTTAAAGGGAGGTTTTCCGCGAACTGACGATCGACAACCGTGCTCACGGCTGCTGATTCGGTGTCGATGAGAGGCGCTCCACCTTCGACTGTCAAAATCTCGTGGAATGCACCGACAGGCAGGGTGAAGTTAATCGATAGCGCGTCCTGCACATTGAGCACAATGTCAGGCTTGATGATCGTCTTGAAACCAACCTTTGAGATCTGGAGCCGATAAGGACCGGGAGGCAAGTCCGGAAACACGTAAATACCCTCATCATTTGTTTTGGTGGTGAATTGCACTCCCGTCGCATCGTTTGCGGCCACAATCTCGGCTCCGACGATCGCACGACTCGAGGGATCAACGACCAGACCATTGATATTTCCGTTGGGTGACTGGGCCAGAAGGTGTGCAGTAAGCAACACAGTACCGGCTAAGATACGACTAATACGGGGAAGTAACATGACGGCTCTCCAGCGATGAATGGATCTTCAGCTGTTATCCATTGATTCGCAGGACGGCCCGTGGTGGTACCATGGAACTTCATTGTAGGACTAA
>Ga0210401_10002584_pt1 | contig 19974 bp, 20 predicted proteins | sample IncBWH32MmetaG_FD_150866 | JGI IMG/M metagenome (GOLD analysis project Ga0210401, IMG submission 150866) | Forest soil microbial communities from Barre Woods Harvard Forest LTER site, Petersham, Massachusetts, United States - Inc-BW-H-32-M | ecosystem: Environmental > Terrestrial > Soil >... | reverse complement strand
AAACTCCGGCCACAGCGTTGGCGTCACGTAAATTTCCGCGTACGCCAATTGCCACAACAGGAAATTGCTAAGCCGCATCTCGCCGCTGGTTCGAACCACTAAATCCGGATCAGGCAGGTGACGCGTATATAAATGGCGTGAAACGGAATCCTCATCGATTTCAAGATGGTCAAGGCCGCCGTTGCGCGCGGCAGCATCGACGATCGAGCGGAACGCGTCCACTAGTTCCGTGCGTGCGCTGTAATTGAGGGCGAGCGTTAGCACCATGCCAGTGTTATGCGCTGTGGCCTGACGCGCCCACTCCATTTTGTCTTGAACCGATGGCGGCAACTCGTGCTGGCGGCCAATGTATTCCAGACGAATATTATTCTTGTTGAGCGTGGGGACTTCTGCTTTCAAATAGCGGCAGAGCAGGCCCATCAGGAAATCGACTTCGCTTGCTGGACGTTTCTTCCAATTCTCTTCAGAAAAAGCATAAAGAGTAAGCGCGGGAATACCAATTTGAGCCGCAGTTTCAACCGTGGAACGCACAGACGAAACTCCGGCGCGGTGTCCGGCGATGCGGGGCAGGTGCCGCCGCCGCGCCCAGCGGCCGTTGCCGTCCATGATGATGGCGATGTGTTTTGGGAGCCGCTTCGGATCGAGCCGCAGATAAGCTTCCGCTTCCTTGCGGTCCAGCCCGGCAGGCACTGTTGCTTGCAAGCTAGCCTCTGCTGTTTGTTGAAGCTAACACAGCGGGGAAGGCGGTGGCAATGACTCGAAAGTGTAGTTCTGAAACGAAATGAATCTGAAGTGGAAATGAGAGACGGGCGGGGACGCCCGTCCTCCATTCTTGCAAATCTACAGCGCTGCGCAAACCGCTTTGACTTCCGTGTACTGCTCCAGGACTTCGTGGCCCATCTCGCGCCCCCATCCCGATTGCTTGTACCCGCCGAAAGGCAGAGCGGCGTCGAAAATGTTGTAGCAGTTAATCCACACCGTCCCCGCGCGGAGTTGCGAAGCCAAACGATGTGCCTTCTGAATATCGCGCGTCCAGATGCCCGCCGCTAATCCGTAGACCGAATTGTTGGCTTGCGTCACTAGTTCAGCAGGATCGCGGAAAGGAATCGCGGTGACCACCGGGCCAAATATCTCTTCCCGCACGACTTTCATTTTTTCGTTCGTGTTCACGAGAACTGTAGGCTTGACGAAGTAACCTTTATCCCCGTGACGGCTTCCTCCGGCCACGGCTTTCGCGCCCTCGGATAATCCGGACTCGAGATATCCGCAGACTCGATTCAGTTGTTCGGCAGAAACCAACGGACCCATATCATTGGAATCGTCTTGCCCCGATCCCACCTTGATATTTTTCGCGTGCTCGGCTACACCATCGACCACTTTGTCGAAAATGCTGTCCTCGACATATAGACGCGAGCCTGCGCAGCAGCATTGCCCGTGATTGAAGAAAATAGCGCTGGAGGCGCCAGCAATCGCGCTGTCAAGGTCGACGTCCGCGAAAACCACGTTCGGAGATTTGCCACCGAGTTCAAGCGAAACTTTTTTCAGATTGCCCGCGGCCGCCTGCAAAATAAGTTTGCCCACTTCGGTCGATCCGGTGAATGCAACTTTGTCGACGTCAGGATGCGCCGCTAAGGCAGCGCCTGCAGTTTCGCCGTAACCCGGGACGATGTTCACCACACCATCGGGAAATCCCGCTTCCTGAAACAGTTCACCCAAGCGCAGCGCGGTAAGCGGAGTCTGCTCGGCCGGTTTCAGAACTACGGTGTTTCCGGTCGCCAGCGCCGGCCCCAGCTTCCACGCCGCCATCAGTAAAGGAAAATTCCACGGAATGATCTGGCCTACAACTCCGACGGGCTCACGCAACGTGTATGCCAGGAATTTGGCTCCAGCCGCGTAGGGGACGGAAATCGGAATCGTGTTGCCTTCAATCTTGGTCGCCCATCCGCTCATATAGCGAAAAAGATCGACGGCCAGTGGAACGTCGGCAGCCCGCGCCACTTTCAGAGGTTTGCCATTGTCGAGCGATTCCAGTTCGGCGAACTCTTCCAGATTTTCTTCGAGCAAATCGGCCAATTTATAGATCAGTCTTGCGCGTTGGGATGTCGTCAAGCGCGACCAGGGTCCGGTTTCGAAGGCAGCGCGCGCAGCTTTTACCGCGCGATCTATATCTTCGCGATCGCCCTCGGCTACGTTTGCGAGAACTTCGCCAGTTGCGGGATTGTACGTAGGAAAGGTTTTGCCAGATGCCGCATCTACCCACTTTCCGTTAATAAGAATCTTGTGGGTTTTAGAAACGAAGCTGGAAACTTTATCGTCGGGTGGAGCAATTTTCAGAACTGTTGCCATATTTTTCTCCTGGCGTGCGGACGTTAACTAACGGAGTCGCGAACTGCTTCGGTCAACACCAAAACCGATTAACAGTTGCGGCGGCAGTTCAAAATTGTAGCGCATTTCTTGTGTTCGATATCTAATACTTGTGCGTGGGACAATTAGATGGCAACTTAGAATCGCACAACGCTTGAGTTAACGCAGACATCCTATCTTATATAGGATAGCGATTATGGGAGTTCACCGGGGCGACATTTTGCGGAGGAGGCCCGAGATTATGAGTGCTTTCGGACGAGCAGCAGATTCCTCAATTGCGCAGTTGGTCAAGCAGTGTTTGGCTACCTTCTTGTCATTCGCCCTGTTGTTCACGATGTTCCCTCAGAACCTTTTCGCCGAACAAGACCAGCAGGCGCCTGCTCAAGAACAACAAGCTCCGCCGCCGCAGGACTCGCAAGCTCCGCCGCAAAGTGGGCAGGCTCCAGCTCCGGCTTACGCGCCGCAGACGGCGCAGCAGTTGCAGCAACTGGTGGCGCCGATCGCGCTCTACCCGGATTCGCTAGTGGCCCAGATTCTCGCCGCCTCTACTTTTCCCGAGCAGGTGGTGGAGGCTGACCGCTGGGTGCAAGCGAATCCTGATCTCAAGGGCGACGCTTTAGGCAAAGCTGTCGACCAGCAGCCGTGGGATCCGAGCGTGAAAGCGCTCACTGCATTTCCCTCGGTGCTGGGAAATATGGATAAGAATCTTTCCTGGACCTCATCGCTCGGCGACGCCTACTACAACCAGCAACAGGATGTTATGGACGCGATCCAGGTGATGCGCAAGCGCGCTGAGGAAGCCGGCAACCTCAAGTCCACCCCCCAGCAAACCGTCGACACCCAAGGTTCGACCGTGGTTATTCAGCCCGCTAATCCCGATGTGGTTTACGTCCCTGCCTACAATCCATGGCTGGTTTACGGGGGGCCCATCTATCCGTGGCCAGGATGGTATGCATATCCGGGAATTTGGTTTGGAGGACCTTACCTGTCATTCGGGCTTGGTTTTGGAATTGGGTGGTTCGGAGGTTTTGGCTGGGGCTGGGGACATTGGGGATTTAATTGGCGGGGCGGATATCCGATTTATGGCGGCCGCAGGTATTTCTCCCGCAGCCCCACGTTTTACAACCGGAGCAATTTCTATCGGGCTGGCGGCGCGAGAGGTAACGCGGGGCGTGGCGGCGCGTACCAGGGACGCGGCGGAGCCTACGCGGGACACGCTGGAGTTCAATCTCGGGGGGATATCGCTGGCCGGGGTAATGTCTACAACCGTCCGGGGGCAGTTCCCAGACCTTTCAATGGAAACCAGCAGGCTGCTCGCGGATATGCGGAACCCCGCGGCCAGAGCGGCGTACGCTCCGGCGCCTTCAGCGGCTTTGATCAGGGAGGCCAGACCAGAAGCTTCTCGTCGCGCGGACAGGCCAGCTTTGGAGGCGGCGGAATGCGCGGCGGAGGCGGCGGATTTCACGGCGGAGGAGGGGGACACGGCGGCGGTGGGCGTCGTTAGTCCTAAATATCCAATGGTAGGTTGAGAATTTCGAATTGGAGAAAGCTGATATGCGACGAACGAAGTTGATGCGTGAACGATTTCATTGGGCGGGCCATTCTGTATCAGCCACGATCGCTGTCTTCTTTTTTGTGGGGTGTCTCGCGACACTTGCGGTGTCCCAGCAACAGGGCCAGAAAACATTTTCGTCGCCGGAAGAGGCGAGCAATGCCTTGTTCACAGCTACTCAGAGTAACGATCAAAAAGCGATGCTCGATATCCTTGGTCCCGATGGAAAGCAATTGGTCTCATCGGGCGATGAAACCGAAGATGCCAACGGCCGCGCTACTTTCGTTAAGAAATATCAGGAAATGCACCGCCTGGTAAGGGAGCCGGATGGAACCGTGACCTTATATGTCGGAGCCGAGAATTGGCCCACGCCAATTCCGATCGTGAATAAAGGAAGTATTTGGTATTTCGATACCGATGCCGGCAAGAATGAAATTTTGTACCGGCGAATCGGACGGAACGAAATGTCAGCCATCCGCGTTTGCCAGGAATTAGTTGCAGCGCAAAAAGAATACTACGGAAGCCACAGCGAATATGCCGAGAGAATATACAGCGGCGAAGGCCACCACGACGGCCTTTACTGGCAATCTGCCAATGGCGAACCGCAGAGCCCAGTCGGGCCGTTGGTTGCACAAGCCGTCGACGAGGGAAACTCGAAAACGCAGAACCAGCCAACGCCCTATCGGGGCTACTTTTTTCACATCCTGATCCGGCAGGGAAAGAATGCGTCAGGTGGCGCCAAGAAATATGTCGCCGACGGCAAAATGACAGGAGGTTTTGCTTTCGTCGCCTATCCAGCTGATTACCGGTCGTCCGGGGTGATGACCTTCGTCGTTAATCAGGACGGCGTTGTCTATGAAAAGGATCTCGGCGACAAAACCGAAGACGCCGCCAAATCCATGAAGGAATTTAATCCCAACTCTGGCTGGCAAAAGACGGAAGACCCGCAAGAAGACACTGCCGCCGATCAGAAAACCGAATAGAGCATCTCCCGGTCGCGTTCACTTCTGGCACGTAGGCGGCTTGTAATCAGGGTCGCGGTTATTGGCAAAGCACCACGCGACGAAGCCGGGATCAAATCGTTTCTGCACCGTGTCCGGTACTTGTTCAGGATGCAGCTCGACGAACTTAAACTCAACAGTTCCGCCGGTCGTGCCACCCTGATGCGCAGTAGCCAGCAAGTAGCCATAGACATTTGTTTGAGCATCCGGGCCCGATTGTACCGAAGGCGGCAGCTGATATCTGTGAGCTCCCGCCGTGCCCACGATCCATCCCGGCAGCACTCCTCCATGGGACCGCCAATAATCCGTATCGAAAATGTTGTCAGCGTAGTAATGCGAATGACTGGACAGCACGTAGATGTGCTTTCCGCCCTTGTTCTGCGCATCCAACAGCGTGTGGTAAACGCTTTCCCCGCTTTCCGTGCCGCGCTCAGATTCGTTCATGCTATGTGACGCCGAGATACTGTTGGGAAGAGCTTTGTGCATCCCGATGACCAGGGTCTTAACGCTGGTGTCGGAAAGGTCTCTGGCTACAACGCCGCGAAACCATTTCACTTGAGCTTCACTGAATTCATCTTTGGAAGCATTGTCGAGACTGATGAAATCCATTCCGCGATCAATCCAGTGGTAATAGGTATGAAGCCCGCGATCCTCAGGGTCGTCTTTCAATCTTTGCGCGCGCAGCACCGGCGAATCCAGCCACTCGGCGAAGTCATGCAGGTAGTCTTCGCGGTCGGAATGAAAAATCATTTCATGATTGCCAATGCCCAAGAAAACTGGAGTGGGGCCGAAACTCGCAATCTGGTTCTCGCGGAAATCCCGCCACGCCGAAAGTCCGTATCGGATATGGCCGGCGAGTCCGTCAAGATGACTAGGCCCGCACTGCATGTCTTCGTCGATGGCAGACATCCAGCGGAAATCGCCCAAATGCCAGTAGAAAGCAACGTTCTGTTTTCTGACGTCGTCGGCAATCGTAGGCATCACAACATCGCCGCAATTTCTTGAGTCTCCGGAAACCGCAAAATGCCAAGTGGATTCAGCTTGGGCTCGAATAGCAGACGGTTGATCTTGCGCTGCCAGGTTGGAACCGCCCAACGTAACGGTCAAGAGTAAAGCCGCGATTGCCAGAACACGGAAGGAGAGAGAGTTAAAAGGCTGCACGTGGGCTCACTGGATAACAATGCGCGCATCCTGACATGAGCCTATAGACTTGTCAAATTAACCGGGGTTATTTCACGTGGCCCGAGGCACTCGTCATCAGAGTGAGAACGACAGTCAGCAGCGTGGCAGCAAGAACTGCAAGCCAAAGACGAAAACCGTTGATTGTCATTTTTGCACCAGCCGTAGAATGCTGGTACGGTATCGAACACTTCGGCCGCATCGGCATACAGTAAAAACTGTAGAAGCAAATTAGTAACGATCTTCACTTAGCGTTCACTATCGATCAGAGGAGATGCACAATGAAGCAGCTCTCCGGAAGCTTCATGACGTGGTTTCCCCGGGCCCGCCAGGACAGCCTCTAAAACGAGGAGGAGTTTATGAAGAAGCAGTGGCTCGGCATCATGATTGCTGTGTTCTTTGCGTGCTGCGCGTTGGTTCAAAGCCAGTCGGTTTCCAACGCTTTGCAGCTATTCGACCAGAACCCTCCGCGCAACGCCGGTGGGGGCATGAACTACCATGGCGGACCAGTGTTTGAGACGGAGCCCGCCGTCTACATCGTCTGGTATGGCGACTGGACAGCGAAAGACAGAGGCATCATCGACTACTATTTTGCTCACCTGGGCGGATCGACGCAAAACGAGATCAACAGCACCTATAGCGACAGTAGGAATAAGTTTGTCCCGAACAAAGTGAAGCACTCTGCACAGAATGATTACCACGACGATTATTCATTGGGAAAGAACTTAAGCGGCGACAGCGAGATTCAACAGATCATCGCTAACGCGATCAGCGGTGGGCATCTGCCCAGCGACAGCAACGGAGTCTATTTCGTTCTGACCTATACCGACGTGACCGATCCAGGCTTCTGTAGCCAATTCTGCGGATACCATGGCCCGTCCGCCTCGATCGTCAGCGGCAAAATCATCAAGTATGCGATGGTCGGCAATGCCGACCAATGCAAAAGCAGTTGCGAAACCAGCTACATCCTCGGCGATAAAGGCAGTCCCAACAATGACCCCGGGGCCGATGGAACCACTGCCATTATGTGGGACGAGTTTTCCGACACAATGAGCGATCCTGAAGTTGGCCTAAACACTGCCTGGGAGGGTAACTTCTGCGGCGAGGCCAGCAACTGCTGCGCGTGGCTCTTCGGCAAAGTAAGAAAAGACTCGCACGGCCACTTCTACACCAACGTTATTGGCGGGAAGGAATACGCCATGCAGGAGATGTTGCAACTTCTCTCCAAGAGCCGGCACGGAAACGTTCCGGCCGCCTGCAAGAATGTGTTCTAGCTAACCCGACGCTGGTGCGCTCTCGCTTGCCAGAATAAGTGTTGGAACATCGCCATTGCCCACACGATCCCGATCGATGAGGCTTTCGCCAATAACTGGAAAGCGCGCCTTTGATGGCTCGTCCCCTGCCACAGTGTCATCTGCCGGTCGGAGTGTTCCATGGTGAATCGCGACTGTTGCTAAAACAATCTCGATAAAAAGAATCCTTATGTAAGGATAATCATCTGATCTCTTGTCTGTCCTAACCGGGCAGCAAGTCTGCGATGGAGGGAGTTTCTATGTTTCGTAAACTGATGGCCACGGACAACGACGCTGCCATAACTGTTCTTCGATTGGTGCTGGGAGTGGTGTTTTTCGCGCACGGCGCCCAGAAGATGCTCGGGTGGTTTGGTGGATATGGTTTTACCGGCACGATGGGCTTCTTCACCGGAATGATGCACATTCCCGCCCCATTCGCGGTTCTGGCGATTGGGGCGGAATTCTTCGGCGGGTTGGGTCTTATCTTCGGACTGTTCACTCGTGTTGCCGCCTTCGGAATTTTCTGCAACATGGCCGTCGCCGTGGCAATGGTCCATCATCAGTTTGGCCTGTTCATGAACTGGGCGGGGACGCAGAAGGGGGAAGGTTTCGAGTTCCACCTGCTCGCGCTGGCGATCACCGTCTTTCTGATGATTCGCGGAGCAGGCGCAGCTTCAATCGATCGACTCTTGTCTTCCCCCGCGGAGAACGCCGTTCGGACCCAGGTGCGGACGCAAGCCGCCTGATTAGGCACAATGATGAGGAAAAGTAATGCCGTTACTGCGCCCCGGCTCTGGCTGGTGATCGCAAAGAGTTATCGTGCGCTGAGCCTGCTGGCTGAGCAGAGTATCGCCAACACGGGACTGTGCCTCACAGATTTTGTCGCGCTCGAAGCTCTCCTACATAAGGGGCCGCTCACGATCTCGGAGATCCAGGACAAGGTGCGCCTGGCCAGCGGCTCGATGACTGCGGCAGTTGATCGCCTCGAGAAACTTGGCTTAGTTGTTCGCAAGTCGAGCCCCAGTGATCGACGGGCACGGGTCATCGAACTTACGGCACAAGGCAAGCGGCTGGCGGCATCGTGCTTCGAGCGGCATGCAAAAGACCTTGAGGCGCTCATGTCTGCCCTGTCCCAGAAGGAGAAGGAACAGCTGTACGAATCGCTTAAGAAGCTCGGGCTACTGGCAGCGGAAAAACTTAACCACCAGGAAGCCAAGGTCAAGAGCAATAGAAAACAAGTTGGGAAATGATCACAGAGTTCGAGGCACCACGAAAAACCTGAGAAACGCACCCGAAGGGAGGAAGAGAAGATGCTGAAAGTTGGAATCATCGTCGGTAGTACGCGACCGGGACGGAAAGCCGCGGCCGTCGCAAAATGGGCACACGACATTCTGAAAAGCCGCAACGATGCGCAGTTTGAGATGGTCGATATCGAGGATTACAAGCTGCCGCTCCTCGATGAGCCTATGCCGCCCATGATGCATCAGTACAGCAAACCTCACACGAAGGCTTGGAGCGAGAAAATTGCTTCGCTCGACGCCTACATTTTTGTCACCCCGGAATACAACCACGGCACGTCGGGTGCGTTAAAGAACGCGATCGATTTTCTCTACCACGAATGGAACAACAAAGCGGCAGGATTTATCGGATATGGCAGCGCTGGCGGTGTTCGAGCTGTAGAGAACTTGAGGCTGGTGATGGGCGAAATCAAAGTCGCGGACGTACGAGCCCAGGTGTCGCTTTCGATGTTTACCGACTTCGAAAACTTCACTACCTTTAAGCCGCAAGAACAGCACGACAAGGCTGTGCATTTAGTTGCGGACGAAGTGATTGCGTGGGGTGGAGCATTGCAGACGTTAAGAGCAACTCGCTGAAGAATATTGTTTGGCACAGTCCGCGCTCGGGGATCGAACGTGCGCGGTCCACAAACGTCAGGAGTTACAAAAATGCAGATCGGTGTCGACAGCTTCGGAGCAGTCATCTCTGACCCGGCTACGGGTCTGACCGTGAGCGCTCTCCAGCGCATGGACAATCTGCTGGATGAGATTGTCCTGGCCGACCAGGTTGGCCTCGATGTCTTTGGCATCGGGGAACACCACCGCAGTGAGTTCGTGGATTCGGCTCCGCCTGTGATCCTGGGCGCAGCGGCTACGCGCACAAAAAACATTCGCCTTACAAGCGCCGTGACCGTTCTCAGCGCGGCGGACCCGGTACGAATCTTTCAGGAATTTGCCACTCTGGACCTGATCTCCCATGGGCGTGCGGAGATCGTTGCGGGACGAGGTTCGTCCATAGAGGCTTTTCCGCTTTTCGGTTTCGATCTGGACGACTATGATTCGCTTTTCTCAGAGAAGCTGGATCTTCTGCTCAAGATTCGCGAGAATACTCATGTTCGCTGGACTGGCAAGCACCGAGCACCGCTGACGGGACAGGCGGTCTATCCGCGTCCGCTGCAAAATCCGTTGCCCATTTGGGTCGGCGTCGGGGGAACTCCTGAGTCGTTCGTTCGCGCCGGCACGCTTGGACTTCCTCTGATGGTCGCCATCATCGGTGGCGAATTCAAACGATTTCGGCCCCTGGTCGACCTTTACCGCGAAGCTGGGCGCCGTGCTGGACACTCCGCGGAGAAACTCATCGTGGGCCTTCACGCAATTGGCTTTTTGGGAGACACAACCCGGCAAGCTGCAGATGATTTCTATCCCGGATATGCCCACACGTTCACTGAGATCGGTAAAGAACGCGGCTGGCCCCCAGCTACGCGCGCACAATTTGACGCTCTGCGAGGACCCACAGGTGCGCTGCTGATCGGAGATGCTGAAACCGTCACACAGAAGATACTGGATGTAAACGAAGTCCTCGGTGGCCTTGCCCGTATTACTTTCCAGATGGGTGTTTCGGCGCTCCCGCACGAGAAGATGTTACGGTCGATCGAGCTTCTCGGAGCCAAGGTCGCTCCCATCGTCCGTAAAGAGCTCACTGCTGTCACTTCGCATTCCTGATCGAGAACTCCGGTCCATTTAGAAACAGTGGGGACCTCGACCACAGGTCCAGATTCTGCGGAAGTCGCGTATCTATGTCGTAGGACTAGAAACATCCGGGCCAAAAGGCAGCTATAGGACCGCCTTCATCGCGTTCCCGAATCTTCGCAGTTTTACCGGCTGCGGTTGGCTTGTCCTCGGGAAATTCGATCACTTTACCGCGCCGGTCGCCGGGTACCGACTCTATCTTTGTCGGAAAAAGATCTCGAGCATAAAATTCGATCACTTTCGCCATAACATCATCCTATTCATTCGCACATCGCAGAGTTGCTTAAAGTCTGCTAATTTATTTGATGCTGTGTGAGATCATGCGGTCTCACACAGCGAGCCCACGGAATTGAGCAGCAACGTCGTCTTCTTCGCACGGCCTACACTTGTGCGAAGCCGCCATCCACAAACAATTCGATTCCAGTGATGTAGCTACTGTCGTCGGATGCAAGAAACACCACCGCCTTGGCAACGTCATCGGGGGTCCCGACCCTGCCGAGTGGAACACTGCCGGACATCGTTTTCGCCCGCTCCTCACCCCCGGCTCTGGAAGCCATCAGGCCTTTCAGCCCAGGTGTCTCGATAAAACCTGGGCTCACGGCGTTCACCCGAATGTGGCGGTGCTTTAAATCCACCGTCCAAGTCCGGGCGAACGAGCGCACGGCCGCTTTGGTGGCGCTGTAAACGCTATTCGCTCCCAACGCTTTACTGGCTACGATGGATGCATTCAGGATGATGGAGGCGCCCTCGGGCAGCAGCGGAAGTGCCTTCTGTACTGTGAAAAGCAGGCCTTTCACATTGATGTCGAAGATCGAGTTATAGTGCTCCTCAGTTAACTCGCCGAAGGGAACCAACTTTGCAGCACCGGCATTGGCAAACACAATATCGAGTTTGCCTTTTTCTTTCTTGATTTGCGCAAAAAGACGATCAAGATCGGCAAGATTCGACACGTCTCCTTGCACTCCGGTCACATTCCTTCCGATCTCTTTTACTGCCGCAGCCAGTTCCGTCTGCCGGCGTCCTGTGATGAAGACGTAAGCGCCTTCGTTTACAAAACGCTTGGCCGTTGCAAGTCCAATGCCGCTATTGCCACCAGTAATGAGTGAAATTTTTCCTTCCAGCTTGCCCATGTGTTTTCTCCTTACCTGTCGTAATTGCGCCAAAAGATCCTTATTGCCCTGTGACCAGCACCATGCGGAATCGTGCCTTGCCTTGCATCATGCGAGCGTAAGCATCCGCCACCTGTTCGAGTGGCACAGTCTCGATCATCGGTCGGATGTTCTCCAGAACACTGAAGGCAAGCGTATCCTCCCCATCAATCGGTGTTCCTGTCAGGCTCCCGTAAATCGAGCGCCCTCCAAAGACGAGCGGGAACGCGTTCAACCTAATTTCGTCCTGCGGTACACCCACCACGATGAACTTGCCGCGGACTGCAAGGCCAGACACAAGTGTTCCCATGGCATCACCGCTGGTTCCTGTTGCAAGAATCGCTCTCGCCCCGCCCATACGCTGCAGGGCCGCAGCGGCATCCTCGGCGGTGGTATCGATGTAGACGTGCGCGCCCAAGTCTTTTGCCAGCTTTTCCTTGTCGCGTCCACGCCCGATTGCGACAGTACGGAATCCCATATGCCGCGCAAACTGGATGCCAAGATGCCCAAGTCCACCAACGCCTTGCACGGCGACCAGATCTCCGCCGCGCAACCCGGCGTTACGAAGAGCGTTGTAGGTGGTGATACCCGCGCAAAGCAGAGGAGCGGCTTCGGCGGATGTGAGTTCATCCGGAACAGAACTGATGCCACGCGCTTCGGCGATCATCACCTCCGCGTACCCTCCATCCGTGGTCACTCCCGATACCACCGGGTTCTGACAATTCACGATGTCTCCGCGCCGGCACGGTTCGCACACTCCGTCTTCTCCGGCAATCAGTCCGACACCGACCCGTTGACCGATTTTCCATTTGGACACTCCGCTGCCCAGGGCTTCGACGCGGCCGACGACTTCATGTCCCGGAACGCGCGGCAGAGTCAGGCCGGGGTAAGTACCAGAAACCGTGGCCGCATCGGTGTGACAGATTCCACATGCTTCCACCCGAATCCGAACCTGGCCCGGCCCGGGTTCAGGAATTGTTCGCTCAACTACGCGAAGGCTGCCTGGTGCCGAGACTTCGACTGCTTTGTATGTTTTTGCCATTTGAAGCTCTCTTCACTTTCTGCATCTTTAGCGATGCGTTGACTCTCAGACACAATTTATCCTCCTCTTCCGCGGCGTACGACCTGCAAGCTTCAGGGACGCCCCATTACATGCAGATGGGCATAGGGCGAGCCGGCCCACATGATGTATGCTCCAGTCGGCTTATGCGTGGTTGGCAGTCCTGTAGTCTTCGGATCGAACGGCCACATGATCATCCAGTGTGGCCCCACGGTGATTGCCGGACTGGTTTTATCATTGGGGTCTGAATCGCTCCTTTGTGTAGCGCCTGCGAGCATGTAAGTGATACCCGGGACCGCGTTGGTGGGTTTGGGTTTATGGGCTTTGGCGTCGGCGAACCACTGCAACGAAGCAGCGTCGACGCACATGGGCGGCTCCCCAATCACTTTGGGATTTCCAGGCATACAGGTGAAACCGTTGCTGCCGTCCCGCAGGACTACCGTATTGCCTTCCGCATCGGTATCAACGATTCGAGCGGATCGGGCAATGTCGTCAGGGCCGGCGGACATCGCCCGCGCTATTTTGCCTTGCGAAGTATCGCTGGCGTCCGTTGTAGAGTTTTGAACCAGAGTTCCCGCCTGGACGGGCCGTCCAAAATTCGTCTCTGTAACAAGGAACATCGCGGTGGCAACCGCGAAGAAGGAAAGTGTTCGTTTTGCAAGCTTCATAGATCCCGCCTTTCGCTGACCGTTTCGCACATAATTTGAAATCAATGGATCCACCAGTTCGTTTGGCCATGAGAGGAGAAGCTACCCAGGGTCGTGACTGGTTCTTGTCGGCAAACCTCGCATGCCGGCGGAACGCAAGCTGCATTCTCCGGTCTTAACCGGCTTCTTAACACCTTCAGATGACAAATGAGACCGATCGGTCGCAGCAAAAACAAGATAACTTTATTGGGGGAGGGAAATCACGGTTAGATATATTGCGGCACGTAAACGAAATCCAATTTTCTGATAAACGACTTTTGCGCCATTCTCAGACTTGACGTGAAGAAAAGGAGTCTTTCCCGCCGCCAGAATCTGAGCTGCGAGAAACGTCGTCAGATCCCGCGCATATCCCCAACCGCGAAATTCGGGATGAGTGCACACCGCGCTGATTTCGGTAAACGCAGTAAATTTTAATCGCTGGCCAGCCATTGCGACCAACCGCCCATCGCTCGCGCGTATCCCGAAATAGCTTCCCATTTGGATGGTTTGCGGCAAGAACGGGCCTGGCTCGGTGGCAGCAGTGAGGTCTAGCATTTCCGGAACGTCCGTCGTCCCGAGTGGAAGCGGCACCACAGGCGGGGGAGCTAGTGAAGCCTCACAGATCATCTGGTCGATCCACCGAGAGCGGTCGACTTGCCAGTCGACGGGCACATCGAGGGGACCGGCAGTAAAGAGCGCGACGTGCTCGCCGGGACTGACCAGGCGTTGTAAATCGGCGAATGCCTCATTCGTGGGATGAAGCAGAGCCGCCAGCGGTGAAACATCCGGCGGGTATCGTCGCGCAAGGCCATGTGAGCGGGCGAGGAGTCGATGTTCCGTCGTCAGCGCGAACCAGATCGGATTGTCGAGAGATTCGAACATCTTTTGTGCGTCATCGTGTTTCATATGGCCTATGTATCAACGTCTCGTCGTGTCTGCCCTTACCGCGATCAGATGATGGATGGGACCGATCGGTCGCAGCGAAGGCAAGATAAATTTGTTGGGCGAGTTCGCATGAAGGGATATGAATTATTGAGGGTTAGCCTGAGAGAACTCTTCTATGAGCAGACGTCAAGGAAGCAGTAAAAGGATTAGCGTCCTGCGGCCTTCTGGTCGCGAAGAACCATGCACGTGGAAGCCGCTTTCGCGACTAATCGGTTCTCCTCGTCGGTAATGGTGCACTCGACGTAGCCGATCGTGTGGCCCCGCCGCACGACCGTTCCTTCCGCTTTGAGTTGTGCCTGCCAGACCGGGCGAAAGAAATTGATTTTCAATTCCACGGTAGTAAAGGATTCATCTGGGGCGAGAGTACTGGCAAAGGCAATGCCCATCGCGGCATCAGCAATGTCGCAAAGGACACCGCCGTGCAGTGTTCCCATGGGATTTGCATGTTGTGGCCCGGCCGCCAAGACGACCGTCGCCCGTCCGTCAGCCATGTCTTTCGCCTCAAATCCAATCAGCCGCGCGATGGGAACTTCGTTCGTCTTTGCGCGTTCCCTGAAGTCCGCTTGCGAGGGAATTTCTTGAGTACTCATGACTTGTAGGCTCCAGTCTTCGATTTACGCGCACGAACTTTGGTTTCGAGATAGTCCTCCAGATGACGGACGGCAAGGTCACGAGGCTCTTCCTTCTTCTGCAGACGGCTCACCATTATGCTGCCTTCAAGCGTACTTGCAATCAAGGTGGCCAATTTCGCCGAATCGACATCGGCACGCACTTCGCCTCGTCGTTGCCCCTCTTCGGCAATTGATTGCAGACGATCAAGCAGAGAACGGAGAGCCTGGCGGGCTTTGGCCCGCAACTTGAGATTGCCATCGTCGGAGTCGATGGCCGTGTTCAGCAGCGGGCAGCCTCCAGGCACCAGCCCGGTGCGCCGATCGCGAAAGTTCCGCACAATTTGTTTGAGACGATCGACGGTATTCGGGATCTCCTCTGTTCCTTCGAAGCGCGCATCCATGGCAACTTTCCAAGCGTGGTCGAAGGCGTCTCCCGCAAGCTCTTCTTTACTCTCAAAGTGCCGGTAAATCCCGCCTTTTTCCAGACCAGTGGCTCGCATAAGATCGGAAAGTGCGGAGCCGTCGTATCCTTTTTGATTGAAGATTGGCGCTGCCTTACGAATGATTTCTTGCCTTGTCTGCTCACCTTTGCGCACGTTCTGCTCCTAGCAATGTCAACTCCGCCGTCATACGGTCGCCACGATACAAGCAGTTGGATGAGACCGACCGGTCCCTGGATGCATTACCGGGTTATCGTCGCTTCTATGGAGGCAACGCCCGGGACCGGTCGGTTGCATATCCTACGGGATTCAGATTATCTGACCGGTGCGATGACGCGGGTGGCCCGAGTAAAACCTTGTAAGGAACGTCTGGAAACGATTATTAAACAGTTAAAGGACAGGCGAAGTTTTCGACGCTTGTAAACCCGTGACGTCGTACGAAGTCTGGGTCTCGCGTCTATTTGATTGTCCGAGAACCGGTGATGAGGATGTCCACGAGTCTCCTCGCGCTTTGCTGCCAGTCAGGACCGGACGCGACGTGGGAGACGCCGATCAGCGCGCGGAGCAGGTCGAATGGCTCGAGATCACTACGAATGTCGCGGCTCTTGATTGCGCGCTTCACCAACGAATCAATCGCTCCTTGAATCTGAGCGCGTGAACCTTCAAAGAGCTTCGAGGGGCCCCCGACCAGCGAATGTAGAGCGGGGCCGATGATCTGCTTGGTCGCGATGTAATCGACGAATAGTAACATCCACGCTCGCAAGGCCTCGATGGGGGGAAGGCTCTCGGAGAACTTCTTCTCGGCCGCGGCCAGTTTTTCCACCTCCGTCCGATAGACCGCTTCGATCAGCGCGTCTCGGGTAGGGAAGTGGCGATAAAGAGTTCCCGCTCCCACACCTGCCTCTTTGGCGATGTCGTCGAGGCTGGCGTTCGCGCCGCTCCGAGTAAACGCCTCCTTCGCCACCTCCAGAATGCGCTCGCGGTTCCGCTGCGCGTCGGTGCGCGGTTTTCGCGAGCCAATTTTCTGATTCTTAGTGGGCATTAAAAAAGTTGCAACCGGAGATAGTCTCCGGTTATCTTATTTAGTGATTCGGAGACACTCTCCGTTTTAGTCGGAACACGGCGGCGTGTCAATAGCGGTTCCGGGTTCTCCGGCTTCGAGAGGTGAGGAATATGAATTCACTCGCTCGTTACAAACCATCAAACGATTCCAATTCTCCTTGCCCCGACCTCATAGCGATGGCTGAGCGAGAATTGGCAGCATTTTTCAACGCCATCGCCCAGCTGTTCGGGTCAGAACAGGCGGAGGTCTCGGCAGAAGACTGGTTGCACGAGTTGATCGAGATCGACGCTCTGCCCACTTCAGCCCGCGAATGGAGATTGATCACTGCGAAGGTTTTGACTCGGCTGGCAAGTCGAGTGAACGCTTCGTCCCTATCGACTGAACGACAGATTGCTTAGGAGGAAAAGAATATGCGTGTATTTGTTACCGGCGCTACAGGTTTTATCGGTTCTGCGATTGTTCGCGAACTGATCGACGCTGGTCATCAGGTGCTCGGGCTCGCGCGCTCAGATGCGGGCGCCAAGTCCCTTGTCGCAGCGGGAGCCGACGTGCATCGCGGTTCGCTCGAAGATCGCGAGAGCCTTCGCAGTGGTGCAGCGGCTGTCGACGGCGTGATCCACACCGCTTTTATCCACGATTTCGCAAACTATGGGCCGGCCGCCGAGGCCGATCGGCGCGCTATCGAGACTCTCGGCGCCGCGCTCGCGGGCTCAGATCGCCCGTTGATCGTAACTTCCGGGACGTTGATCGCTCAACCCAAAGGCGCGCTCGCAACAGAAGGGGATGCACCCAATACTAACTTCCCGCGCAAGTCGGAGGAGGCGGCGCTGGCGCTGGCGGCAAACGGAATCCGCGTCTCCGTGTTGCGGCTTTCCCCATCGGTTCACGGGAACGGCGATCACGGATTTGTGCCACGGCTGATAAGCATCGCACGTGAAAAGGGTGTTTCCGCATTTATAGGCGACGGGGGCAACCGCTGGCCCGCGGTGCATCGGCTCGACGCGGCCCATCTCTACAGGCTCGCGCTTGAGAATGGTTCTGCCGCAGCCACTTATCACGGCGTGGCGGACGAGGGCATACCGACTCGACAGATCGCGGAGGTCATCGGCCAGCAGTTGAACATACCGGTCGTCAGCAAGTCTCGCGAGGAAGCAGCCGATCATTTTGGCTGGATCGCTCGCTTCTTTGGCATCGACGGCCCGGCTTCCAGCACGCTGACACAGGAACGACTGGGATGGCGACCAGTTCACCCGGGGCTCATTGTCGATCTGAACGCGGAGCACTATTTCGAACGCGCTGCGGACGCCTTGGCTCTACACGGCTGACGCGTAACCAGATCCATGACCGTGACATCGAACGTGTTATTAAAAGGAGGTAGAAAATGACGAACATACTTGAGGCAACTTCATTTGGAGCAACTTCGACCACAGATGACGTTTTGTCCGGCGTGAATCTGAAGGGCAAACGGATCTTGGTAACGGGCGTTTCGGCCGGCCTCGGAGTGGAGACGGCACGCTCTCTGGCTGCGCACGGCGCTCAGGTGGTGGGCGCAGCCCGGGATTTGAACAAGGCCAAAGCGGCAACCGAGCAGGTGCGCAAGGACGCCCCCGCCAATGGCGGGAGCTTTGAACTGGTTGAACTCGATCTTGCCAACCTGAAAAGCGTCCGTGCCTGTGCCGACGGGCTGCTGGACAAGGGCGAACCCTTCGATGTCATTATCGCCAATGCCGGAGTGATGGCCACACCGTTCGGCCACACAGCCGACGGCTTTGAAACGCAGTTCGGGACGAATCACCTGGGGCACTTTGTCCTGGTCAACCGGATTGCGGCGCTCATTCGGACGGGAGGACGCCTTGTCAACGTGTCTTCTGCGGGTCACCGCTACGCGAATGTGGATCTCGACGATCCCAACTTTGAACGCACGCCTTATGACCCGATGGTTGCATATGGCCGGTCGAAGACGGCGAATATTCTCTTCGCGATCGCGTTCAACAAACGCCACCGGGACCGGGGCCTGCGTGCAGCGGCGGTGCATCCGGGAGGCATTCAGACCGAACTTGGTCGCTACCAGGATCCAGGCCGCATAGAAAAGATGATCGAGCAGATAAATCAGCAGCGTGCAGCTCAAGGCAAAGGTCCCTTCCAGTGGAAGACAGTTCCCCAGGGAGCCGCAACTTCAGTGTGGGCGGCTGTGGTCGCCTCCGCCGACGAGATCGGCGGCCAGTACTGCGAGGATTGTCACGTCGCCCACGTCGTGCCAGACGATTTGCCCGTCGCCACAAACGAAGGTGTACGCGGTTACGCGATCGATCCAAAAGCTGCCGAGGCGCTCTGGAAGAGAAGCGAAGAAATGGTTGGAGAGTCGTTTTAACTCCCTTCATCAAATAAACAAGAACCAGGCACCAGGAGGAATGAGAATGATTGAACAAAAAAACCTCGCAGGCGGCTTCACTCTCCCCGGCAAATCGTTGACATTAAACCGCATGGGCTATGGCGCCATGCAACTAGCTGGCCCAGGCGTGTGGGGGCCACCGCGGAATGTGAAGACTGCCATTGCAGTTCTGCGAGAGGCGGTAGAGTCGGGCGTGAATCACATTGACACCAGCGACTACTACGGACCTCACGTGACCAATCAGCTTGTCAAGCAGGCGCTCCATCCTTATACGAAGGATCTCGTGATCGTCACGAAAGTAGGCGCTCGTCGAGGTCAAGACAAATCCTGGCTTCACGCTCTTTCCCGCCAGGAGCTAGTGGATGCCGTCAATGACAATCTGAGAAATCTTGGCCTCGACCGCCTCGACGTCGTCAATCTTCGGGTCGGCGGAATCACGGAACCGGGGCAGGAATCGATTGAGGAACCACTGACCGTCCTTGCCGAACTCAAGCGCCAGGGACTGATCCGGCATATCGGTCTGAGCAACATTACTCCCAAGCAGCTGGGTGAGGCTCGAACAATCACAGAGATAGTTTGCGTGCAGAACTTTTACAACGTGGCCCACAGGAACGACGATGCTTTCATTGATGACCTGGCTGCGCAAGGTATAGCGTATGTTCCGTTTTTCCCGCTGGGAGGTTTCACTCCATTACAGTCGTCGGCACTTAACGCAGCCGCAGCGTCGCTCGAGGCCACACCAATGCAGGTTGCGCTTGCCTGGCTTCTCCAGCGCTCGCCCAATATCCTTCTGATTCCTGGCACATCTTCCCTCGAACATCTTCGCGAGAATCTTCAGTCATCGATGCTTCAAATTCCCTCTAAAGTGATTGCCGATCTCGACGGAATCGGCGGAAATGCCTGAAATGGGAGGTGAACCTTTTCCTTTCTCGCCGATTTACGAACCAATCGAACGATCGATTATTCCTGTGATGAATGCTCGGAAAAAAATGAACTGATTGGGTTTTCGCACAGCCGTCTCAGCGCAGGCTCCGTGAGAAGCGCTGACTGAGGATCCGCCGCTGCATAAACTTATTGTACGAGATTAAAATGTGTCGTTAAGTAACCGATAATACATGAGTTAATGGTGGAGGCGGCGGGAGTCGAACCCGCGTCCGAAAATGTTACTGGTCAAGAGACTACATGCTTATTCGCGTTCATGCCCCAGGCATTACC
>Ga0210401_10002583_pt1 | contig 19987 bp, 16 predicted proteins | sample IncBWH32MmetaG_FD_150866 | JGI IMG/M metagenome (GOLD analysis project Ga0210401, IMG submission 150866) | Forest soil microbial communities from Barre Woods Harvard Forest LTER site, Petersham, Massachusetts, United States - Inc-BW-H-32-M | ecosystem: Environmental > Terrestrial > Soil >... | reverse complement strand
CCCAAAGGCAGAGAAACTTTTTCTTGAGCAAGGTTTAGATCGGAACGCCGGATCGCGCGGGGACTCCGTGAACAATCGACCAATCACGCCTTTTGACGAGCATGGCGCTTCGTCAGCGGGCTTTTCGCCTCCGACTTTTCACCGATCACTTTTCACTGGGGAGTTACACCGGTGGTCGACGGCCGCCACGAAAAACGAGCGATACAATAAAAAGCACCAGGAAAATCACGAACAAGACGTGAGCAATCCAAGCGGATTCTCCCGCCACGCCGCCCAGCCCGAGGGCCTCGGCGATAAGGGCAATGACCAAGAATATGAGGGCGTATCGAAGCATAGAGCTCTTGCAGATTAGGGTTTGATGGATGGGCAGGGTTGGACCCGCCCTTTACCCCAGTAGTTCGCATCTCGCCGCTAGGGTGAGTCCCTCAACCGGCATTTCGCGGCACGCTTAGTTTAAGCGTTATCAAGTGGCCTTTCGATCCTGCGGACTTGCCGAGTGGTTGCCAAATGCTACCCGAATACCCCCGACCAAGTCACCGATGAGGTCCGCAATCCGCTTGAGCTCCTCGGGATCTTGATCCGCACCTTGTCGTACCCGTTCTGCTAGGGTTTCTGTGGCGAAAGCCGCCGCCATAATCTGCGGCGCAACGTCATCGTGAAATTTTTGACGAATCCGATCCTGCTCCTCTGTCTTACCGGTGATTAAGCCGCGGATAAAGTCTTCGTTGCTTTCTTCAGCCGTGCTTCCGTCGAGGATCACCAGCGAATAGCCGTCTTCACGTTCGAAGAGTTTAGCTGTGATCGGCTGACCGTCAGAGGTCGCTTTCAAAATACATTTCTCTGGATGCACAGGGGCGGGAGCGGTTTCGCATTCACTAGTTTCAGCCGTCTGCGTTTCCATTCGTAGAATCTCTGAAACCGGTACAACTCGCATCTCGTCTGCCGAGATCGCCGTCGCTTCCATAAAACTCTTGTTCCAACCAACAAATCGATCGGTGGTACGCGCGAAAAGCGCGGACGGCAGACAAAACTGGTCGAGTCCCGCACAGATAATACGAGAATCCTCGGGAAGCTTCATATCTCGTTTGAAACGACCCGTTTGTTAAACTCGGGCATAGCGGGAGTTAAGCGGGTTCTATCAGAAAAGCAACGCTGTCGTCCGCAAAACGCGAGCCGGCCTAAACGAGAAAGTCGGGCCGAGTTCGTTTGAGTGGACAGGTTACTTGTCCGTTGCCTCCGCGTTCGGCCGTTGGGCGTACTTGCCCAGCATTTGCATTAACCTCAGCGCGTTGAGCGGCGCCCGGGTATTAACATCGTTGTTAAAATACACAAACCCACTCATTCCTTGGCGAGCACAACGTCGTAAATGTTCCGCCCATGGCTCCAATTCTTCGTCGGTATAATCATGCGCCGATCCGCCTTGCAGGCCGTGGAAACGCAAGTACACAAAATCGCCAGTTACCTCGAAGTCCATCGGCATAGCTAAAGAACTCACCCAGACCTTGGCGACTCCGAATCGCTTAAGAATCTCTCCTACGCCGTCCTCCAGCCAAGTCGGATGCCGAAATTCAATGGCGTGTAAAATCCTCCGCGGCAGTCGTTGGAGAAAATGGGTTAGCCGTTCGGTATTCTTAGGAAAACTAGGGGGTAGTTGCCAAAGGATTGGCCCTAAGCGTGGTCCCAAATGGTGACATCGCTCAAGAAGCAACGGGAACGACTTGGCGCCGGGCTTTAGACGCTTAAAATGGGTAACGGCTCGACTCCCTTTGACCGCGTAAAGAAAACCGGTAGGAACAGCGTCCCGCCAGTCATCGAATATTCTTGCCGTCGGCAATGGTAAAAGCTGGCATTGATTTCTACCGTCGGAAACCGGGTAGCGTAGAACTCGAGGTGCCGCTTTTTAGGAATTTCTTTAGGGTAAAAGCGTTTGGCCCAGTCTTTATAAACCCATCCGCTAGTTCCAATGTAGATCTTTCCAGGTGTCACACTGCCCTCAGTGGCATTGTTCGCTGGTGAACGAGCAAAGGGATTTACGTTTGGCGTTTGGCGTTTGGCGTTCGGCGTTCGGCGTTCGGCGTTCGACGTTCGACGTTCGACGTTCGACGTTCGGCGTATCGGCGCGAAGGCCGTGAGATCGCCGAACGCCGATTCCGTCAGGTCCGACCAGTCGGGGAGTTGCGAAACCTTTTGGGATGTCTGACGACCGCACTACACCATCGACTCCCCCCATTCCGGGCTTGATTAACGATTATTGGCGTGCTGCCAACTATTTGGCTGCAGGTCAGATCTACCTGCGAAGCAATCCTCTCTTAAAGCGCCCGCTGGAACCATCAGACGTAAAACCGAGGCCCGTAGGACGTTGGGGAACGGCGCCGGCACTTAGTCTGATTTATGCGCACGCCAACCGGCTCATTATTGAGTACGACCTCAATGCGATCTTTGTTGCCGGCCCCGGGCACGGTGCCCCGGCGATTGTCGCGAATTGTTATCTAGAAGGTACCTACACCGAACGTTATCCCCACATTACTAAAGACGAAGAGGGCTTGACGCGCTTGTTTCAGCAATTTTCGTTTCCTGGCGGCATTTCGAGTCATGTGGCTGCCGATATTCCAGGCTCTATCAATGAGGGCGGCGAGCTGGGGTATTCCTTGATGCATGCCTACGGAGCTGTTTTCGATAATCCTGATCTGCTCGCCTTTTGCGTGGTTGGAGATGGCGAGGCGGAGACAGCCGCGCTGGCAACGAGCTGGCACTCGAACAAGTTTATCAATCCCGTTCGGGATGGCGCTGTCTTGCCAATTCTCCACCTAAACGAATACAAAATCTCGGGACCTACGGTCCTCGGTCGAATGGAGACACCTCAACTCGTCGATCTCTTCCTTGGGTTTGGGTACCATCCATTCTTGATAGAAGGCGAGGATCCTATACGCATTCATCTGGATCTCGCGCTGGCGCTGGATATGGCGGTATCAACTATCCTGAAACTGCAGAGAGAGGCCCGAGCAAACCAAGATATCCGAACGGCGCGATGGCCGGCGATCTTGCTGAACACGCCGAAGGGTTGGACTGGTCCCAGGGCGGTCGATGGACGAAAAGTAGAGGGGCGCTTTCACTCGCATCAGGCGCCCATTGAAAATACTAGGAGTGATCGTCGCCGTCTCAGGCCCTTGGAAGAATGGCTCCGGCGCTATCGACCGGACACATTATTTGATGATTCAGGAAGATTGAGAGCCGACCTCGAACAATTGATCCCGAAAGGCGGGCGGCGGATGAGCGCGAACCCGAATGCAAACGGGGGCGAACTTTTGGAGCCGCTACGGCTACCACCTTTGAACGGCTATTCCGTCCCCGTGCCACAACCGGGAGTGGTAGATACGGAATCAACCACGACGCTAGGCAAGATGTTGCGGGATATTTTCAGATTGAACGCCGACCACCATAACTTTCGGATCTTTAGTCCGGACGAGACTTCATCCAATCATCTGGACCCGGTCTTCGAAGCCACCGATCGCGTGCCAACTACCAGGGTTACGTCAACGGATGAGCACGTGTCATATGAAGGCCGCGTAATGGAAGTATTGAGCGAGCATTTGTGCCAAGGCTGGCTGGAAGGCTACCTGTTAACCGGCAGGCATGGCCTGTTTTCACGTTATGAGGCCTTCATCCATATCGTTGATTCGATGTTTAACCAACATGCCAAGTGGCTAAAAACGTCTAAACAAGTCAAATGGCGGAAGCCGATCGCTTCTCTCAACTATTTACTGACTTCCCACGTTTGGCGTCAGGACCACAATGGGTTTAGCCATCAAGATCCGGGGTTTCTAGATCATGTTTCGAATAAAAAACCGGACATTGTCCGGATCTATCTACCGCCAGATGCTAATTCGCTTCTTTGCACTACTAAGAAGTGCCTGGAGAGCCGGGACCTCGTTAATGTGATCGTGGGCGGTAAAAACGCGATGCCGCAATGGTTGACGATGGCCGAAGCCGACCGCCATTGCTCGGCAGGACTCGGTGTTTGGGAATGGGCGTCTAATTCGAACGGTCAGACGCCCGATGTAGTGCTGGCCGGCTGTGGTGATGTACCGACGCTAGAGGGCCTGGCTGCAGTTCAACTGCTGCGCCGTCACTTACCTCAACTCACGGTCCGCTTCGTCAATGTGATCGATCTGATGGCGCTCGAACATCCTAGCCAGCATCCTCACGGAATCTCAGACGAGCGGTTCGTCCAAATCTTCTCAAATGACCGACCGGTGATTTTTGCTTTTCACGGTTACCCACAACTGGTCCATCGATTGATCTACCGCCGCCCAAATCATCAGAACTTTCACGTGCACGGCTATCGAGAGGGGGGAACGACGACTACGCCTTTCGATATGGTTGTGCTTAATTCACTTGACCGTTTTCACCTGGCAAAGGCGGCAGTAACCCGAGTGCCGAATCGCGAGAAGCAGGCGATCGAGTTCGGCTACACGATCGACGAGTACCTACACAAACATCATTCTTATATCCGGACCCGGGGAGAAGATATGCCGGTAATCCGCGATTGGCGCTGGGAACCGTCATTTGCCGCGCGAGAAAAGGAAGCGGAGATTGTTCCCGGTCGAATCGAAGCGTGATGCTAGGCGGTAAAACGTGCCGAGCCGCGGTCTATCGCTCCGTCACGGCTCGGCGCGCCAATTGTCCTGACGAAAACTCTTTAGCGGCGAAGGGGGCGGGGGCTCTGATAGAACTTCTCGGTCTTCCGAGAGCCTCGCCCCACCAAGTGCCTCCACCAATCACTTTGGTGGAGGATTCGTATGTCTATGCGCTTTGTTGTCTCGTGGCCGAAGAAGGGCCAGCTTCATTAGCGCTACGTCGCGACTCCTCCGGTAGCTTATCGACTGGGCCTCTGGTTTTTCCGTCGAAACGCTATTAGGCTTCTTTTCCCTGTCGTTTTGTACTGCGGCAGCAAGCATCTGATCAGTTGATGCCTCTGGGGGATGGCCATCTCGGTTTATCATAAATCACTTCGAAATCTGCGGATGCGTCTCAGACTTGTGTTCTGAGCCGCTCATCTGGCGTTTTTTTATCACTGAAGCAGCCCCTATTATGAGGAAAACGGCCTAAGGTGTCGATCGGGGCGACACCTGATCGTAACACCGGGAAATGCTTGGCTTCCGGCAGGATCGACGCTGGCGCGCCCATAGGTATTTGCCCTGATCCATCCGTCCAACTACCGGATCCGCCCGATCAGGGTCCGTGATTCCCCCTATTCAAATGGCATGGTTGGCCCCGATTTCCTCTTTCCTGTGAGGCGTTATCGTTTTTGCAAAGGAAACAACCATGGACGCAGAAATAATGACAACACTGGAATCGATGTCGGATGCGGATCTCATGGCGGCGGTTGTACAACGCGATGCCGATGCGATTCAGGAAATATATAGGCGATACGAATCGACGCTTCGCGCCGTCATTCAGAGCGTACTGCATGAGGACGGCGAAACCGACGATGCCTTGAATGACGTTTTTTTGCAGCTCTGGGACCATGCGGACCGATTTATCCCCGAAAAGGGTCTACACGGCTTTCTCGTAACTTTGGCTCGCCGCCGGGCTCTGGACCGGCTACGCCGCCGTCTCGCCTATCGCCGGGCGACGGATCGATTTGAGACCGAGCTGAAGGCTGAACTCAGAGAAGATGCAAGGTTTCATGATTTCCAACCACCGAACTCAGACCTGACACATCTTCTGCAGGGCGTGATCGGTACACTGCCCGAACCGCAGCAAGAAGTTGTGCAACTTGCGTTTTTCGAGGGGTTGAGCCAACGGGAAATTGCGGCTCGGAAATCGATTGCCCTGGGCACGGTTAAGACGCGTCTTCAGCTCGCGCAAAAGAAGCTCTTTAACCAATTGGCCCCGGTTCAGGAAATGATCTAGTTGCCGCCAGCCAATGCGGTCGTGACCGTTTGTGGTCACGGCCGCAACCGCGAGGTCACGGATTGGGCTTTACCACAGAGGCACAGAGAAGGGAAGAGGTGATTGGTAATCGGTGCTTTATTCTTCTCTGTGCACTCTGTGGTGAACATCCGATTCTGCGGGTTACTTCGAACTCTGTGTGATGCCAACCGAAGATTATCCCGGCCCAAGCAAATCTCATCCAGAGAAGGAAGATGAAAACGATCCTCCGCGCCCGGCTGGAGTGGAGCCGGTGAAGCCACCGCTACCCATGCAGGAAGGGCCCGTCGAAGAGGATGAGGAGGACGAATGAGGTGTGGCTAGGAGCTAGCTCCTAGCTCCTAAACTGATTACTGACCTACTTACTTACTGATCACTGCAGTCAATTCGGTTCCACTATCGGTACTAGGAGCTAGTCCGATGTTGCCCACGGCTTCCTCCATGGCGGTGTAAACGGTGTGCGACGATTCTCTGATCTTGCGAATCCACCTTGCCGCTCCTTCACGGGGCAAGCTCCATAGACAAACGGTGATCACGCTGTCCGGCGACACCTGCTGAATAGCCCGGATCATTCGGTCGATTGTCTTTATTGATTTAGATTGAATGGCAGAGAGTACAATCTGCTTAGGCTGCAGCTCCTTGACGCGCTCCAGGCGCTCAGTCCGGACAGCGCGGGAGGAAATCAATTCGGCCTTGATCGGTTCCTGCAATAGACGGGCTAGGATTGCTCCGACCATTTCGTCTCCTTCCCCAACGTATGGCAGAATAACGATCTCGATGCTCTCCGCTTCCAGTTGCTTTTGCTCTGAAGAGCCGCTTGTCGCTAGTACTGGCAATTCGTCAATCAAATCCCGGAGCTGCCGATAAATTTGAGCCCTTGTCCCAGGCGCACTGCCTGGCATGAAGTCATTTTCGATCGCTCTGATGGCAGGAATCAGCAAGTCATCCGCGAGTTTAACGGAAAGCTGCTGCCCGTCGAGCTCATGAATCAGACGTTTTGCCTCCAGAGACCGATTTTCGGTCAATAACCGCAGAAGCTTTGTCTCTGAAGAAGTAGGCGGATCGGACGCCAACAGAACGCTGCAGAAGTGAAACCCGGAGAAATAGCGACCAAGAACCACGAGACATGCCGCCAGAGGTGTGGCTACGAGCAACCCAATTGGACCCCAAATCCAGGTCCAAAAAAGCGCGGATATAATGACGGCTAGAGGCGATATGCCGGTGCTGCCTCCCAGCACAATCGGTTCCACGAAATTATTAGTAACGACTTCCAGAAATCCATACAGAGACAGGGTAAACAAAGGCGCCTTCCAATCAGTGGAAATCGCGACCGATAGGACTATGGGAAAGAAGGCGGAGATCCAAAGACCCACGTAAGGCAAGAATCGCAGAAATAGCGTGAGAATCGCCCAAAGTATAGCGTTAGGGATACCGATCAGGGATAAGCCGATCCAAAGAACTAACGCGTAAGCGCTATTTACTTCCAGCTGCCCCAATAGAAACCCGCTCAGCCGGGTCCCAGCTTCGTCGATAGCAAGTGTCGTGGTAGCGAACCGGGAATGGCCGATCAGTCGGAGAAACCGGTCACGCAATCTTTTCCGCTCCAGGAGAATGAAGATGACGAGAACCACGACCACCGTGAATTCGACAATCGGGGCCACGACTGGCGTCATGCTGTTCCTGATAAGCGCCCAAGCCGTATCAGTGCCGCTCGCGATCTGCACTTTCATCGGTTCGATTTCCCGAGCAGGTTTCGCTGGTGCAGAGGCTTTGCTGAGATCATCGATCAATTCGCCAACGTTTCGGAAGGCAAGATTCAGTGGACCCGGAGGCGCCTTTTGGATCGCCGTCCACTTTCCGCGAATGTTGTCGCTGTATTTTGGTAAAGAATTCGCCAGGTCCAAAGCCTCGACTGACACGGTCGTGCACAATCCGCCGATGATGGCGAAAGCAACGGCAACAACACTAAGCACCGCTAGGAGCGGCGGAAATCGCCAATGTTCCAGGCGCGAAACCACTGGTGCCAGGAGAAGGCTAACCAGGATAGCGACTACAACCGGTAACAAAAATTCTTTCGCCCAAACGAAGACGCAGAGAATCACAACTGCGTAAGCGAGCTCGATCAGTTTTTCGAGGTCGTATACTCTGGCGTCGTTTTTTTCTGTCATTCGAGCCGCGAACCCAGATCTTGGGAGTGAAATCGCCGGGTCACAAACTCAATTCGCGTCCAAACCAAATTTGGATCTAACCCAACCTCCGAAATCAAGATAGAGATTCCGCCTGGCTTCTTGCGGAAGGGTGAAGTCGTCTTAGGTTGCCGCAAGGAGAACCAGATGGCCACTGATATGGAGTTAAACGCTGGCGAATTGGAATTCCTCCACCTGTTAGACAGGTTGCCGACGGCTGCTTACACCTGCAATGCAGAGGGTTTAATCACCTACTATAACCAACCAGCGCTGCGACTTTGGGGCAGAGCCCCGAAACTGCGCGACCCTGTGGATCGGTACTGCGGATCCTTCAGACTTCATTCTGCCGATGGGGAACCGATGTCTCACGATAACTGCTGGATGGCTCGCGCCCTTCGCGGCGATCGGGAATATACCGGATGCGAAATCATTGTTGAGCGTCCTGACGGTGAACGACTGAATGTCTTGGCTTGTGCCAGCCCGCTACACGATAGTTCCGGTAAACTGATCGGCGCCGTGAACGTTCTCTTTGATATCACGGAACGGAAGCGGGTAGAAGAAGCATTAAGGGAAACCCATCGGGCCCGGGACGAGTTTCTAGCCGTACTGGCTCATGAACTGCGAAATCCGCTGGCCGCCATTCCGTTCGCGATAGAATTGCTCCGGCCGGCAGCCGCTCATTCCCCGGAATCCAAGTCTGCTTTGGAAGTGATCGATCGCCAGACACAACAAGTCGCCAACTTGGTCGACGACCTAGTCGACTTAGCCCGCCTTACTGTTAACAAGCTGGAGTTGGATCTGCAACGGGTCGACCTCACGGCCGTTTTAAAGTCCTTAGAGGAGGCAACTCGCCCCCTCGTGGAAGCCGCTGGCCAGACTCTGACGGTTACTTTGCCGGAGAACTCGATCTTCGTTTTCGGGGACATAATTCGTCTGAGACAGATCGTTACTAACCTTCTCCAAAACGCAATCAAATATAATGGTCCCCCCGGTCAGATCTGGTTGATCTTGGGTAGGCAAGGCCAAGAAGCGGTGATTAAAGTGAAAGACACCGGTACCGGGATATCCGCCGCGATGCTGGACCGTATCTTCGAGATATTTACTCAGGCAAGATCCAGACAGAATCGGCCCAATGCCGGTTTGGGCATCGGCTTAGGCGTAGCCAAACGTTTAGTCGATTTGCACCATGGGCATATCAGTGCCCGAAGTGAGGGACCGGGGAAGGGGAGCGAATTCGAGATTCGATTACCGGTGACGAGCCATTCCGGCGCAACCCGGTGATCGAGAATCGACGCGACCGCTGACAGCACTTGATCAGGCTTGAAAGGCTTGTCGAGATGCGCCTAAAAAGTGCCCAGAGCCTCCGTCAGTCTGGCGCGGCTCTATGACTCGGACCTTCGGGTGGCGATAAAAAAAAGCGAACGGGGCGAGTGCAAAGCACATCACCCCGCTCCCCGACGGCTGGATTCGTCAGCTGTATTTTTCGCCAGCTGCCAACTGCAAATTGCTGTCACTACCTATATCCTGCCCAGCAAGACCAGGACCAGAAGGATAATAAAAATCAGTCCGAGTCCGCCGGTCGGATAGTATCCCCAGCCGCTACTGTAAGGCCAGGTCGGCAGCGCACCGACCAATAGGAGGATAATTATGATTAGAAGAATCGTACCCATGATTTTTTGTTTTGGCCGGTACTCCGGCCTGTTTTGCCCAATTAACTTTTCTTTTTTGAACGTTTGCTGATGGTTGACGTTGATTTTTTGGTTTCGCCTGCTTTTGCCCGCTGTTTGTTAACAATCCGAGCCGCGACTTCCTTTTCCCGCCCCTTATAACTTCCTTCCTTCTCTAACTTCTTTTCTATCTTCTTGTATTCGCGCTCTCTCTTGGGACTCGCTCCGCGTGGCATAGCGTAAATAGTTCGCTCCGAGTCGCTACGGCGGATGTGCGGGAGCAGTCAGCAGTCGCAGTGAACAGTAAGCAGTAAGCAGTGATGGGGGGTCGGCGGGAGATCAAGGGCATTACAAAAATCTAATCTCTGATCAGTGAGCCGGTAAATCCGCAACCCTTTTTTCTGGATACTGCTTACTGCTTACCGATCACTAAGAGATCCAGCGCTCCCGGTTGATTGTGAACGACCGTTGGCATCGTTATCGTTGGGAATACCTTACTATCAACGTGTGCCGGCGCGGCCACGTGGTGGAACAAGACCTGCCGGCAGCGGGTAGTATGAATAGGGGGCGTCAGCTCGACTCCATCCTGAAGCAGCTTGAGATAATCGCGGAATTCGGTCCTTTGATCAACTCCTACCCACACCACTTCGAAAGCACCATCGCTTGGATCAACGTTGGGAATCAGGTTCAAATTCGGGCCGATAAGACCCATGTTGGCTACTTCGAGTAAGAGAAAGTTGCCGGTCAAGATTTCATCGTCCAAGACCAGCTCACACATCGATTCCGGGTAGTCCTTAGCGAGCGATCGCAGATACTTTACGGCGCCAGACAGCCTCTCCGCCGGAGTGAGAATCGCGCGGGAGTTCTTTTTTTTCTCTCGCGCTCGCATCTCTGTCATAAGCTGCGCGAGTAGTCCGATACCGACAGATTCGATAAATACCTGCTGTCCGGAAGGCATGGTGACCATACCGAGGTCGACTTTTCTGATGGCAGCAGAATGCAGATTGGCGACGATAACCTCGGCCGGATGTGTTTGGCCCAGGGTCTTCGCACAATTGTTAGCAGTACCTAGAGGCAAGATACAAAACGGAATTTTGCGTGCGGCTAGCCATGGCGCCAAGCGACTGACTGTGCCATCTCCTCCGGCAATTACTGCTTGATCAAGCGGATTCCGGAAGACCGATTCCCAGCCCTTTTGCTGTGTCGGTACGTAAAGCAAGTCGTGCCCGGCCTCAGCAAAGAGCCGGATAAGCTGATTCGCGTCCAGAGCGCGTTCGCCTGCGCTGGGGTTGTGAAATAGCGCGATCTTCATGGTCAGACGAGCGAGAACCAGGGCGAAACGCCGGGAACGGATGTCCTCGCTCTCGCTCGTAGCTGTTACTTCGCATCCAATCGCAAAACCGGACGTTCCGGGTTCCAGGTAGAGATGAGCTCCCGCTCATCCGGGTTTTGGCCTCGTTGAACGGTAGCAGTGTGAAGGCAAGGGTGAGCGGGAGCTTATCCGTACCGATTCCCTGCCAGACTAGAAGTCCAGGGAGTTCCAAGTCTGCGAATCCCAATTACTATGCACCTTGAAACGCTCCAAGACCTCTACGTCCATGAATTGAAAGACCTGTACAGCGCTGAAAAACAGCTGATCCGAGCACTACCCAAAATGGCCAAAGCCGCCAAGAACGAGAAACTCGCAGCCGGCTTTGAAGAACATTTAAAACAAACCAAGGAACACGCTGCTCGCCTCGAGCGTATATTGTCCAATCACAAGAAGTCAACGCGAGGATCCCGTTGCAAGGGTATGGAAGGGATTATCGCGGAAGGTGAGGAGATGGTAGAGGAGGAAGCTGATCCTGAGGTTAAGGACGCAGGGTTAATCTCGGCTGCCCAACGGGTTGAACATTACGAGATCGCTGGCTACGGCACCGCCCGTACTTATGCCGAGATGCTCGGTGATAATGAAGGAGCCAAATTGCTTCAGACCACCCTCGGCGAAGAAGCGGAGACTGACCAGAAGCTAACCAAATTGGCTAAATCTTCGATTAACGTCGCCGCCGCCCGGTAGGGCGGCGATTGGCGGTTGGTGATTCGTAATTGTAGTCGTGCCGGCGATCCCGGCGGATGTCGGCATTGTAAAAGGAGCCCCGTTCTTGGCCGAAGAAGATGGAGCAAAAAAGACAGCCGGCGTATCACCCGCTCATATCCAGTCACTCGAGGCATTCCACGAGGACTTCGCCCGCAGCTGCTTTGGAGACAAGTCTGGTTCCGGAGCCAGCTTGCACACGGACTGATTTTTTGCCGGTTATTGGCTAGAAGGCCGGCCGCGCAGGTGGGACAGGCTCCGGAGGAGCCGGGTCTCTGTAAGCATCAGGCTTTTGCCCGATATATCCATCAGAGTTGAACCTGATATGCAGGTTATCGAACTTACGCGGGCAACGTTTGGTTAGTAGCGGATGATTGCGAATAGCTTGGCCTATCTGAACAGATTTGTTAGTTGCGCTAGGTTTGTTTGTTACAAATGTGCTTGACGCTTCTCGGGCTAATTGGAACGGTTTCATTTGCCAACTATGCCGAAAGTTTCCTCCCGCTTACCGCTGCTTGAGAAAGTTCCGACAGGGATAAACGGATTCGACGAAATAACCGGTGGCGGCTTACCTGCCGGCCGACCGACGCTTGTGTGTGGTTCTGCCGGTTGCGGGAAATCCCTTTTTGGCCTCGAATTTCTGATTCGAGGCGCCACCCAGTACGATGAACCCGGCGTGCTAATGACGTTTGAGGAGAGCGCGGACGACATGCGAAAGAACGTCGCGTCACTTGGGTTCGATATAGACGCTCTGGTTGCCAGGAAGAAGATGGCCATCGATTTCGTCAAGATCGAACGGGGCGAAATCGAAGAGCATGGCGAGTATGATTTGGAAGGACTTTTCATCAGGCTTGCACACACCATAGCGGCTGTCGGCGCAAAACGGGTGGTACTTGATACCATCGAGGCGCTTTTCGCCGGGTTATCGAACCAAGCGATTCTGCGGTCCGAACTTCGTAGATTGTTCGGCTGGTTGAAGGAACGCGGGATGACGGCGGTTATCACCGGCGAGCGAGCCGGCGATCAGTTTACTCGGCAGGGTCTGGAGGAATTTATCTCAGACTGTGTCATCCTTTTGGATCATCGGGTCGTAGACCAGATTTCAACTCGACGGATCAGGGTGGTCAAATACCGAGGCTCAACTCACGGGACCAATGAGTATCCGTTTCTAATCGACGAGAAAGGTATCTCGATTTTGCCAATCACCTCGTCTGGTTTGGAATACGAGGTATCAACGGAACGGGTATCTACAGGCGTTAGTGGCTTAGACGGAATGCTGGGCGGCCTTGGTTACTATCGCGGTAGCACAGTGCTGTTGAGCGGAACGGCTGGGACGGGAAAGACTAGTTTAGCGGCCCATTTAGCGCGATCGACTTGCGCGCGCGGCGAACGTTGCCTGTTTTTCTCCTTCGAAGAATCAGAATCCCAGATTCTTCGCAACATGCGAACCGTTGGTATCGAGCTGCAGCCGTTTATTCGCAAAGACCTTCTCCATATCCATTCGGCGCGACCGACGATTTACGGTTTGGAAATGCATCTTGTGCGGACGCACAAGATGATTTCGGAATTCCAACCTTCGGTTGTAATCGTGGACCCGGTTTCAAATCTGCGAACCGCAGGCACGATCGAAGATACCAGCATGCTGTTTGTCAGATTGGTCGATTTTCTGCGAAAGCATGGAATTCTCGGGTTCCTGGTGAGCCTCACGGGCGGAGCCATGGCGCAGGAGATGACCCAAGAGGCGATTAGCTCGATGGTGGACACGTGGTTGCTGCTTAAAGATGTCGAGTTGAACGGAGAGCGGAATAAAGTGCTTTACGTGCTTAAGTCACGAGGGATGGACCATTCGAATCAGGTCCGGGAGTTTCATATCACCTCAAAGGGAGTAAAATTGGTGGATGCTTACCTGGGACCGTCCGGGGTCCTTACCGGATCTGCTCGCTTGGCCCAGGAAGCGCTCGAGGCGGCTGACGTTGAGAAGTCGAAACAAGAAATGGAGCGACGCAAACTGGCGCTCGCACATCGACGTAAGGCAATGGAGGCTCAAATCGAGGCTCTGCAGTCAGCGCTTCATGCCGAGGAAGAAGAATTTAGACGAACTGTTAGTAATGAAAAAATGCGTCTGGGCCGGGTCGAAATCGATCGCGAAGCCATGGCTCGTAGTCGGCGCGTTACGGACCGATCAAAAAAGAATAACCATACATGAAGGCAACCGTGCCGAAGATAGACCGGAATAGCGCAGCTCGTCCGGAAACTCTTGAGCCTAAGGAAGAGTGGAAACTTCGCCTTTATGTGGCGGGTCAGACTCCGAAATCGCTTACTGCCTTTGCAAATCTGAAGCGCATTTGTGATGAACATTTGGCCGGCCGCTATCAGATCGAAGTGATTGATCTAATGAGACGGCCGGAACTTGCACAGGCAGACCAAATCATCGCCCTTCCGACTTTGGTCCGTAAACTACCCGAACCCATCAAGCGGATCGTAGGAGATTTATCAAATTCCGAACGAGTGATTGTGGGGATGAATCTGGAAAGAACTTTCTCGTCCCCCTAACTAAGAAAAGAGCAGTAACAGAAATAGGAACCCAATTCGATGTCTCGAGGTTTTCGCGAGCCATTAGATTCAAAGCCAGAGTTCGATAAGTTGTTGCAGGGAGCGGCTGATCGGGTTCGATACGTGTTACGGCTTTACGTCACAGGCGCCACGGATCGTTCGAGCCGCGCGATTGCCAATATCCGAGCGTTTTGCGAACGGCATCTTAAGGGGCGCTACGATCTGCTGGTTGTCGATATCTACCAGCAGCCTTCCCTAGCTCAAGAACATCAGATCATTGCTGCGCCGACCCTGGTTAAAAGTGAGCCGCTGCCGCCCAAACGTCTGGTAGGCGATTTCTCTGACCGCGAACGGCTAGTTGCCAGCCTAGGGTTGCGGAGAGAAACTGAAGGAGAAAAGCCGAATGGCTAAAGACACTCGTGAGCAGCCGCAAAGCGGCGGGGAAGGTTCCAGCCGTTGGGTGAGCGAAGTCGAACTGAGGCAGCTTCACTCCAGTTTGCTGGAGGCTCAGGAGACGCTTGATGCCATTCGCAATGGAGAGGTGGATGCGATCGTTGCGACCGGCAATCGCATTTACAGTTTGACCGGCGCTGAGCATCCCTACCGAGTTTATGTGGAGCAGATGCAGGAGGGTGCTGTGACGGTCGCTGCCGACGGTCTCATCCTGTATTGTAATCAAAGATTCGCGGATATGGTCGGAGCGCCGCTGGAGAGCATGATCAGTTCTGTTATCCACTCGTATCTTGCCGTTGAGAGTTGGGAAAAGATTTCTTCGGTCGTTGTCCGCGCCGAACCTGTGGTAAAGCACGAGGGCGTGCTGCGCGGAAGGAGCGGTCAGGAAATCCCGGTCAACTTTACGGCTAGTAAATTGTCCCTGTCGGATCAGAACGTGATCTGCTTGGTCGTTACCGATCTGACTTTGCAAAAATTGGATGAAGAACTTCGACTCGCAAAAGAAGTCGCCGAACGCGCCAATTTAGCCAAAGACGGGTTTCTAGCGACGCTTAGCCACGAACTGCGGACGCCTTTGACTCCGGCCCTGATGGCGGTCTCAGCTCTACAGCGAGACCTGACACTTTCACCCCGGGTTCAGACCGATCTTGAAATGATCCGGCGTAACATCGCCCTGGAAACCAGACTGATCGACGACCTGCTGGATCTGACTCGGATCACCCATAATAAGCTGGAGTTGCTGGAATCGCCCCTCGACCTTCACATTGTTCTACGCAATGCCATCGAAGTTTGTTTTGCTGCCATCAAGGCAAAAAGCATCGATTTGTCGCTTAATTTGGTCGCTGATCACGCGGAATCCGTTGGCGACACGGTCCGCCTCCAACAAGTGTTTTGGAATGTGATTAGTAATGCCGTCAAATTTACCTCGGCCGGCGGCGTTATTCGCATTTCCACCTGTAACCCGGAACCGGGACAGTTCAGGGTTACGATAACCGATTCTGGTATCGGCTTTGATCCGGCCGATGCAGAACAACTCTTTGAATCATTCAGGCAAGTTGGTCATGATATCACCCGGCGCCCGGGTGGCCTGGGGCTCGGGCTGGCCATCAGCCGGGCTATCGTCAAGGGCCACCACGGCCGTATCTGGGGTGAAAGTCCAGGCCTGAATCTTGGCGCAACCATTGAGGTTGTGCTACCGCTCCGTGGCGCTCCCCAGTTTTTAGCGTTGACCGGAGAGCCCGCTCCTTCGGAGGCGGCGACTGCCGGCTTGCGGATTCTGCTAGTCGAAGATCACGAAGATACTCGGGTTATCTTCAGAATGATTCTCGCACAGAAGGGCCATTCCGTGGAAATCGCTGCTACTGGAGGAGAGGCGCTGATCCTGGCCGGCCAGCAGCCATTTGATCTGGTGATCAGCGATCTGGGACTGCCGGATTTCAGTGGGATCGAACTGATGACCATCTTACGCGACCGCTATTCTCTCCGGGGGGTCGCAGTTAGCGGCTACGGTATGGATGAAGATATCCAGCGAAGCAAGGCAGCCGGGTTCGATTATCATGTCACCAAGCCTGCCGATCCCAGTAAGATCGACCGACTGCTCGCGGAGGTGATGCGGGAAATCCGCGCGTCGCGTCTGGATCTCCCCGCCAGGGAATCCTCCCCGGCGTAAGTTCCCTGATCCCGAGTTCAGAGCGGCACCTGATATCGGCGCACCAAAGCGGACTTCCTCCGCTGGTCCTTTTGTGAGAGCCTCCTAAGCTTCGGATGGTCAAGAAAAATCGACGACTGAATCTGGTCCTGCTTTTTCTCTCTGTCGCGGTGTTGCTCGCGGCGAGTTTTGTCGTCATTTTTGTGATTGGCATGCGGACGTCACGCCTGGCCGATGATCTTTTGCAGCGGCAGTCGACGGTCCAGCGGTTAGAAGCGATTGCGGCGACCGTCGGTCATGCCGAAACCGGGCAACGTGGCTATTTGCTCACCGGCGACGAGAAATATCTGGCGCCATACTCGAATGCTTTGTCGGAAATGCATTCCCGCATCTCCGCTTTGCAGAAGGCGGCAACCCAGGGGTTCATTGCTCCTCAAGAAATCGAAAAAATCGATCGGCTGGTCTCCGCCAAATTTTCCGAATTAGCTCAGACCATCGATTTAAAGAGACAACATCGGGACCAGGAAGCGCTTGCTGTTGTTCGGGGTGGTCAGGGCAAGCAAATAATGGACGAAGTCCGAAATAGCTGCAATCAGCTCGTGCTCGCCCAACAGGTTCGAATCAATGACGATCTGTCTGAGACGCTAAAGAACGGCAAGACGCGTTTGTGGCTGTATGCAGGCGGCTTGGTCATCAATGTTCTATTTCTGGGATGGGTGTGCCGCCGGATTTTCGCAGAAATGACGGCACGGGAAGCTGCTACCAAGGAGATCGATCGGCAGCGCGAATTTCTGGATGTGACTCTGGCCAGCATCGGTGACGGGGTGATTGTCACAGACGCCAAAGGCAAGGTTACTTTTCTAAACGAGGTCGCACAAGCACTATGCGGCTGGTCGTTCGCGGAGGCTAAAGGGCGACCATGTATCGAAATCTTTAATATCATCAACGAGACCACGCGGGCGATCGTTCAGAACCCGGTAGACAAAGTCATTGAGACTGGGCGCATCGTTGGGTTAGCAAATCACACCGTCCTGATTCGCCCGGATGGCAGTGAAATTCCGATTGATGACAGTGGAGCACCTATCCGGAAAAAAGATGGGACAACTGTGGGCGTGGTGCTGGTTTTCAGGGACTTCAGTGAACGCAAAAAAGCGGCCGAAGCGATCTTGGCTGTGAAAAACGAGCTGGAAAGAGCTAACCAATCTAAAGATGAGTTTTTGGCCGCGCTTTCCCACGAACTTCGTGCTCCGCTAACTCCCATCATTGCCACGCTGGATCGGTGGCAAGCCCGAAAACGCTTAGATAAAGAAATGCTCGCTGAGCTTACTATGCTCCGGCGCAATGCTGCTTTGGAAGCCCGTCTAGTGGACGATCTGCTTGATGTTGCCCGAATCACCCAGCGGAAAATGCCATTGTCGAAACAGGTCGTGGACATCGCGCTGCTAGTCCGCGCAGCCTTGGAGATGGTCAATGACGAGTTCAGAGACAGAAGCATGCACATTACCGTTAACCTGCCTACCCAACCACTCTGGGTTGATGTGGATCCGGCCAGAATTCAGCAAGTATTTTGGAATATCTTAAAAAATGCTCTGAAATTTACCCAAGATGGTGGGTCCATTGATATCGAGGCCTCGTCAATTTCAGCCACCTCGGTCTCGATCTCTTTCATCGATAGTGGGATTGGGATGTCCAGCCAGACTTTGGGGCGGATTTTCCAGCCCTTCGAACAAGGGGCGGAAGAATTGGTGCGTTCCTATAAAGGACTTGGATTGGGATTGGCAATTTCGAAGTCGTTAGTCGAAGCGCATGGCGGCACTATCTCCGCAGCAAGTGCAGGACACGGGACTGGCTCAACTTTCTTGATTACCCTGCCCAAAGCCTTTCGAACCACGCCTGTCACGGGCGAGTCCGCTTCAACTGACGTCTTGCCGGTTGGAGTTGGTTCCTTGAAAATCCTCATGATCGAAGACCATGAAGATACCGCCATTGTCATGGCTCGTATGTTAGAAGATATGGGACACGCGGTAGTTCCGGCGGATTCCGTAGCCTCCGCAGTCGATGTTCTTACCCGCGAGAAGGTTGACCTTATTATTAGTGATATCGGTCTTCCCGATGGAAATGGAGTGAGTCTCATTCATGCCGTCCGAACATTTTGCGATGCACCGGCGATCGCCTTAACTGGTTACGGAATGCGTGAGGACGTTGAGCGTTGCCTTAACGCCGGATTTAACAAACACGTTACTAAACCGGTTACCTTCGAGGTCCTTCAACAGATCATTGCAGAAGTCTGCGACAACAAGAATGATGGAAAAAACAAGCCTGCGTCGAATGCATCAACGTGAACCGGCAGTTCCAGCCCGCCACTATCGCGAAATCTTCCATATTGCGCGCTTCCGGTCGGGTTGGAGTCAGTCTTTCAGGCTTCATTTAGTCTGATCGATCAGATTATCGTCGGCTCGTTAGGTGCAACTGCGGTCGCCGCAGCGGTCTCCGCGTTTCTGCCCACCTCGCAATAATTCCTTTTCTCTGTCCAAGGACAGATCCATCTTAATGCGGCTCCCTCCGCAAGGGGTACACTCGGTGACAGCGCCCGTTATGCAGCATAGTGTAGGAAATTTCTAATACCCGTTGGGAGAGACAGTTGGTACTGATGTTCAATGGAGGACCCCGCGAAACAAAACCGAGCCGCGCAGCGGTTGATTTTATTGGTCGACGACCATCCGATCTTCCGTCACGGGCTTGAAGCCTTTTTAAAGAGGCACCAAACGGAGTGGACTTTTGCGCATGCCGATTCTCCCCTGATCGCTCTTGAATACATCCGCGATACACCTCCTGATATCGCGATTGTGGATGTGTCCCTTGCTGGCGCCGATGGCATTGAACTGGTCACAAAGATAAGAGCCGAACTGCCTCGTCTCCCTCTGGTTGTGCTGTCGATGCACGACGAACCGTCCTATGTCTTGCGGGCGTTTAAGGCCGGGACTCAAGCTTACGTCGTCAAAACCGACCCACCGCGAGAGCTTTTTGATGCCATTAACAGCGTATTCAGCGGCAAGATATTTCTGAGCACGCGACTTCGTCAAAATCCTATTTTTAAGGTCTTATATGGCAGTGACTCGATGATCGGTCAGCTCACGGACCGCGAAGCCGAAGTCTTGCTCTTGGCTGGTAAAGGGCTCAGTACCGCCTCAATCGCTAAGCACTTGGGATTGAGTGTGAAAACAGTCGAAACCCATCAGGCCCATATTAAAGAAAAGTTGGGATTCTCTACCAGCAAAGAGATGGCGCAATTCGCAATCAACCTGGTCAGTTATCGAGAGATGTCATAGTGGCCCCGCCGGCCGATAGAAGCTTCTATTTCGGAAGAACCTCAAAAAGTCCCCGCGCTTTTTGATGCTTTTCAATCGCTGACCTGTTCCGTAGGAGCGCCGTCCTTATAGCGGTACAAAGCATTTATCTATGTACGATTGCA